>OGRN01003129.1_pt1 | contig 11980 bp, 10 predicted proteins | sample 1553401 | NCBI WGS metagenome assembly OGRN01 (sample SAMEA2580096, study PRJEB22360) | human gut metagenome | biome: human gut; feature: human-associated habitat; material: faeces | place: Denmark | collected 2008/2010 | reverse complement strand
AAAGCAAGAATACACAAAAAGATAAAAGAGGGGTCGTAAATAACAAATCCCTTTGATCATTAAGAAAAATGCCATCCAAAATAGATAATACACTAAATAGGAGAATTCCGATTTCTAAAAAACACACGTTAATCTTATTCTCTAAATCCATTTTGTAGATATACATTCCTAAAACAAAAAATGGAATACCTGTGAAAAGCCAATTACGATATAAAACGACTGGTATCCCCCCAAAAGAACATAGTAACGCAATTATAGGTGTCAAACAAAGAATCACCCCCCATTATAAATATTTGAAAATCAGAAATTTGTGATTTTTTCACAAAATAAACGATTAGCAATACATATATATATGCTAATAAATACCATAAATGAACACCCACTGTTGAAACATTAAAAAGGAATAGCAACCCCCACCTCTTAATAGAGACTAGAGAACTAATAGTCATTTCTCCCTTCAAAAAGCTATAAACAAGATAAATAACTATAGCAACAGATGTTACTTTCGTTATTTTCAATAATTGTCGCTTCAAATAAGCATTATTATTTTCACGAAATCTCGGATAAAAAAAATAACCACTAATTATAAAAAACAAAGGAACCCCTATCCTTGTTAACGGTATAATGACAGCTTTTACATCAGGAGAAAAAAAAACCTGCATGTGAATACACACAATTAATACTGCTAAAAAGAATTTCAGTAAATACAAAGAATGTATTACATTACGTTTACTTTCCATATTATAAATAAAGTTTTTGCATCATTATATCTTTATCTATTAATCAGCCTCTTTTACAATAAAGCCTAGTACAATTGCTAACTTAATAATTATCAAGCTCTCCCTTATATAAACGAATATACTTTTCATAGCATTTGTCCTTATCAAAACACATCTCTGCTCTTTTCCTGCAAGCAGAAGAAAGCAAAGGATTGTTCTTCATTTGAATGATCGCATTTACAAGACCATCTATATTTCCCTGCTCTATAACTATTCCCGTCATATCATCTACAGCTTCCGGCGAACCACCCGTTTTGTAGGTAATTACAGGCGTTCCACAAGCCAACGCCTCGATGTTGGTTGTTGGAAAGTTATCAGAATAAGTAGGATTCACAAAAACATTTGCGTTTGAATATAACTGGATCAATTCATCGACATTAGTAGTACGAGTGATCCCGGTAATACCATCAGGCAAAACATTTACCTGTTTTTGAGTAAGTCCAACCAATGTGATTTTATAATCCTTTGGTAGCATTTCACGTAATTTCAAGAAATCGTCCAATCCTTTTCTCTTGTCCCATACAGCCGCAACCCCTAAGATTTTAAATTGTTTATCGCTCTTCGCACAAATAGGTCTGAAAGTTTGAAGATCCACTCCATTATGAATTGTCTCAATTCGTCTATTTTTTTGAACAGATTCTTCGAACAAACCCTTCAGCCAATCAGAAACAGACACAAAAGTAAGATTCTTTATTTCTGCAAAGCATTCTTTCTTTAAACGAAATTGCTCCTTACTCCTATTACCAAATAAAGCTCTTTTCTCAGGACAACATTTACAACCGCTTTTCCATTCCCCACAATTCAGCATGTCGAAATACATACAACCACCTGTAAAAGCCCAACAATCATGTTGCGTCCAAACCACAGGAGTATCTATAGAAGCCAAAAACTCAAACAGGAACGGATAGTTCAAATAGTGATCGTGAATATTATGCAAATGGATAATATCCGGAGCTATCTCCTGTATCTGTTGTATCAATACACGTGTCGCCTTTCGTGAAGCTAGTCCTTCTTTATCAAATAACCGATGCTGAAGATAATGTATATAAGTGTCCCATTGGCTACCTATACGAAACTGTTGACTCACACTTGACTTGGCAAAACGACCATAAGCGACATAAGTATCCCATCCATTCCGAATGGCTACTTTTGAGATATCTTCAGTAATCTTTCCTGTACTCAGCATCGCTGAGCAGATGTTTATTTGAAGGAGTTTGGGCATATAACGCAGCTTGCTATTATTAACTTTCAAATGGAAACCTGAATCGGATTATTTATATAAGTAATCCGATTATCTGAATTATTAACACCTATTAATTGACAAAATTCGGGTACAAATTTCTCTGACAACAAAACATATTTTTTACAGTGAGATAATAAATACTTTTTACGTTCTATCTCTTTATTAAGTAAGTATTTATGCAACACCCTACGCAAAAATCCTTTTATTGTAGTAATAGGATCAAGGTCTCTTTTATTGTATATATACAAAGGAGAATTATGTTCAAATACAAACAGTTTTATACTCAACTTAGATGCTAACTCGCATACTATTTTTTCTGTAGACGCATAACTATCTTGATAAATAATAGCATCTATCGAATGATCAACAACTATTTTTTCTGCGAAACGACAATTAGCTGGTGTCACCCATTTATCTTTATCGGGCATTTCATATAGTGTAATATCCGAGAGTGATAGATCTGGCCTGTTTTGCTGAAGATGCGACAAAATAAAAACATTCTCAGTTTTTGATAATTCACTAACGATTAATGAAGTAACATTTTCAATACCTCCCCATCCTGGGTATCGTGTCATATAAAACAATATATTCATATAATTAACGTGGAAAATCTTTTGAACATGGTCCTTCCTTTATGGATATATCATGATTATTTTGAAGATCATCTATAAGTTGCATCAAATTATGCGCTGCATTAGAAGGTGACCAAATCTCTTTAATAGACTCATATCCATTTAAAGCGATCTGCTTACGTTCAGTTGGATGTTCCCAAAGCCATTCTACCTTTTCACACAAAGAATCAAGAGCTTCCTCATCCACTGTACCTCTAAAACGCCCAAAGCCTCTATCTGTTCTAGAACTTTGAAAAATCATTCCTGTAATTCGATCTTTAATAAGAAATGGAACAGAACCTATAGCATGACTTGCCACCAAAACACAGCCATTACTCATGGCCTCATTAGCAACAGCTCCCCACCCTTCATTTTTATCCGAAGTTAAAAGAAAGATATCGTGTTCTCTCATGGCTAATAACAACTTATCGTTAGGCACATTTCCACAGAAATTAACAACATCATTAATACCTAAGTCATTTGTCAACTGTAATGCTTTTGAAAACATGGATCCTGAACCATACATATCAAGCATAAAATTATATCCTTTCTCTTTTAACCTAGCTGCCATCATAATAGCTAATTCAGGGTGTTTCCAGCCTACAAACCTACTACACCACATAATTGTCAAAGTATCTAAATTACAAGACTGCAACTTACAAGAAAGATCTAGCTCTTCAATCTTTGTAAAATATCCCCATTTAAAACAACGATTTTTAAAAGAAAAAAGCTTATATTGATCTCTAGCAGCATATGCACTTGAACATAATTTATAAATTTTTTTATTGAAAAATATTGTATGATAATACCATTGCGATTTCAACAAATTAGGAGAAAACAAATTTACCCAACCTCGTTTTAACCATCTTTCTGATACTTCGAATGTCAACTTGTTCGTTTTCTTTAACCTAAAAACTTGAAAGTCTAAAACCTCAATTCCAGCAAATAAAGCTACATCTGCTTCAGAAGCAAGTGCAAAAGCTTTCCTTTTATTTTCTTCATTTTCCCAAGCCCTCAACACATAAGGCAATTGAGAATAGTCAGGATATCCACTATTCGTTATCCATTCAGGAATAGGCATCACTTCTACAAATGTATATTGATATCCTGTAAGTCTATCTAACTCATCTGCTACAAGTTTCTGATGATGATTAATAAAGTTAGAAAAAAAAACTATAGTCATTTGCTGAATTTTTTAAACAATTGACACAACCAAAAGGGCATTATTACATAATAAATAAATGTATTAAGAGCCTGTGCCATATAACCACGAGATATTAGGACATAGCAAAAAGCATTATACAACCCCAATAATACAATCGCCCCTATCGAGTTAGGATTATTTAAATAATTATCCCAAAGTTTTTTGGAAAACCATCCTACAAATAATGAATATAAAATAACCCCAAACCACCACCAAGATATAAATGCTTCAGTAAAAAATAAAAATGCAGCACCATAGTCAGAAGTACCAAATATCTTAACCTGAAGATCTTTAAGATAAGAACCATCAGGTTTCCAAGGAGCTAAAAAACGAGGTAATGGCATACACAATGCCGTAATGATTGGTTCAAAATATAAAAATTGATTATCTTTATCCATACGCTCCATTGACAAAGCAGACATAGAATAAACATAACAGTTTTCACTTGCCCTTTTAAATTCTTTTTGGTTCCTAAATTCTAAAGCCCGTTCAATATCTATTCCGTGTCCATAACTACGAGCATTTTCCATAATACTAAAACCTATATAAAGGACCATCACAAGGCCAATTACAACAGGGTAATTAACTCTTCTCTGCTTAGGAAAAAGGTGATACGTTGTAAAAAGAGAAATAAATAATAAAAGTATTCTAAAACGAAATCCAGCAATGATATAAAACACTAGACTAATCCAAATACTTACTAAAAAAAGTATATCTATACGTTTTTTTTTATTTGCAAGAATTAAACAGGAACCTGCACAAAAAAGTGATATTAGTTCAATAAAATAGCTTGTAAAACCATCTCGATTAAATGCCACATTTTCTGATACATTAAAAATACTCATATGAAATCCTCGAAAAGGAATATAACATAAAAACCCTATAACAAATAGAAGCACTCCATACAATCGACAGTTATCTAATGTTATCAGATTATTCCATGTAGAAAAATTAGTTTTTGTCTTTACTCTATATCCCAACAGAATACAGCTATATGAAAGTAAAGCACCCACATTAAAATACAATTTAGCAGATTCTATACTCACTCCATATACATTTTGATTATCACTAAAATAGGGAATAATACAATAATAAATATATACCAAAGATATAAATGTTATTGGAGACCATAATCGACACATTTTTTTCGATCGAATTACAAGAATAGCCTGAATGGAAATCAATAATATTAAAGACCAAACTAAAATATCATTTACAAATTGGAACCACATCTTACTCTATCCTTTCAAGATTTGACTTATCGCAGATCTTACTCCATCTTCATAAGCAGGCCAAGTATAATTACGAGCTGTATTTACTGCTTCTATACTCATTTCTTGTAATTGAATTGGATGAGTCAATGCCCAATTTACTTTATCAATAATGGATTTAGTATCTCCAACAGGTATGATAAAACCATTTTGCTCATTGACTACTATATCCTTTCCACCACAATTCTCAGTCGTTATAACAGGTAGTCCAGATGCCATCGCTTCTAAAAGAACAAGTCCAAAGCCTTCACCCATGGTAGGGAAGAGAAAAATATGAGAAGAAGAGAATTGATGTAGTAACTCCTCATAAGGAACACGACCTAGAAAATGAACATAACTCTCATATTCGCTATACAATTCAGAGCAATATTCTTTACCTAAGCCAACAATATTAAAAACTACTTTGTCTGAATTAATAACTTTAGCAGCTTCTAACACCTGTCTTATACCCTTTCGTTGGTTCACCTCACCAACAAACAGAACTTGTAACTTTTCTTGTGAATATGAACGATTTGATTTTAAAAATCTATTATCATCCACTCCATAAGGAACTTTAAAAATTCTATTCTGAGATATATTATCAAATACCAAGGCCTGTGTTGAATAAGAAGAAGCTACTATATGATAATCAGCCTTTCTTGCTTCCTCACCATAAACCTCTGCATTTTGCGAGTCCATTAAATATCCACAAGCCTCTAATGTTTTAGAAAAATCACCAACACACCCCCAATTCTCATGATAACTATGATAAAGATAGTGCCGATTCGGATGCGCATTATCCATAATCAATTTTACGTGAGGTACTTTATCCTTTAAGATTGAAAAAAGAACTGATGAATTCGTATCATACGAAATAACAGCTTCAATTTGTGGATTTCTTATAACATAGTTAGCCAGTTTCCTCTGAAATTTGTTTGTAACATAGCGTTGAACCTTATTAGAAAGAATCCGAGTAAAATCAATACGCTGTAAAGCCAAAAGCAAGATTCCCTCTAACTCACAAAACTGAATAACATCATTATCATCAAGACCAGGACACTTACGTTTACTTGCTCGCTGAAAACTATCTTTATTCAAAAATAATTTCACAAAACGCATTAACAATGAATCATCTTTGTTATAAACAGTTGTTACATACCTAAAGAGAAGACCTCCTTCTTTCAGAGCTTTTGCTACTCGAAAAGAGTGCTGTCGTCCTGGATGTGCTACAATAACAGTCGGGTTACACATATATTACTAAATTAAAATTGACAATAAATTGTATTAAAATAGCTACTTGGTTTGATTCAATAACAACCTTTTTTTATCCATATAATAAAGATAATAACATAATATCAATTGTACGGCAACAGCTAATACTTCAGAATAGAAAAATGATTCAAGCGCGGGAATACCTAAACGCACAAAGACTTCAAATAAGACAATCCAAAGAACATTCCAAAAGAATGATATAAAGAGTAGTTGTTTTTGATGCTCCTGTATAATTAATTCCATTTTGATCATACAGAGAACTAATACAATCGGAATACAAAAATTAGACAAAACCAAACTATACCAATATTTTGGATAACCATCACCATACAATCCAAGAATAAATTGACCGAAAACAGAAAATATCAATACAAGAGCGCAACCCACCCCCAAAAACAGAAGGGAATATTTATCGAAACGCTCAAAATACAGATCGTACTTCTTTTTAATATTTAGTTCTGTAGCAAAAGCAAGATATGTAGAAACAAAATAATTAGGTATTAAAACCGAAAAATTACGTATTTGCTTCATTATAGTCATACAACCAATGGCCTCAACAGTAGCATGACGTGCCAATAAGACCTGTAACCACCAAAAAATAGGAGCTTCAACAAACGAGAGAATAAAGACAGGCAAAATCATATCGTATAAAGTCCTTATTTCTCTCTTAAGACTAATACTTTTATAATCATATTGACGTATATCTTTAAGAAGTATCAAAGAGAGAACTGATATTACAGTGTATACAAAATAATAAATATACATACCCAAGATCGCACCTCTACTATTATCATACCAAATACCTATAGCAATAAATAATATAAACAATAGAGAAGAGAAGATTTGTAAAACACCAATCAATTTAAATTGCTTAACTCCTCTTAAAACACCCTCTATCAATGGCTGTAGCATAAAGAATGGTAAAAGTAACCCTGCAATCCGAAAATACTCTATGAAATCTCTATATTCAAGCAATTTTATCATCCAAGCATCCTTCATCAAGGCAAGGGAAACTCCGATGCAAAGACTCACAAACAAAGAAAACAATAGTAGTAAAACTAATCGGGATAGAGATCGAACTGAATCTTTTGCTTCGGCTGTGAATTTTGTAACTAGGTTACAAAAATTCAATGCACATATACAAAGAATCATGTTCAATGTATTACGGACAAATGAAAACTCCCCAAATTCTAATTCAGACAAAGTATTACTACAATAAAAAGTAGCAACTATCAGCAATAGTTTTGATATGCCGCTACCTCCTAGTGTAAAAATAAAGCTTGAAAATAATTGTGAATTTTCAAATTTTGACCTTATTCTCTCAAAAAACATACTCAAACTAGAAATTATCTATGCAATCAGTGAATAGTCTCAATATATTGTTTTATATCTTCACTGTACTTTTTGCTACAGATAAAAACACCATCTTTATTAGCAGAAACCACCACATCTTCCAATCCATCTATAAAAATGGGGCTTTGAAGTTCACTAATAACATTTACATTTTTGCAATGCTTTCCCAAAATTACTTTTCCTATAACAGGATCTTCTAATTCCTCAGTTAAAGCATTCCAAGTCCCAATGTCTTTCCATTTCCCATCAAAGGTAACTACTGCCGAGGTTACCTTTTCTGCCACTTCATAATCAAAACTTATCTTTGGAAAACTATAATAGTGAGTGCGCACATCTTCAAAACTATTCAACTGCACATATTTTTGAATAATGTTCATAAGAAAGTTTAGCCGAAACGCAAAAACACCTCCATTCCATAAAGCATTTTCTAACAGTAATTTCTGGGCAATATCAACCGAAGGCTTTTCGACAAACTTCTTGACAAACAAGCAGTCGGAATCTGTAGTACCTATCTCTAACGGCAATATATAGCCAAATTTTGAAGATGGATAAGTAGGTTTAATTCCCATAAGAATCAATTCAGCAACATCCTGTTGCACTAATTGCACCATTCTTTTAATTTTTTTGAAATAATTTTCATCAACTAATGAATCACAAGGCATAACAACTACGACCTCATCTTCAGGACATTGTTTTTTCAATACTAGATATGAAGTAGCTAGTGCTATTGCAGGAAACGTATCTCTTCGTTCCGGCTCTGTTACTATTGAAATATTATTACCCAACTGAGTCGTAATAATTTCAGACTGAGAATCATTAGTTGCTATAGTAATATTATCAGTTAAATGTTCTTCCATAACTTGCCGAACAACCCTTTGCAACATGGATTCCATTTTTCCATCATTACGTTTAAATAAAGAAAGAAACTGCTTACTTCTAATATTATTACTTAGGGGCCAAAGTCTTTTACCTGAACCGCCTGATAAAAGGATTAATTGCATTATTATATATAAATATTTTTTGTATTTAATCTACACAATTTAATTGTATTTATATAGTTTATGTCCATATCTTTTATTCTTCTCTAGTAGTCTCATATAATCTCCATAACGAGTATCTCAATAATTATCTCAATTATGAGGAATAAAAAACTTTACATCTCCAAAATAATATATTACAAAGGATACAAATCTACTTGTAATACCTATTCTATTTTTCAAACAGGAAAGTTCAAACAATTTATTACTCCCATTTTCAAACTATTACATTTTTAAGAATACTCTTACTATTTTTAACTTATCATCTTGAAGGTATTTATACTAAAAAAAATAGACAAAAACTATTTTTATTTGACAATATAACTATTTCATTAGATACTTTATAATTAGTAAAAACTATAAATAACTAAACATTTTTAGTTACAATAATTTTTCTTTTTATACATCATCACTTTACAATCCTTTCATAATGTGTTATCCTAATGATTCACAAAATAACATAAATTGCCACTCATATTATTTTAATTCAATACCTATAACTTCAAAAAAATTCACCAAATCAGGATTTTTCTCACCACAAGAATTAAAAAGAGATATAGGATTATAACCAAGAATTTTAGCACTCATAAGGCCTGTACTTTTAATTCCAACAATTGTAATATTGTTTGCCTGGTCTGCTAATGAAAGATACAGACTTTCAATCCCTATAGTATTTTCTAATGTATCACATCCATCAAAAATACTCCAAGTTTCGGTTTCACGAGGATGAAACTTACAAAATACTTTTTTGCCAGCAGTTTTACTTTCCTCAATAAACCCACTTAAAGAAGCTTTAACTTTTTCGGGGTATACATATGTGTTAATCTTATCAACTACGAGAATAATATCACCTCCTTTTACAGGTAGATCTACCTTTGCATACATAGCCTTTAACCCTAGTAAAAATTCATCTTTCCAAATGCCCAATATATTTCGTTGACTTCTGTAAGGTTCACGTACAGCTTTAGGATAAAGACAATAAATCGTTTTATTATATTTCAATCCTCCAAATTCATTAAAATCCCTATCATAAAAACGTCCAAGATTTTTCACATATTTAAAATATAGTTTTCGAATAAAACGAAGAACCAAATTAGAATCAAGTCCCCCTCTTATTACAACATTTTGATAATATGCCATAATACCATCTTCCAAGCAACAGAATTCAGTGTTTTTATTTAATCTATAAGCTAATTTCATGCAACTTTGCTCAGGATAAATAGTATCGCATACAGTAAAGACCCTATCGTATGAATTCAGCATCATTTCTTTCATCTTACGGTCATTAATAGGATAATTTCTCAGCTTTTCTTTATATGTATTCCACTCTTTTAAATAAATACCTTGAAGATATAAAGTTTTAGTAAATACTCGATCCAAATGTTCTATTAATTCTTTTTCCAACAAAAAATCCTGAAATAGAATCAGGTGATTTTCTGCTTCTTTAAAACGTCCCAAAGATAAGCCACAAGCAAGTATTAATTGTGCTTGGGTATGGCATACAAACAAATTTCTCATGACTTATATTTCACTTAATACCTTCAGTTGTAAGCCATTTTTCTGTACGAATAATGTCTTCCATATCATGTACATCAAAACTCTCTTCGACTACAACAGGTTTCACACGAGCTCCCATGAAAGTCCAAGGTTGCTGACCAGGAACTTCACTATAGAGACTATTTTTGAGATTAAGCGTCCAAAAATTATGACAAAATATAAAATTTTTAGGTAATTCCTGTCTATTTGTTGAAATTTTCTTATCCTTAAAATCAAACCATGTACCAAGTGTTCCATCCTCACACAAGCATTTACAACGATAAGGATGATGGTCTTGCTCTGACATAACCGGACAGGAAGCAGACAATAAAGGATCATCTATTAAATTCTGAATTGTTTCTTCAATCCATTCTGTTTTAGTTATGGCGTTATTTGCTAAAATCACAACAAGTATATCTGGTTCACAACCATCCTCCTTCATCACACCAAGTGCATGGATAATAGCATCTACATGCTGAGCTGTAGGTAATGCTAATCTAGCAGGTCGTACAATACATTTGTACCCTATTTCCTCTGCAGCGGATAAAATTTTCTCATCATCTGAACTCACATAAAAGTCAGTGATTAACCTACAATTTTTAGCTGCCATTGCGGGATATTGACATAATGGACGACCTAACACAGGAAGTACATTCTTATCCTTAAGGGTGTTGTTTCCACGCCCCGTTAAAAGTGCTGCAATTCTCATAATAAAAATAATTAGTAATGCAAATCAGCAGTTGAAATTTCAACTGCAATTAACATTTAAGTTATTATAATTCTGTCAATTATCTTATTTAATTATTTTGCATTCTTCCTAAAAATTAGCAAATTAGAAGAATAATTAAAAAACAATAGTATTTTAAAGAACCTATATGACATGAAGTCGTTTTCTTATCAACATCAAATCATTTTGCATAACGCAAAATAACTCTCACTATTTGTTTCATTGAGCAGGAAGTACTCATCTTTCAAGAGGTTGTATTCAACGCCTATACGTTTATTTTATCACATCGTTCCTTTCCAAACCACCATATTATGGTCACTATAAGATGTTTCAGGAGAATAGCATTCATAACCTTTCAACGATTCCGAATAGAAAATGTAATCAATCCGCCAGAGTTTGTATAACTGACGGAAGGTATATTGGTAACCACTTCCACAATCACGGAAACCATCTGTCAGACCTTCCTGTAACCGATGGTATGTATAAGAAGCGGGCGTATCGTTGAAGTCCCCACAAACCAATACCGGATAAGGAGAACGTTCGATCTCGGCATGGATTGAATCGGCTTGTTCTGCTCGTTTCAGATAATTATTTTTCATTTTCAAGATCAAATCTTTAACTGCTTTTGCACGGACTTCCAAACTCTTGCCGGGAGCGGTAATGATACCGCGATAGGCATTGACGCTTGTTGTCTCGAAGTGGTTGTTGATCACGCGGATGTATTGGTTGTTTATTCTTACATCGGCTATTAATGACATATTACTGGAATTCTTATAATACAGAGCTTTTACCGAATGGATCGGATAACGGCTGTAGATCGTAGTCGGTAAATGGTCTGTACGCCGGCTGATATATTTATACAGTACATAATCGAAAGCGTACCGAATGCTGTCCCGATGGTAATATCCGTCACCGGGAGCTTCCTGGAAGCAGATGATATCGGGTTGTAGCTGCTTGATATAAGCGGC
>OGRN01003126.1_pt1 | contig 11986 bp, 6 predicted proteins | sample 1553401 | NCBI WGS metagenome assembly OGRN01 (sample SAMEA2580096, study PRJEB22360) | human gut metagenome | biome: human gut; feature: human-associated habitat; material: faeces | place: Denmark | collected 2008/2010 | reverse complement strand
CCCCGAAGCGCACCTTGCGGATTTCGCCGGCCGTTTCTCGCTCACGCCGCGCGAGACCGAGGTGCTTGCCGCCGCCACCGCCGACGAGCGCCCGCTCAAGCATGTGGCAGCGGACATGGGCATCTCCCTGCGCGTGCTCCAGCGGCACCTGACCTCGCTGTATCAGAAAACCGGCACGCAATCCCGCGTCGGTCTTACGAAGTTATTCTGGGAGTAGACGCGAAAAACCCCGCCGCAACCGAAGTTGCGACGGGGTTTCGAATCTCAGAAGGCGCGGGATCGCGCGGCCTTCCCTTTAGCGAAGCACCAGCTTACGCGGCATTGCGCTTGGCGGTGGCCACGATGGTCTTCACGCCCTTGACGGCCAGCACCACGGCCAGCACGAACAGCAGCACGGCCAGCAGCGCCTGCACGGCGGGGGCGAAGATGTCGCCGCCCTTCATGATGAGCAGGGTCTTCTGATAGAACGTGATGCCCAGCGAGGTGAGCGTGGCTGCCAGCATGAAGCCCATGGGCACGAAGAACATCTTGTTGTTGCGGCCCGCGTTGCCCAGCCATGCGCACACGGCAAGCAGCGCCAGAGCGGCCAGCAGCTGGTTGGCGGCGCCGAACAGCGGCCAGATGATGGTGTAGCCGGTCATGCCCAGGAACACGCCGATGACCACGGTGATGATGGTGGCGACATAGGGGTTCGTCATGACCTTGCGCACGCCCGTCAGGTCCTCGTGCTTCACATCGACGGGGGTCCACAGCTCCTGGAACATATAGCGGGCCAGGCGGGTGGCGGTGTCGAGCGAGGTCAGGCAGAACGCGGAAACGGCCAGGATGAGCAGCGCATATGCCAAGCCCTGCACGTCGGCCAGGCCGGGGATGCATGCGAGCATCTGGGACAGGCCGTCAGCGAAGACAGCGGTCGGGGAGGCGTAGCCGCCCGCGGCGTACTTGCTCCACACGAAGCCGACGGCGCACAGCGAGATGACTGCCAGCAGGCACTCGATGAGCATGCCGCCGTAGCCGATGGGCTGCGCTTCCGCTTCCCTATCCAGCTGCTTGGACGTGGTGCCGGAGGCGACCAGGCTGTGGAAGCCGGAGATGGCGCCGCAGGCGATGGTGATGAACAGCGCCGGGAACAGGAAACCCGAAGCGGCGGCCTTGTTCGTGATGGCCTTGCCGGCCTGGTCGACGAGGGCCTGACCCGTGGAGGCATCGAACGCGGCGTTCGTGGCGACGAAGCCGGTGAACGCGGGAATCTGCAGGTTTGTGGCAGCGCCCGTAAGAGACGCACCCACGATGCCGATGACAGCCAGCAAGATCATGCCGTACAGCAGATAGCTGGACAGGTAGTCGCGAGGCTGCAGCAGGATCCACACGGGGGCGACCGACGCGATCAGGATGTACGCGCCCAGGATGATCATCCACGTGTTGTAATCCAGCGACAGGGAGATGCCCATAAGCGGCAGGTTGTAACCGATGGCCACCATGATGACGATCAGCACGATGGCGGAGGCGATGTTCACCGGGCCGGGGATGTTACGGCCGCGCGTAAGGATGCCGTAGACGACAGCGACACCGATGAAGATCACCGAGATCATGGCCGTCTGCTGGTTGGCCAGGTTCGTAGCCGCCTTCGTGCCGTCCAGGTCGGGCACCACGGCGAACGTGTTCGCCACGATGGAGGCGAATGCAGCCACCACCAGCAGCAACGTCAGGTATGCGAAGATGCAGAACAGCTTCTTCGCCGTATTGTCGATGTTCTCTGCGACCACGACCGCCAGCGTCTGGCCCTTATGGCGCAGCGACGCGAACAAGCTGCCGAAGTCGTGCATGGCGCCGAAGAAGATGCCGCCGATGAGCACCCACAGCAGCACGGGCACCCAGCCGAACACGGCCGCCTGGATGGGGCCGTTGATGGGGCCGGCGCCGGCGATGGACGAGAAATGATGACCCAGCACCACGTACGGCGGCGCGGGAACGTAGTCCACGCCGTCTTCCAGTTCATGCGCCGGAGTCGGATTTTTAGGATCGACCCCCCACTGCTTCGCCAGCCATCCGCCATAGAAGATATAGCCGATGACCAAGACGACCGCAGCAACAAGGAGGATAAGCAATGCGTTCATGGAACCCTCTTCTGTTTTGCGTTTCCGTTGCTAGGAACGCGGCAGCAGGTTGGCCTCCAACGTGGTTTTCAGCTGCTTGCCCGCCGCGTTCGTTATCACGCGGTTCGCAGAGAGGTCGGCGATGGCCACCCGAAGGTCGGCCCAGCCGCGGATACCTAGGGCGAAGTTCTTGCGGAAGCGCGTTTTGCGCACCGCCTTCGCCGCTTCCTGGGTGCAGGAATCCGCAACGATCACCAGGGATATGGCCGAGGACATATGGTTCGGCTTGGGAACCACCTTTTTGAGCCCATTATGTTCCATGAACGACACAAGATCGCGCACCTGAGTTTCGTCCAGGGCATCGGCGAGGACGAAGAACAGATACTCATGCGTGTCGACTTCCCATAGCTTCGCGCTTTTGACCAGCACGTACTTTTCGCCATAGGAATGGAACTCGGCATACCCGGGGAAGGTGCGGCCGGCGTACTCGTATCCCCGTCGCACATCGAACCATTGCTCGTGTGCAGCGAGAATACGCTTCAGCACCAAGTGTTTTTCGTCCTTTGCCCGGGAGGGTTGCTCCTCGGACCGAAGGGCTGGCTCCCCAACGCGCACGGCGGCCTGTTCCTCCGTCTTGCGCCTGGATTTTCCCGAAGCATCCGCCTGTTCGACTGGATGGCCGGTGCCTTTGACACCTGTCTGAATAGCCGTTCGATCGCTCAAAAACCCGCAAACTCCTTCAGCATCTTGCCTAGCTCCGCGTCTTGCGTGCTTTTTCATTGTAGTGCTTTAGTAGGATTTCAAAGACCGAAAATGTACACATTTTCCAAAACAATGATGAAAAGCATTCATGGCGAACATTGGGAATCGAAGGGTTTTGCGCATATGCACAAAACCCGGTGGACGCAAAAGCGCCCGGAAGGCGAACCTTCCGGGCGCTTGGTGATCCGTTGTCGGGGGCCAACGGCCCACCTGCCCGCAAGCCGTGCCGATTCGGCAGGGACGCTTGCGGCAACGTTATCGGTTTTGCCTTCGATCAGGCTGGACTGTTAGTCCTCCCAAGCGAAGTCGGCCTCGCCGTTGAACACCTTCAGGGCATCGGCAACGGTGTAGTCTGCCAGCGTGATGGCGCTGATGGCCTTGGTCAGGCGGACAGCCTCGTCCAGGCTGCGCTGGTGGATGTTGCGGCCGGTGGCGTTGCCGTCTGCGCCGCCCACGTGGATCTGGTCGTGCAGCTGGGTCAGGAACGTCTCGGCGTCAACGGTGGAACCGCCGGCGCAAACCAGGCCCGTGCGGCCTGCTGCCATGGAGGCGACCTTCAGGGCCTCGGCGGGCGTGCGCTTGTCGTCGCCCTCGGGCTTGGGCGGGTTGACCTTCACGAAGTCGGCGCCCAGGCACAGCGCGACGCCGGCGGCGCCGGCGATCAGGTCCGGGTCCTTCTCAGCGGTGACGGCCTTGCCGCGCGGGTAGATCCACAGCACGACCAGCAGGCCGTTGGCGTGGGCGGCGGCGATGAGCTCGCCGGCCTCGGCCAGCATGGTGGACTCGTACTCGCTGCCCAGGTAGATGGTGTAGCCCAGGCCCACGATGTTCACGCCGTTGTCGCGCATGGCGAGCACGGCCTCAAGATCGTACAGCTGCGGGCTGTACGGGTCTTCCTGGGCGGTCTTGACCAGGTTGGTCTTGGAGTTCATCTTGACCAGGTAGTTGATGTTGGGATAATCGCGCGCGTACTGGGCGATGAGGCCGCGCTGGCCGGCGAGGACACCGATGGTGCCCTGGTCGCCGATCTGGAAGAGATGCTCGGGGTCACCGTCGGCCGGGTCGATGCCCTCTCCATGAAAGTCCTTGTTGAGGTGCTCGATCTTCTGGTCGCAGGCAAAGAGCATGAGGCGTCCCGTGCCACGGGTGGCGGCCATGTAGTTATCGATGTAAAGCTCGACGGTCTCGGGCATGACGTCGGCGGGAACGCGCACGTCTTCACGGGTGATCTGGGGCATCGTGAAAGTCCTTTCGTTGGGCGGCGAATGCGATGGCATCTCGCCAAAATGCTTTGCCCTCCATTGTAGCACGGGTGATTAACGCAGAGGAGCATGCACCAGAGCTCAGAAACCCACTCGCTCTGATCGCATGCCCTTCTGCGTCTTTCCGGCTATGCAGGTGTGATGGGCGTCCGGCTCTATGCGAGTGCAGGATCGACCCAGCCGTTGGTGATGGGCCACGCACGGTCCCTGGTGAACGAACGGCCGAGTACGTGCGGCGCGATCGGCTCGCTACGACGCTTGTATTCGTTGGCCTGGACCGTCTTGAGCACCGTCTCCACGAGCTCGGGTTCGAAGCCGGCCTCGATGAGCTCGGCGGCACCCATCTCGTCTTCGATGTGCGCCTCGAGAAGCTCGTCGAGCTTGTCGTACGGGGGTAGACGGTCGATGTCGCGCGCGCCTTCGTAGAGCTCGGCGCTCGGTTCCTTGTCGATGGCGGATTGCGGGATGACGGCATCGTGCGTGTTGCGCCACTGGGCGAGTTCGTAGACCTCGGTCTTGTAGATATCGCCGATGGGGGCGAACGCGCCGGCCGTGTCGCCGTACAGTGTCGAGAAGCCCATTGCCGCCTCGGACTTGTTGCCGCAGTTGAGCATGAGCCATCCGTGGCTGTTCGCGATCGTCATGAGCTCGACGGTACGCACGCGAGCCTGGAGGTTTTCGGCGGCCAGGCCGTCGACGCTGCCTCCGCAGGCTTGCGCCAGCACGCGCTCGAAGGCTTCGAGCGGACCGGTGATGGGAATGACGTCGCAGGTGATGCCGAGGTTTGCGGCGAGTGAGCGCGCATCGGACAGTGACGCCTCGCTCGAGTAGGGACCGGGCATGGCGACGCCGTGGACGTGTGCGGCACCGAGCGCATCGACCGCGATGGCGGCGACCACGGAGGAGTCGATGCCACCGGACAGCCCGATGACGATGTCGGTGAAGCCGTTCTTGTGGACGTAGTCATGGGTGGCGATGACGAGTGCGCGCCAGACGATCTCGCGAATGTCGAGCTCGACGGCGGGGCGCTGCTGCACTTCGTGGACGGCGCCAGGTGCGGTGTCGAAGACGAAGAGGTCCTCCTCGTCGATGGGGGACGCGTGCATGAGGCTCCCGTTGGGCGCCGTGACCGTCGAATTGCCCGCGAAGACCACGGAGTCCGCCGCGCCGCACTGGTTGGCGCTCACGACATGCGCCCCGCATTCGCTCGCAAGTGCGGAAAGGGGTCGCAGATCGCCACGGGCGGCGGGTGCCGCCATCGGGTCGCCGAAGGCGTCGCGGTTCATCTCGACGAGTACGTCGACGTTGGAAAGCTCGGTGTCAGGTTCGAAATGGCCGTCGAAGAGCACGGCGATGTTGCAGTCCGCGAGCTCGATGACGGGCACGACGTCGCTTTCGAGCAGCTCGGGCGCACCGAGTGACTCGAGCGAGCGCTCGCCGGCGAGGAAGAGCTCAGGAACGATGGCGAGCGTATCGGCATCGAGCTCGTTGACGCTCGCGCAGGAGACGAGCGCGGGGATGGGCGAGGTCATGGCGAAGGTGCGCAGGTGCTCGTGCGCGTCCTCGACGAAGGCGTGGGAATCGACGAGCCCGGCGATGTGGGCGCCCGTGAGGGAGCCGGCTCCGAAGACCACGAGGTCGGCGTCGGCTGCCGCGGCCCGACGGGTATAGTCGAGCATCTTGTCCATGTTGCCCGACAAGTCACCGACACGTGGGTTTACCTGTGCGACTGCAATGCGCATGCGTTTCTCCCTCGATAGAGTGTGAGCTTACAGGATACCATGAGGGTGCATGCGAGGGCTGCTCGGATGCGCTAGGGTTCCCTGATGGCCTCTGCCGGCAGATACCCCTTCACGCTGTCGAAGATGAGGTCCTGGTACACGACGGCGCCCTCGGGGCGCAGGTGCTCGTGATCGTCCCACAGGTACTCGCTCGCGTGTCCGTTGCACGCGGCGTACCAGTCGATGACGTGCACGTTGTCGTACCTGGTCGCGAACTCATTGATCATCGCGTTGTTGACATCGGTCATGATCTTCTCGTTGTAGACGTTGACGAGGAAGATCTGCTTGTCCGGCCCCACGAGCTCGTACATCTTGTCGAGTTCGTCGCCTTCGAGCACGAAGTTCGAGAAGCAGGCGAAGATGACGACGTCGCCGACGACGCCTTGCGTCTCGTAATCCTTGTAGACGTCGCGTGCCTGCCAGAACCAGCGGCCGATGTAGCTGTCCATGAGGGCGTTGGTGTAGTGTGAGTAGAACTCGTCGGCCGAATCTCCCGGCACGGAGTCGCCAATGAGCAGCGGATCGCGTATGCGCGCGAGACGCTCGGCCTCGGCGAGCTCGGCGGCTTCCCGATCGGCCTTGGCCTTGAGGTAGTTGGCAGCCGCCACGGCGTTGCCGATGACGCCGTTTTCGGGCTCGTAGCTCGGCGGCGTATCGTAGAGCTGCATGGCCGAGCCTACCGCCGCGCCCGTGCTCTTGATGGCGTCTTGCGGCACTTGGAACTCGTCGGGAATGAACGCGCAACCACCCACGGCGATGGCGAGCGTCAGCAGGCTCGCGAGTGCGGGCGCGATCACGCGCGGCTTGCGCAGTTCGAGGCCGTTTGACCTGCGCTCACGCCATTTTTGCAGCGCCTTGCCGATCGCACCATGGCGTATGGGGTTTTCCACGAAGGTATAGGACAGCGCCGAGACCGTGAAGGTTATGGCGAAGACGGCGAGGACGAACCACCAGGTATAGTCTCCGGGGCCGTTGAGCGGCTTGAGCAGCAGGATGACGGGGTAGTGCCACAGGTAGATGCCGTAGGAGCGCTGGCCGATCCAGACGAAGGGCTTGAGGCTCGCGAACTTGGCGAGCCGGCTGCGCGGGTGCACGAGCACGGCGATGAGCACGGCGGTGAGCACCGAGCAGATGATGATGCCGCCGTGGTACATGAAGCCCGAGAAGCCGTCGATGAAGGCCATCATGCAGATGATACCGGCCAGCGAGAGCACGCCGATGACGTCGAGTAGGTTGATGGTGCGCGAGGGCACGTTGCGGGTTCCCTGCTCGGTGAGGGCCTGGCCAGGCCAGAACAGCGAGAGCCATGCGCCGATGAGAAGGGAGCAGGCGCGCGTGTCGGTGCCGTAGTAGACGCGGGTGGGGTCTTCGAGCGGATTGTAGAGCACCCACATGAGCGCCGCGGAGATGACGGCGAGCGCGAGGCAGCCGCGGCGGATGACGGTCTTGCTCGCACAGAGCTTGCTCACGAGCAGCAGCAAGATGGGCCAGACGAGGTAGAACTGCTCCTCGATGGCAAGTGACCAGAAATGCGTGAGCGGCGAGGGATCGCCGAGCGATTCGAAGTACGACAGGCCGCGGAAGACGTACCACCAGTTCTGGAACCAGAACAGCGACGGGCCGACGTCGGGGCGCAGCTTGGTGAGCAGGGGATGGTTGAACAGGACGCAGAGCGCCGTCACGACGACGACCACGAGCACGATGGCCGGGAACAGGCGCCGCACGCGACGCAGCCAGAACTGGGGGAGGTTGACGGTGCCGGTTTCCTCGAGCTCGGCCATGAGCAGGCCGGTGATGAGATAGCCGGAGAGAACGAAGAAGACGGTGACGCCGAGCAAGCCGCCAAGCGCGAACTTGAGGTCGAGGTGATAGCAGATGACGGCGATGACGGCGAGCGCGCGCAGGCCGTCGAGCGACGCGATGTAGCGCTTCTTCACTTTTTTGGGTGCGTTTTCGTCGCCATGCCGTGCCGTCAATGTCCCTCCATCTCTCGAGACGCAATATATAGCGCGCGCGGGGGAAGGTGCAAGGGCCGATGGGATATCGGGAGGAAGACAGACGAACGAAGACCAAGTGAGGCACATTGGGTGAGACAACGTCCCTGAGTAACTGTCTCATCCCTTCCGGCGGGTTTTGTCCGGTCGGCCATGTCGCTCCACTTTTCAGTTCGCGTACGAATCGGATTTTTCGCGGCCCATGTCGCAGGGGCGTAGTAGGATATTCGGTATTCGAAGCCGCACGCGATTGATTTTGGAGCGCCCGTGTCAGACAAACTCCGAACCCAGCTCGTCGACAACCTGCTTTCCGTCCTGGCCTCGCTGGATACCGAGGACGAGGTCTACGACTTCCTGCTCGACCTGTGCACCGTCCGCGAGATCACGGAGATGTCGCAACGTCTCGAGGTCGCTCGCCTGCTCGCCGGCGGCCAGAGCTACGTCTACGTGCAAGACGTCACCGGGGCATCGGCCACCACCATCAGCCGCGTCTCCAAGTGCCTCAACTACGGCAGCGGCGGTTACGAGCGCGCGCTCTCCATCATCGAGCACGCCGCCGGCGATGGCGAGGAGTAGCCATGGCCGAGCAGGACATCCCCGCATTCGAGCAGATCAAGGCCGCGAGCGAGGGCAACGGCCCCATCCCCACCTCGTGCCGTGACGCGGGCACCTTCGTGCACCTGCACGTGCATACGGAGTACTCCCTGCTCGACGGCGCGACGCGCATCAACGAGCTGTGCACGCGGGCCAAGGAGCTCGGCATGCCCGCCGTCGCCATCACCGATCACGGCTACATGTACGGCTGCGCGGAGTTCTACCAGGCGGCCGTCAAGGCCGGCATCAAGCCCATCATCGGCTGCGAGATCTACTTCACGCCCGACTCCACGCTCTCGCGCGACAAGCGTCCCGAGCTCTATCACATGATCCTGCTCGCCAAGGACAACCGCGGTTACCGCAACCTCATGCGCATCGTCTCGGATGCCGCCACGGAGGGCTTCTACTACAAACCGCGCGTCACGCTCGAGGCGTTGCGCAAGTATCATGACGGCATCCTGGCGACCAGCGCCTGCATCGCCGGCGTCATCCCCAAGTCCATCGACCGCGGCGAGTACGAAATCGCCAAGGAGTGGGCGCAGACCTTCATCGACATCTTCGGCAAGGACGACTTCTACATCGAGCTGCAGAACCAGGGCCCCGAGATCGTGACCGACAACGGCATCAGCCAGCCGCGTCTCAACGACGCGCTGTGCAAGCTTGCCGGCGAGATGGGCCTCAAGGTCGTCGGTACCAACGACCTGCACTACCTCAGGCAGGAAGACGCCTACACCCAGGACCTCATGCTGTGCATCGGCATGGGCAAGTTCGTCAGTGACGAGAACCGCATGAAGTTCTCGAACGACCAGTTCTACCTCAAGAGTCCCGAGGAGATGGCCGAGGCGCTCAGGGAACATCCGGAGTGCCTGGCCACGACGCTCGAAATCGCCGACAAATGCAACGTCACGCTCGAGTTCGGCAACATCATCCTGCCGCGATACCCCTTCCTCGAGGAGGGCCAGACCAACGAGTCGCTGCTGCGCGACATGTCCATGGAGGGCCTCAAGCGCCGCTATGGCGACCCGTTGCCGCAGGAGGTCATCGACCGCTTCGAGCACGAATACGAGATCATCTGCTCCAAGGGCTTTGCCGCGTACTTCCTCATCGTGCAGGAGTTCGCGCGCTGGGCCAAGCAGGAGGGCATCGGCGTCGGTCCCGGCCGCGGTTCGGCCGCCGGCTCCATCATCAGCTACGCGCTCGACATCACGACGTTCGACCCGCTGGCAAATGACCTCATCTTCGAGCGCTTCCTGTCGCCCGAGCGTACCGAGATGCCCGATATCGACATGGACTTCGATGACGAGCGCAGGCTGGACGTCATCCAGCACTGCCGCGACATCTACGGTCCCGAGCGCATCGCCCACGTCATCACCTACGGCAAGATGAAGGCCAAGCAGGCCGTCAACGACGCCGCGCGCGTGCTCGAGTACCCGGTCTACGTGAGCGCCGGCATCTCCAAGATGATTCCCAATGACCCCAAGATGACGCTCGAGCGTGCCCTGGCAGAGAACCCCGACCTGCGCAAGCAGTACGAGAGCGATCCGGACACGGCCAAGATCATCGACGCGGCCAAGCGCCTCGAGGGCATCACCCGCGGCGAGGGCGTCCACGCCTCGGCTGTCATCATCTGCCGCGACCCGGTCTACGATTACGTCCCCACCAAGCTCGACACCAAGGGCGGCATGATCATCACCCAATACGATGGCGTCATGACCGCCAACATGGGCCTGCTCAAGATGGACTTCCTCGGCTTGCGCACGCTCACCGTCATCTCCAAGGCGCTGGCGAACATCAAGGCTAACCACGGCATCGACATAGACCTCGACGCCATCGACATGAAGGACCCGGCGATGTACGAGCTGTTCGCGCGCGGTGGCACGGCCGGCGTGTTCCAGGTCGAGTCGCCCGGCATGCGCGTACTGCTCAAGAAGATGCGCCCGGACTGCTACGATGACATCGTCGCCGTCATCGCGCTGTACCGCCCCGGCCCGCTGGGCGCGGGCATGGTCGACGACTTCGTCGACCGCAAGCTAGGCCGCAAGCCCGTCACCTACTACGACGACCGCCTCAAGCCCGTGCTCGAGAGCACCTACGGCACCATGGTCTACCAGGAGCAGGTCATGCGCATCTCGGTCGTGATGAGCGGTTTCACCACGGGCGAGAGCGACAAGGTGCGCAAGGCCGTGGCCAAGAAGAAGATCGCCCTCATGCGCGAGGTCGAGCAGAAGTGGGCCGACGGCACGGTCGAGACCATGGAGGACCACTGGCTCAACGGCGCCGAGCGCAACGGCTATTCGCGCAAGATCGCGCAGACCATCTGGGACGATGTCCTCAAGTTCGCCGAGTACGCGTTCAATAAGTCGCACTCGGCCGCCTATGGCATCCTCACCATGCAGACGGCCTGGCTCAAGGCGCATTACCCCAACGAGTACATGGCGGCCGTGCTCTCCAGCTACACGGGCAAGACCGACAAGATCGTCCACTACGTCAACGCGTGCAAGCAAGACGGCATCGCCGTGTTGCCGCCAGACATCAACCAGTCCCGCGGTGATTTCACGGCCGTTCCCGAGGGCGTGCGCTTCGGCCTGTCGGGACTCAAGGGCGTGGGCGAGAAGGTAGTCGAGCTCATCATCGAGGAACGCGAGAAGAACGGGCCGTTCACCTCGTTGCACGATTTCGCCTTCCGCGTGCCGGGCGAGGCCTGCAACAAGCGTGTGGTCGAGGCGCTTGTCAAGGCGGGCGCGTTCGATTCGACCGGTTACACGCGCAAGCAGCTCTGGGGCTTCGTGAACGAGGGCTCCTTGCTCGAGCAGGCGAGTCAGCGTCAGAAGGACCGCGAGGCCGGCCAGGTCACGATGTTCGACCTCTTCGCCGAGACAGCTCAGGACGATGCGGGCGAGATGGAAGACGACATCCCCGCGCCCGATGGCATCGAGTGGGATCGCAACGTCAAGCTCCGCTTCGAGAAGGAGTCCATCGGCATCTTCGTAAGCGATCATCCGCTGTCGCCGTACGCGGGCGTGATGGCCGCCAACGCCCACGCGAGCATCGGCTCGCTCGACGACGAGGACGTCTTTCATGATGGCCGCACCTACGATTTCGCGGGCATGGTGGCAGACGTGCAGGTCAAGACGAGCAAGAAGGGCAACAACTTCGCGATCGTGCGCCTCGAGGACATGGAAGCGGGCGTCGATTGCGTGTTCTGGTCCTCGTCGTGGGAGAAGTACCGCGAGGTGCTGCAGTCCGAGGACGAGACGGGCGAGATTCCGGTTATTCACGTACGCGGAAAGTTCGAGCGCAGCGACCGCGGTGCGCAGGTCATCGTCTACGAGGTCGACCAGCTCAGGGCCGACGGTGCGTCTGCGGGCGCGCCGGCGCAACGCGGGCCGTCGGCGCTGTCGATTCACGTGCGCTCGGAGCAGTTCAGCAACGAGACGATGCGCCAGCTCTCGGCAATCTTCGACAACTATCCGGGTGCGCATCCGGTCACGCTGTTC
>OGRN01003125.1_pt1 | contig 11986 bp, 8 predicted proteins | sample 1553401 | NCBI WGS metagenome assembly OGRN01 (sample SAMEA2580096, study PRJEB22360) | human gut metagenome | biome: human gut; feature: human-associated habitat; material: faeces | place: Denmark | collected 2008/2010 | reverse complement strand
CTACTGATCGTCGCCTTGGTAAGCCGTTACCTTACCAACTAGCTAATCAGACGCGAGCTCATCTTTCAGCGATAAATCTTTGATAATCAAATCATGCGGTTCAATTATGTTATGCGGTATTAACGATCGTTTCCAATCGGTATCCCCCTCTGAAAGGCAGATTGCTCACGTGTTACTCACCCGTCCGCCACTAGATCAGAAAAGCAAGCTCCTCTTCTCTCGTTCGACTTGCATGTGTTAAGCGTGCCGCCAGCGTTCGTCCTGAGCCAGGATCAAACTCTTAATTAAAGTTGTATATCAAAAGCATCTCTGCTCTTGTTATCCTGTTTCAGTTCACTTCACTGAACGTACATTTCTTTTACGTCTTTATGTTAGACCTTTAATTCTTTTTCTCAAAAGAATCTCTCAAGGGTTTCGTACTATTCGTCTTTGTTCAATTTTCAAGATGCTGTTTCGTTGCACTCTTTTGTGTCGTGCAACTTTTACATTATATCACACTTTTTATCTTTTGTCAACCCCTTTTCTGAAGTTTTTTCAAAAAAGTTTTTTGACTTCCGATTTTTTCGTGCTTTCTAATGTGCTGTCTTAAATCAGCTTATCTATTATATCATATTAGCTAAGCTTTGTCAAGACTTTTCTTTGTGAATTCTTTGTGAATTCGTTTGAACTCTTTTGTGAAGTTCTTTTTGTGCTACTCCTCAGGTCTCTTCTGTTCTCCCGAACCTTTTACCTTCGTTTCGCTTCTTTCTTTATCGCTCTCTCTCGAGGCGACTTGTTTATTTTATCACTTTTATGCCCTTTTGTCAACCCCTTTTTTCGCTTTCTGCTTTTTTTACACTTTATTTCCCTTTTCTTATCTCTTTTTGTCCATTTTGCTTTGCTCCTTTGTTCTTTTGATACAAAAAGTGACAACTGAGCGACGCTCAGTTGTCACTTTGCTCGGAGTTTCCTCTGTTTTGTGTTAATGATTTACTCGGTATGGCTCCGCCATTCCTCACTCCTCATTTCTCATTAATCTTACCGTTTCCGCCATTAATTCTGCCGCTTTCTGCTTTTTCTCCAATGTCACCGCAAAATACGGCTTATCTCCGTCAAAGAAACGTATCCTATTCTTATAAGCTCCATACAACGCTTGTATCTGCTCCACCTCTGCGCTTTTCACAAAGAACAGCACCTTATCCCCTCTTTGTGTTATTTCTTTTATGCCAAGCTTTGAAGCAGTATTTCTCGTAAGTGCAACGTTCACCAATCCCAGCACTGATTTCGGTGGGTCGCCGTATCTATCTATAAGCTCGTCGATAACGTCCCTGGAATCCTCCTCATTGCCTATGGAAGCTATCTTCCTATAGCAATCTATCCTCTGTGACAGATTTTCTATATAATGGTCAGGTATAAATGCGTCTATGGATATATCCACCAAACAATCCTCAGGTGACGGTGGCAGAGCCTCGCCCTTTTGTTCAGCTATAGCCTCATTTAGAAGTCGCAGATACATATCATATCCCACAGCTTCCATATGTCCATGCTGTTTACCGCTGAGTATAGAGCCTGCACCTCTTATTTCAAGGTCACGCAACGCTATCCTGAAGCCTGAGCCGAACTGTGTGAACTCTCTTATTGCGTCAAGCCTTTTTGCCGCTACCTCAGTGAGTACCTTGCCACGTCTGAAAGTGAAGTACGCAAAAGCACGGCGGTTTGATCTTCCCACACGTCCACGGAGCTGATAAAGCTGTGAAAGTCCCAATCTATCAGCGTCCTCTATTATAAGTGTATTTACATTCGGCACGTCAACACCCGTTTCGATTATGGTGGTGCAGACAAGGATATCTATCTCTCTGTCGCAAAGCTGCCGCCATATTTCCGACAGCTCCTCCTCAGGCATTTGTCCGTGTGCGAACGCTATCCTTGCGTCAGGGAGCATTTCCTGAAGCTTATTTGCGGTCATCATGATAGTTTCCACCCTGTTGTGGATATAATACACCTGACCGCCACGTCGCAGCTCCTTGCTTATGGCCTGCGCTATAACGCCCATGTTATGCTCTATAACATAGGTCTGAACAGGGTGTCTGTCCATAGGCGGCTCCTCTATGACCGACATATCTCTGATACCGCTCATTGCCATGTTAAGCGTTCTTGGTATCGGGGTAGCCGAAAGTGTAAGCACATCAACGCCCTTGAAAGTTTCCTTGAACTTTTCCTTATGAGCAACACCAAAACGCTGTTCCTCGTCTATGATAACAAGACCCAAGTCCTTGAACTTAACGTCTTTCTGCACAAGCCTGTGCGTGCCTATGATAAGGTCGATAGTGCCACGGTTAAGCTCTCTTATTATCTGCTGTTGCTCCTTTGGTTTTCTAAATCTCGACAAAAGCTCCACCTTCACTGGGAAATGCTCAAATCTTTTTATCGCCGTCTGATAATGCTGCCATGCAAGAACAGTTGTTGGCACAAGTATAGCCACCTGCTTGTTATCGAGCATACACTTGAACGCCGCACGGAGAGCCACCTCCGTTTTGCCGAAACCCACATCTCCGCAGAGAAGTCTGTCCATTGGGGACGGCTTTTCCATATCCGTCTTTATCTCCTGTATAGATCTTAACTGATCGTCAGTTTCCTGATAGTCGAAACGCTCCTCAAAATCCGCCTGCCAATCGTTGTCAGGGGAAAAAGCAAAACCCTTTGCCATTTGTCTTTGAGCATAAAGCTTTGTAAGCTCCTCCGCCATATCCTTTACGGCAGACTTTACCTTGTTTCGTGTCTTAGTCCACTCCATAGAGTTGAGTTTATTGAGCTTCACTGCCCCGTCATCTCTAGGACCTATATATCTTGACACAAGGTCAAGCTGAGTAACAGGCACATAAAGCACGTCCGTGCCTGCATATTTTATGGTGATATAATCCTTTGTTACACCGTTCGTTTCTATATTTTTTATTCCTGAAAATCTGCCTATGCCGTACATAGCGTGAACAACAAGATCGCCTGTCTGTATATCCGAAAGGCTTTTTATCTCTTCTCCTGCTTTGTGACGGGATTTACGCTTCTTTGCACTCATGGCTTTCATCTGAGTGATAGCCGCACAGCCTATATCAGGATAATCAAATCCACCTGACAGACAGCCCGTGCGCAGGTATACTTTACCCTTTATTATCTCGCTGTCCTCAGTGAGGATCTCCGCAGAGATGCCAGCATCATTAAGGTCTTTATTTATAATAGGAAGCGTCTTCTCCGAGCCTGCCAGCACAACAGTGCAATACCCCTGAGAGCAGAGATTTTTCAGTTCTTCTTCAAGATTGATGATATTACCGCCCCAAGCCGCCGTTTGTCGGCAGTCGGTATTGATAAGCTTTTTGAACTTCACGCCGTTGTTAGAGCGCATAAAGCTGTCAAGAAACACCGACTTCATTTGTGTTATTTTTAGTTCCGCTTGTGGTATATCAAGATAAAAGCCCTCCAGCTTTCTGAAAAGTATGCCGTCCTCATAAAGAAGCTTCATATCCTCTGAAAGCTGAGCAAGAGCCGCCTTGCCCTTTTCGATACAGTTAGTATACTCCGACACAAGGCAAACACCGCTCTCAAAGTAATCAAACACTGTTGTGAGCTTGTCATAGCACACAGTATAATACTTATCAAGATTTGTAAGGGTGATACCGCTCTGAGCCGTTTCTATATCCCTTGAAATATTCGTTCTTATCTTATCGGTACGGCTTCCACGGACAGACTTCGACAAGGCTTCAAGCTTTGTCACAAGGTCATCAGTGTCAGGGAAGATTATCTCCAAGGCAGGGAAAACCGTTATCTCGTCTATTGGGTCGGTACGTCTTTGGCTTTCGGGGTCAAAATATGATATAGAGTCAACCTCGTCGCCCCAAAGCTCTATTCTCACAGGGCGTGACTCCTGCACAGGAAATATATCGGCGATAGAGCCTCTCACAGAAAACTGCGCCTGACCCTCCACCTGATCTGTTCTTGTATATCCGCCTGCAAGCAGCTTGTTCGTAAGCTCCTCAAGACTCAGTTCGCCCCCTGTTTTTATCTCAAAGGAAAACTCTTTCAGCTTATCCTGCGGAATAGTTCCCTGCAAGCAAGCTTCCATACTTGCGGCGATTATCTTGCACTTGCCCTGAGTGATGAGAGAAAGAGCCTCCAGCCTTTTATGCTCATATTCTCTTGAAACGCCCTCCATGTATGCAAAGTTCAGATCCTTTGCAGGAAAAACGCAGGCAAGCTGTTCCCCAGCCATTTCGTTTATATCCCCTGTCATTCTAATGGCTGACGCTTCATCGTCGCATATAACAAGGCAGGGGGAAAGCCTGCTGAGAGCCATTGCGGTCTGAGCCTTGTGTACATTTGAAACGCCCGTGACCGCACAAGGGGTAAACCCTTTGAGCAGGCAGTTTTTCACATCTTTATAAAAGCCAAGACGGCTCGCCATTTCGTAAAAAATATTCATCTTGCTGTTCTCCGAAAAAATATGCTTAATTGAACTTGTTCATAGCCTCGTTTATCTTGCCCTGCACCATAAGCTCCACAGCCTCGCAGGTGTTTTTATCCACATCAGAAAGCTTTTTCATTTCCTCGTCAGTGAATCTTGAAAGCACCCAGTCAGCCAAGTTGTAATCAGGGTGAGGCTTTTTGCCCACGCCTATTTTTACCCTTGGGAAATCCTGACCTCCGCACAGTGCGATAATGCTTTTTATGCCGTTATGACCCCCAGCCGAACCGTTTCTGCGTATCCTCATTTTGCCCACGTCAAGTGAAATATCGTCATAGACCACGACAACATTTTCAAGCGGTATATCATAAAAGTCCATAGCGTCGCTGACAGCCTCACCGCTATTGTTCATGAAAGTTTCAGGCTTCATGACAAGACAGCTTTTTCCGCCTATAACGGCACGTCCCACAAGAGCCTTGAACTTATGTGTATTCACCGAAAAGCCGTATTTCTTTTCCATAGCCGCCACCGCAAGAAATCCTGCGTTATGGCGAGTATTCTCATAAGCCACACCGGGATTGCCAAGCCCCACGATAATATACTCAGGCTTGCCCATAGCCGTTTCCCTCTCGGCAGACAATTTCTTCAATTTCTCAAATATATCCATTGTAAATTCTCCTATCTTTTATAATATGTCAGCCCCGACAGCTTATTCTATCCACGCACAATAACCCCGTCTTTATGCAAGACGGGGTATAAACAAAAGCCGACATTTTACTGTCGGCTTTATTATAGCATAATTTTTTCAGGATTGCAAGATACCATATAGCAAAAATTGTATTAATGTTCTACCATAATTATTTAAGGTGTCCGCACTCTCTGCAAAACTTTGCACCAACAGGATTGATGTTTCCACAATCAACGCATTTCCAACTATTTCCTCTAGCCGTTTTGATTGGAGGCTGGCTTTTTTCATTAAATACACTATTTGACTTGCTGTTGTCTTTGTTATCATTTTGAGTTATCTTATACATCTTATTATTCATTTCATCAAGTGTAAGCGACATTTCACTTAACATCATTATAAATGATATGCTTATCACAGACACAGCCGAACCACCGATTATAACAACAAGCCCAATAAGAACAGAATCATCCGATATCACAATGCCGCTGATAATAGATGCTATTATACCTAACACCATAACGATCTTACAGAATGACCTCACAATTTTTGTCCAATACATAACTCTTTCCTTCTTTCAGCATCATGATTAGTACCTATAAGTGCTAACGCATACATAATATCACACAAATGTGGTAAAGTCAATAGTACCGAATGGTACTAAAGCATTTTCTGCAAAATTACCAAAAATGAGGGTAGATTTTTATGTATTTTCCAAGATTAAGGGATTTGCGAGAAGATAAGGACATGAATCAAACGCAGATAGCAAAGCTTCTTTTCACAAGTCAAACTGTTTATTCACGCTATGAAAGGGGCGTGCTCACTATCCCCGTGGAACACCTCCTTATCCTAGCGGACTTCTATGGCGTTTCCACCGACTATATCCTCGGCAGGACAAACAACAAAAAGCTAAACAAATAAAAGACCCTGCCTTACAAAAGACAGGGTCTTGCTTATATTTGGGTATATTACTTCTCCTCAGACTTGCCGTGGATAGCCTCGAACTTTTCTGTTCTCGCCTTGAGCTTCTTCTCAGCGTAGCCCTCTTTGATAGTCTCTCTGCCACGCTCGATAGCAAGTGCGTTGTCAGGGATATCAGTTGTGATAGTAGAGCCTGCCGCTGTGTATGCGCCCTTGCCGACTCTTACAGGTGCAACAAGGTTTGTGTTACAGCCGATGAAAGCATTGTCCTCAATAACAGTTCTGAACTTCTTGTCGCCGTTGTAGTTTACTGTTACAACGCCACAGCCGAAGTTTACATTTGAGCCGACGTCAGAATCGCCGATGTATGTAAGATGTGCCACCGCTGTGTATTCACCGATAGTTGAGTTCTTTATCTCCACAAAGTCGCCTATCTTCGCACCCTTTTTGATGTGTGAATTAGGTCTGAGCTGAACATAAGGCCCTATCTTAACGTCGTCCTCGATAACAGACTCGTAAGCCTGAACATTGTTGAGGTTTACGCCGTTTCCTACAGTTGTGTTCTCTATTATGCAGTTGTTGCCGATATTGCAGTTCTCACCGATAGTGGTGTTTCCTCTAAGTATAACTCCGCTGTGTATCTTTGTTCCATGACCGATAGTAACATTGTTTCCGATAGAAACACCGTCTGTGCAGCAGAATTCGATACCCTCGTCAAGCCACTTTCCTATTATCTCATATCTTGCGATATCATTGAGTGCAAGCAGACCACGTCTGTCATTTGCACCAAGCGCAACATGAGGATTTGAAGAAATAAATGCGTCAGCCTTTTTGCCCTTTGCAATAAGCAGTTCGATGCAGTCTGTAAGATAATACTCGCCCTGAGCGTTCTCTGGCTTGATGTCGAAAAGAACTTCCAGCAGGTCAGCCGTCTTGAACCAGTAACAGCCTGAGTTTATCTCAGTGATAGCAAGCTGCATAGGTGTGCAGTCCTTGTGCTCAACTATTCCTGAAATTCCGTTCTCAGTGCGGATTATTCTGCCGTAGCCTGTAGGGTTCTCAACTCTTGATGTAACAACAGTTACGCCGCAGTCCTTTTCAGTATGAAGCTCCAGCGCACCCTTGATAGTTTCAGCGTCGATAAAAGGAGCGTCGCCGCAGAGTATAAGTGTGTTTCCCTCAGCGTGAGCCTTAAGAAAATCAGCCGCCTGCATAACAGCATGACCTGTGCCAAGTCGCTCTTCCTGCATAACAGTGCAGATTTTAGCCTTTGACTTTCTCTGTGCAAGATAATCCTCTATCTGCTGACCCTCGTAGCCTTTTACAACGCAGATATCGTCAAGCTCTGCATTTTCGCAGGCTGTCAGCACCCACTCCAGCATAGGCTCACCGATAACATTGCACAAAGCCTTTGGCATATTGGTCTTCATTCTCTTGCCCTGTCCACCGGCAAGAATAATAACATTGTTCTCCATAATACAAATTCCTTTCAGATACGTCCCACAAAATAAGACTTGGCACTTTCGCACCATTTCCTTATTATTATAATACGGTTGGGATAAAAAGTCAACAGTTGGTTCATATTTTATCGCAATTTATTCTTTTGCTTGACAACATATTGCGACACTGCTATAATAAAATGTGTAGTTATCATGTTCATATATTGCAGTTTTTTCTGCTTCAGATATGGGGGAAAATATATGCAGAAACAATTCTATCCTGTTATAGGAACTGAAAAAGCTCTGCCATTTTATATCATCGGCATAGGCGTGAGCTGCTGGCAGTTTCCTGTCAGCAGACCGGAGGGCTATGATTATCCTCAGCTTTTCGTCTGTCTTGAGGGCGAGGGTGAGGTAACGGTAGACGGCAAGACCGTAAAAATAATGCCTGACAGCATTTTCTATATACCACCGCACTGTCCCCACGAATATAGAGCCACGACTCATTCATGGTATCTTGACTGGGTGTGCTTTGACGGCAAACAGGCTCTCGAGCTGCTGAAAGAATGGGATCTTAACAAATTTCATGTTTTCTTAAACTGCGGTGCAGAGCGTATGCACAAGCTTTTTGACAGCGCATATTACACCATAAAAAGCGACAAGGCATACGGCAACTATTATGCCTCCGCACAGCTTTACGATATGCTTCTTGAATACCGCAAGCTTTCGGACGATAAGTTCCCATACAAGAGCCGTGTAAATTCCGAAGCCGTCGCAAAGGTCATGAAATACACCGAGGAGAATTATTCAAAGCCTATAAAGCTCGCAGATATGGCAGCTGTGGCAGGGGTATCAGAACAGCACCTTTGCAGACTTTTCAAGAAAAATTTCAGCATAAGACCAATGGAATATTTAAACACAGTGCGCATAAGCCACGCAAAGGAGCTTCTTACCTACTCCTCAAAGACAGTTGCGGAGATAGCTTCGGAAACAGGATTCAGCGACAGCTCGTATTTTTATGTTGTATTCAAAAAGCACGAGAATATTTCGCCTGCTGAATACAGGAAGATAAAGGCATAAGGTGGCAATAAATATGGAACAAAAATATATCTATTCCTTTTCTCAGATAGAGGATAAGGTCAAAGCTTTGCATGAAACCAATACTGAGGCTGCAGCAGCCGTTGCCCTTTCATGGCTGGGTCTGAGCCGTGATGAGCTTAAAACACTCAGGGTATCAGACTACAACAGCACAATGCGAATGCTCCACTCTGCAGGCAGAGTGGTGTACGTCCGTGAAGATCTTATAGCAGATATGCTTAAAGCTATATGCGAGGAGGCTCCTGAATACAGCATGGGCTTTTTCATCACAGACGTGAACTCTGCATACGAAGCCGCAGAAAAGCAGGAACTTTCCCCTATCAGCGTGCTTAAAATGAGATACTTCTATGAAAAGCACAGTGCAAAGCTTTCAGGAGAGCCTGAGGACAGAGTATTTCTCAAAGAGATACTGCGCTCAGTTGGCGAAAGCGAAGCTGATATGGAAAAGCAATTCGCCGAATACGAAAAGGACGCACCTGAAAAAATATAGGGCATTAAATAAATTAGATACTGTAAAATCACATCATAAAAACGGGCGAACGCTGTTCGCCCCTACGATTTGCGTAAATACGCTGTTTATATGTAGGGGCGACCTGAGGTCGCCCGTTGATTTTTTATACACCAACAAAAAAGAGCAAAACCGAAGTTCTGCTCTTTTGTAAACTATTCTGTTAGTCTATCAGATCGAAATTAGATAGAAGAATGGCTCTTTACATAGTCAACAACAGCGTCAACAGTTGTGTAAGCAAGACCTACGCAAGTGTCAGCACAGCCGTAGTAAATAGCAATTCTGCCTGTGTCAGCGTCGCAAAGTGTTGCGCATGGGAATGTTACGTTCTGAACATCGCCTACGCACTCATAGATCTCTCTTGGGTTGATGAGATACTCGCCGCATCTGTACTTAACCTTCCATGGCTGCTCCTTGTCAAGGATGCAAGCTGAGAAGCTGTATACAAAGCCGTTGCAAGACTCAAGAACACCGTGATAGAAGCAGAGCCAGCCCTCGTCTGTCTCTATTGGAATAGGACCTGCACCGATCTTCTTGGACTCCCAGCCCTTGAGAGGTCCCATAACGTGTCTGTGCTCGCCCCAATACTTCATGTCAGGTGACTGTGAAATGTACATATCACCGAATGGTGTGTGACCTGAGTCAGAAGGTCTTGAGAACATTACATACTTGCCGTCGATCTTTCTTGGGAAGAGTACGCCGTTTCTGTTGAATGGGAGGAATGCGTTCTCGCACTGATAGAATGTCTTGAAATCATATGTATAGCCTACGCCGATAGTTGGCTTCCAGCCGTATGCATTACACCATGTTACCCAATATCTGTCTTCGATGAAGCATACTCTTGGGTCATAGCCGTAGCCCCACTGATTTACTTCTTCTGTAGACTTTTCAGCCTGCTCGAACATGATCCTTGTAGGGTTGATGTTCCAGTGAATACCGTCCTCAGAGAAACCAGCATGGAGAGCCATGTTTCTTTCCTTATCGTCAACACGGAATACGCCTGCAAACTTGCCCTCAAAAGGAACTACCGCACTGTTGAAGATAGAGTTTGATGTAGGAAGAAGATTTCTAGGAATGATAGGGTTTCTGTTATCTCTCCAGATCACTTCATTGCAGTCAGCCGGCTTATCCTGCCAAGGCATATTTGGGATAGCCTGTCCGTTGATTACTTTAACGCTCATGTTAAAATCCACCTTTCATAATATAAAAAATACTGAGGCTGACCGTCAGGTCATGCCCTTGTTTTTATTCTTCCCCCGAATAGAAATGCGAAACTTTTCCCGCTTATTCAAGGCGATATCATTCGGCTTACCTTATCGGTAAAATGCCGCTGTTATTATTAAAACACACTTTCAGAAAAATTTCAAGCCCCTATTTTTGCTGAAAACGTTTAAAATTTATATGTAAACGTATTCTTCTTAAATTTAACATTTTATTAACAGTTTGCTTGGTTTCATATTTTTGCATCGTACTAAAAATATGCAACTTTATCCGCCTGCACGTCCGTTCTCCGCCCAATCCATGATAAAAATGAAATACCAGGCAGTATTTTGAATGCAAATTATAAAAGTTGCCCATAATGGTCATGTTAGCATAAGCATATTCGTGCAAGTTTCTGATTTTTTGCAAGAACAGAAAAAAGCACTTGCAAAATCAGTGAAAAGGGTATACAATATAAGTAAGGATATCGGATACGTTCGGCAGAGTGCGGCGAAAGTCGGGATTTGCCGAATTGTTCTGTATAGTAGTGTACTATAATTTATAATTTACAAGTGGAGGACATTGATATGAAACTAACAGAAATGTCTGCAGAGGAACTGGCATCATTCAAAGCAGAAGTCCAGAAAGAATATGACGATTTCAAGGCTCAGGGACTTTCGCTGAACATGGCAAGAGGAAAGCCGTCTGCTGAACAGCTCGACCTGACAGAGGGTCTGCTCACAGCAGTAAAGAGCAATGAAGATTGTTTCGCTGAGGACGGCACAGATTGCAGAAACTACGGCGGTCTTGACGGTCTGCCTGAGGCTAAGGCACTTTTTGCTCCTATGCTCGGCGTAACACCTGATGAGCTTATCATTTGCGGAAACTCAAGCCTTAACATCATGTATGACACTATCGCAAAGTTCATGCTTTTTGGCACAGGCGACGGTGAGAAGCCTTGGAAGGACACAAAAGTAAAGTGGCTCTGCCCTGTTCCTGGATATGACAGACATTTTCTTATAACAGAAAAAATGGGCTTTGAAATGATAAACATTCCAATGGACAAAAACGGTCCTGACATGGATATGGTAGAAAAGCTCGTTGCTGAGGACGATACTATCAAGGGTATATGGTGTGTGCCAATGTATGCTAACCCTACAGGCACAACATACTCTGACGAGGTAGTAAAGCGTCTTGCAGCCATGACAACAAAGGCTAAGGACTTCAAGATATTCTGGGATAACGCATATTGTATCCACCACCTTTCTGATACACCTGACACACTGCTCAACATTCTTGACGAGTGCGAAAAGGCAGGCAACCCTGACAGAGTTTATATGCTCGCATCTACATCAAAGGTAACATTCCCTGGTGCAGGCGTTGCAATGATAGCGTCATCTGAAAAGAACATCAAGTACCTCAAATCTATGATGACAGTTCAGACTATCGGTTATGACAAGATAAATCAGCTCCGCCACGTTAAGTTCTTCGGCACATACGAGAATCTTATGGAGCATATGAAGAAGCACAGAGCTATAATCGAGCCTAAGTTCAAGATAGTTCTTGACACTCTTGAAAAGGAGATAGCACCTCTGGGAATCGGAAGCTGGGAGAAGCCAAACGGTGGTTACTTTATAAGCTTCAACGCTCTTAACGGCTGTGCAAAGAGAATTTGTCAGCTTTGCAAAGAGGCAGGCGTAGTC
>OGRN01003123.1_pt1 | contig 11994 bp, 10 predicted proteins | sample 1553401 | NCBI WGS metagenome assembly OGRN01 (sample SAMEA2580096, study PRJEB22360) | human gut metagenome | biome: human gut; feature: human-associated habitat; material: faeces | place: Denmark | collected 2008/2010 | reverse complement strand
GACCGCACTTCCAGTATAACAAAGGGAGTTTTTCTTTTTTCATTATCGACATCAGTCTTCTTTTGAATCTCTCGCCTTGCGAATGGTTTTCGGCTTGCAAATCACTTAATTGCTTTGCAAATTCATTACACGCAGTGTGACGGATTCTCGTCGAAAACCAAAAATATTTTTTGATATCTATGAAAAACGGGCTTTTAGGAATTATTCCTAAAAAGCCCGTTTTCCCTTGATTTTATGCGACAAAATCGACTGACATCTTTTTTGTCACATGAACTTGGTGGGGCCTCAGGGACTCGAACCCTGGACCGGTCGGTTATGAGTTTTCGAACCTATAATAATTATACATTTTTGACAGGTGCGCAAAAAGGGCGAAAGCAAGGCGTTTTTAATATTTATGGTGCTTTTAGAGTTAAGATTGGAAAGAAATCAAATGCATATAAAAGTGCACTATATGCAATGGAAGCAGATAGTGTAACACTGTGAAAATAGCAAATCAATAGCAAAAAAATAGCAAATTGACAAAGCGTATTTTTTCGCTTCTTTATAATCACTGTGTCTTCTATTTCGAGAAAGATCAACTGGAGGAATTACCATATGAATGAAAACAAGATTGTAGCAATTTTAAATAGAAAAGGTGGTGTTTGTAAAACTACTACTACCCATAATTTAGGCGTGGCACTGGCCGAGCGCGGCTATCGTGTTTTATTAGTAGACTGTGACACACAGCGAAATCTTTCCATCAGCCTCGGCATCAATCACCCCGATGAAGAACAGTATACTCTCTGCGAGTTGCTTCACCCCTTGGTTGATGTAGACGCTGATGATGTGGACATCCATAACTGTATCCGTCATTTAGAAAATGGATTAGATTTTATCCCCAATAAACAGGCTTTATCCGCGCTCGAAAAACAGATCAGTACATTGGATTTTCGCAGAGAGTGTGTATTATTCGACGCACTGGAAGATGTAAGGTTGGATTACGACTATATCCTTTTGGATTGTATGGCCTCTTTGGGGATGCTGGCCGTTAACGTGATGATGGTATGCGATGCGGCCCTGCTGGTATCCACGCCAGAAGAAGATTCCATAGAAGGACTTTCCCTCGCTTCCGATTTTATCAAGGAAGCCTCCCACGCTTTGAGGAAAAAAATTCATGTCTGTGGTCTCTTAATCTGCCGGGTGGATATGAGATACCGAAAAAGTAGGATAGGTATCGATAAAATTCAAAAATTGTTTGCTGAAGAATACCCCATATACCCGGAAATGGTTCCAGACCGCGTTTGTGTGGCAGATGCTCGTAATAAGCAAGTAAGTATCATTGAGTACGCTCCGGAAAGTGAACCTGCGCAGGCCTACCAGGCAGTCTGTGAATTGTTTTTAAGGGAGGTCGGTTGCTATGGCAGTCGCTCCGCTTAATTCGTCCGGGATGTTTGATGCCTCCCCTACCCTGGTGCCGCGTTCACGGGAACGTGTGGAAAATATCCGAGTAGACGTGATTGATAACCATCCACGGAATACTACACAAGTGAGAGAGACCATGTTGGATCCGGCATTTCGTGAAAGCATCGCGGCAGTCGGCGTTTTACAGCCTGTTCTTGTTATCCCTAACAATGATGCCGCAGGCCGCTATTACTTACTGGCCGGACACAAGCGGCTGCTTGCAAGCAGGATGTGCGGTCGGGAATATGTGCCGGCCATCATTCGAAAGGATCTTCCTCCGGGATTGGAGGGCATCTATATCACAGATACCAATTTGCAATACGGTGTAAGGAATATGCTTCCCAGCGAAAAGTGCCGCACTTTATGGGAACAACATCAAAGTCTTAAAGAGTTCCGGCAATACTGTCGGACACATGCTGAAGAAAAACAGGAGATTGAATTAGGCGGTAAAGTGTTCAAATTTGGGCACCTTGAAAAAACGCGAGAGGCATTGGCAACTGCGTATGGGCTAACGCCTACCGATGTGCAACGGTTTTTAGGACTTCATACTCTATCATCTGTTCTGTTTGAATGTGTCGACCGCCGCACATTGGCGATATCAGCTGCGACCTATTTGGCACAGTTGCCTAAAGAATGGCAGCTTGAAGCAGCCCGCTGGATACCAGATAAAAAAATAAGTGCTTATCAGGCACAACAGATTTTATTTTTGTATCAAAATGGCGGCAACGAGAAAGGGATTAAGGATATTGTCCAAAACACCCAAAACGATAGTCGCCACAAAATCACTGGAAGTTATAAAATATCCCGTCGGATGCTAAAGTCATATAGCCCATACTTAGCAACTATGAACGATGATGAAATCGCTTCGATCTTGAAAGCTGCTTTGACGCTTTATTTTGAAAGTCATCCTCTTGAAAACTCCGAGCAACGAGGGTATAATATAAGCGAGGAAGCTGTATGACAAGAGAATATATAATTATGCCGGAATTTGAGCGGCAATGGAAAGCGATGGGACTGAGCGATACGGAGCTGAAGTACCTGCAGGAACAGCTGCTTCTTAATCCTCAGCAGGGACCGGTGATGAAAGGTACGGGAGGGCTGCGAAAAATTCGTGTTGCTTTTGAGCATCAAGGGAAAAGCGGGAGTGGCCGTGTGGTTTACGTAGATTTTCCCGCTTACGAAACCATCTACTTAATCACAGCATATCCTAAAAATGAAAAGGATAATTTGTCTGCAGCTGAACGCAATGCCATCCGAAAATTGATTGAACAGTTGGAGCAGTTTTTGAAAACAAAATGCGAAAAGGGGCGATTACGATGAGTACAGGTGTATATGAGAGTATCCTGCAGGGGTTAAATGAAGCCATTTCCACAGAAAAAGGCCATCTGCGTGCAAAGCGTTGCAGGATGACTGTACAGCCTCCTGAAGAATTCGATGCTGAGGAGATCCGCACCATACGGTTGAGCGCTAATATGACACAGAAAGTCTTTGCAAGTTTTCTCGGGGTTTCGCCCAAAACTGTAGAGTCATGGGAGGCTGGTCGTTATAAGCCGGATGGCCCCGCACGCCGGGTCATGGGGCTTTTGCGTCAGGACCACATGTTGGCGCAAAAATACGGATTGATCTCACAGTAAAAAATTAAGGTGTCCAAATTTGGACACCTTAAAAATAAAAACGCCAGAGCGCTGATCCGCGCTTTGGCGTTTTGCTTTTATAGAGTTGGAACTCCTTGCTGAAAAAGTTCCGGATAATTACTTGAAGCCCAAACGATACGTTCAATGATTACTGTTTCCGTATCAACACGGTAAATCACGATATGATTGTCATGGGCCAGCTTGCAGAAGTTCAATACTTTCAAGTATTCGTCTGGATGTTCTTCTCCCATGCGGGGGAAGCGCATTAGTTTGTCAATGTTATTCTGCAGGGCGTCAACCGCGCGCAAAGCAGCGCTTTCTCCAACTTTATCGAAATAATAATCGGAAATCCCCAAAATATCCTGCATTGCCTCGGTGGTATAGACAATTTGAAGTTCATCCATTTTTCCGTCTCTGTCTGTTGCTGAGATTTGCGCGAACCAAATCGCGTACCTGTGCGGAGGTGTATGTCGCCGCTCCATTTAATCGCTTTAGTTCGGCTTCTAAAACCACAGCGCGATGCGCAAGAGCCGCTTCTTTTCGATCAAGTTCTTCTTCTCGTCGGGTGTAGGCAGCAAGATCCATCAAGACGGTGTCCCCTTTGCCGTTGCGCGTGATGTAAATTGGCTGTCCAGTCATACGGGAACGAGTGGCCAGCTCATTGTACTCTGTACGAAGCGCGGAAGCAGGGCGAATATCCATAGCCATATAACGGCCCCCTTTCTGCTTTTATTATATTTTATATCGCGAAAACAAGTAACAATCATTTTTTGATTTAATTTGCTTTGCGGAAATTGAGGGTTTGTATTTTTGGCAAGCAACTCAATATGATACTAATCGGGAATGCTTCACGGGCATTCCCTTCTTTTTTGGATGCAAAACGGTGTATTCCAAAAAACATCAAGGAAAGGATACAGACTATGAAACAAAAATTAAAGTACTGGAGTATATGTTTTCTTTCACTTTTTCTTCTGATATCTGCGTGCGCATCTCCAGCGTTCGCCGCGGGCGGCGCGCTGGGCGCGGACCGAAACGGCACGCCATATACCTACGTGATCGGGTACATGTATTCCGGCAGCTCCCAGACCGTCAACACACGGGAGATCTTCACATCGCCCAACAACTATGACATCTGGCTCTGCCCGGTGTGCGGGCGGGACCCGTTGGGGAATTCGCAGGGAACGGCGCTGTCCCCGAATCTGTATATGCCGTGCTATGGATACGATATTGCGGCAGCGGGCGGGGACATGAGCATCCGCTACGCGCTGGTGCGGCACAGGCACAACAACGGGCAGCTATCGGATGACCGGGTATACATCCCGGTCAACGTGCCGATGTACGCGGGCTGCTATTACGGCTATGACCTCACCGAGCCGGCCGGCGTGCAGGTCAGCGCGCCCACGGGCTGGCAGCGGGACAGCGCGGTGGTGCGGTTCTCCGGCGGCACGGACACAGGCACGAGCCTGCCGGACTGGAGCGCGGCGCCGGGCGACTACGGCAGCGGCATCCATCACTACGAGTACAGCATCAACGGCGGGGCATGGACGGGCTGTCCCGTGGGCGACCCCACCGTGACCATCACCGCGGGCGGCATCACGACCGTGACCGCCCGTGTGGTGGACGGCGCGGGCAACGCCTCCGGCCAGACGGCCACGGCAAAGGTGTACATCGACCCGGCCCCGCCCAATGTGCCCGGTGTCACGCTTTCCACGGAACAGTGGACGAACAGCACAGTAACGGCGGCCATCAAGGACAACGGCGACGCACACAGCGGCGTTGCCCGCACGGAATATTCTCTGGACGGCGGAAGCTGGACGACGTACAGCGGTGTGCTCTCCATCGCAGGCCACGGCAAACATACGGTCAGCGCCCGCGCCATCGACAATGTGGGCCGCATTTCCGGCACGGCCAGCAAGACCGCGCTGGTGGATAAGGTCGCGCCGGTCATTTCAAAGGTGGAGCAGCAGCCAGACAGCGGCCATACGGAAATGACGCTGGCCGTTACGGCCACAGACGCGGACAGCGGCGTGAAAGGCTATGCGGTCACCACGGAGGAAAAAGCGCCTGCGCTGGACAGCTTTACCGCCGATGTTCCTAAGGCAGACCACAACGGCGTTTACTACATCTGGGCAGCGGACAAGGCGGGGAATATTTCCGCTGCCGCAAAGGTGGACGTCACCGCGCTGGATATCGTGCCGCCCGTTGTGGTAAAGGTGGAGACACAGCGTACCTGGGACGCGAAGGAAAATTGGGCGAAAGTAACGGCGCAGGACGATAACAGCGGCGTTGTGGCCATCGGCTGGGAACGGGCCGAAAAAGATATGGGGAGCCGTCATGCCCCTGACCCGATCACCTGGGTGGATTCCACGGCGGAAGCGGCCTTCATTTTCACCGGGAACGGAAGCTACAACGCCTATGCGCGCGACCTGGCAGGCAATGTGTCCGAGCCGTATCCGTTCATCATCGACCACATCGACAAGCACTCGCCGGTCATTGATTCTGTGGAGTGGGACAAGGGCTGGAGCCAAAGCAAGACCATCACGGTAAAAGCCCATGATACGGAATCCGGCCTTGGGCAGTATGCGGTGACGCGCACGGCGGACCGCCCCGCTGAGTGGCAGGACAGCAATGTTTTCGCCAACATCACGGAAAACGGCACGTACTATCTGTGGGCGAAGGACAACGTGCAGCGCGTGTCCGCGGACGCGGATGCAGATGGAGGTGAGGGAACACCAGACCCCGGCCCGGAAGAGATCGTCATCGACACCATCGACCGTTCCAGGCCCGTGATGGACGATATCCTGCATTCGGCAGTGGACAACGCGCCCGCGGGGATGTTCGGCTATCCGCATTTCAATGAAGTGGACCGTCCGGAGCTGCTGGCCCACGATCTGGCCGATGAAGGCTGGACGGACAGCGGCATCAAGGCCATCTATTACCAATTTGCCGCAGATGAAGATTCTCTCGAAGCAGATTGGCTGACCTATGACGAGCTGGACAAGCCCGCCATGCGGGAGGAATACTTCGGAAACATCTACGCGAAGGCGGAGGACAACGCGGGGAATGTGTCCGACGCCATTTTTGCAGGCTTCATGTTCGAGCAGACCGAGCCTGTGGCAGAGAAAACCCTGACCCCGGATCACTGGACGAACGGGGCGGTGGAGATCGACCTTTCCACAGACGATAACCTGTCGGGCGTGCGGGACATCACCCTGCCGGACGGCAGCGTCGTGGATGCCACGCAGGCGAAGTACACGGTGGACAAAAACGGCGTGTACAACTTCTCTGTGCGGGATTACTGCGGCAACATCCTGTCCTATCCCGTGGAAGTAAGCAATATCGACCGGCTTGCGCCGGCTGCGGACTATGAGGTGATGCCCGGTGACTGGACGAACAAGCCCGTGACCATCCGTGTGACGGCCACCGACCCGGAGCCGGAGGACGGCTATGCGCCCAGCGGCGTCAAGTCCATCACGATGCCGGACGGCACAATAGTGGACAGCGATACGGCGGATTTTACCGTGAGTGCCAATGGTACGTATGACTTCATCATTACCGACAACGGCGGAAATACGGCCACACTGCACGCGGAAGTAGGCAACGTGGACACCGCGCGCCCGACTGTGGATTTCCATTTTGAGCCGCTGGACGGCGGCGACCGCACCATCATCATGGAATACGGCAAAACCGAGTACTACAACTATGATATCATAATGAACGCCAGCGCCGGTGATGTCGGTTCCGGCATCGAACGGTATGAATACAAAGTGGGCGACGGAGAATGGACGGTGTTCGACCCGGCAGACCCGCCGAAGTTCACGGAAGAACAGATCACCTCTATCGTTGTGCGTGTATGGGATGTTGCCAGGAATGTGAGCGAAGAAAAGGCGCGTGACATCGTGCTGGACAAAACGCCGCCCACGGCTTCGCATACGCTGACGCCGGGCAAGGACGGAAAGGTGAACATCAACCTGGGAACGGACGGCAGCATCTGCGGCGTCCAGTCCATCACGCGGCCGGACGGCAGTGTGGCATATGGCGTGGATACGCTCGTGTTTGAAGTGGACCGGAACGGAGACTACGATTTTTTCGTGTGGGACCGGTGCGGGAACCTGCTGAAGTATACCGTGCCGGTCGACAGCTTCGCAGCGCCTGTGAAGCCGGAGCCTGCGCCCTCTGAGCCGGAGGAGCCGAAGCCGGAACCTGAACCGGATTCGGAACCGGAATCGGAAGGATCGGCGGCACCGGTGGAGGTCCCTGTGCGGGAGGACGCCCGCGCGCTGACGCTGGCCGACCTTGCCTGTACGCTGCTCTCCATCCTGCTTGCCATCCTTGTGTGGCTGCACGGGAAAAAAGACGGCGGGGAAGATGCAGACGATGAAGATGAACAGGTCGATGAGGACGTAGAAGAAGATGAGCCGCGGGGCTACGCTGTCCAGAAAGCCGTGAACGCGGTGCTGGCGGTACTGTCTGTGGTCTTGTTCTTCCTCACGCAGCCGCTTGTATGGCGTTTCCGCTTCGTAGACTGGTGGACGGTGTTGTTCGTGCTGCTGTGCGGCACGGCGCTGGCCATGCTCATCTGGAAGCGCAAAGAAGAAAACAAAGCAGAAGAAACAGATGAAGAAGAAACGGAGGATTTTGCAGAATGAAAACGATCGTATCACTGGCCCTTGTGGGCCTCATGTCCATTTCCGCACTGCTTCCCGCGCTGGCGGCGCAGGAAGCGGAAAGCGTATCCATCCCCGAAAACTCCGGCATTTCGGAAAGCATGGAACAGGATGAGAGCAGCGTATCCAGTTCCGACAGTTTGGCGGACGGAAACGCCACATCCGATTCCAGCAGTACAGCGGATGAAAGCTCTGCGCCGGAGTCCGGCAGCAATGCAGGGGCTGATGTTTCGCAGCCCGAATCCGACAGTATGCCGGTGGAGTCTGACAGCAGCATTTCTGAGGATTCGGAAGCGGAAAACGGCGGCACACTGCCTGTTTCTGAAAGCACAGTATCCGACGAAACGGAATCAGCTTCCGGCAGCGAAACAGCGGAATCGGACGCCGATGCCGAGGATGAAGATTCGTCTGGTGTAACGGAAGGAACGGCGGATGAACGGACGGTCCCTGTTACGGTATCGGAAGAATACGCGCTCCTGCTTGCGACCAATCAGGCGGACAGCATGATGGGCCATGCGGGCATGGAGCGCAGCAGCGCCTGTACGCAGCCAGCGGCGTCCTTTGTTCTGACAGACTACGCAGCAGAGACAGAGGACGAAAGCTACTGTCTGCTTTGGGAAGCGATGAACGCGGAATTTGAGCAGCTTGGCGCACAGGGATGTACAGCGGCCAACTGTGTTTTCACAGATGGTATGATCATCCTGATGCGATAGGACGGAACGGGACGGGGCGGCTGAGGCCGCCCCGTTTCAGTGCTATGGAGGGCTGAAACAGTGGAACAGGAAAAACTCGTACAGGGCTGGATGGTCTGCGGAACAGAGGAAGAAGCTCAAAAGCCGGAGATGCATTTTCTGGACGTCAACAATGCGATCGCATACCGGGAAATGCAGCGGGACGCCGCGTCTCTGACGATCCGGCTGCAGTACATCCGCCCGGAATGGGCAAAAGACCTTCACAAAAGCCGCCTGCGGCAGCGGGACGGAAAACAGGAACGATAAATGAGGAATGCAGAATGAAAATACAGATTTTTAACCGTTTGATCAGGCATGGAGAGAGCTTCCGTGCACCGCGCTCCGTGCAGGAGTCCATTCCGGTCAGAAAGATATACCGGGACGGGATCTGGCTGTGCGGCGGGCGGTATTCCAAGATGTGGCGGTTTCAGGATGTGAACTACGCCGTGGCGTCGGAAGCGGACCAGGCGGAAATATTGATGCGCTACTGCAGCGTCATCAACGCATGGCCGGATGATGCGTATGTGCAGGTGCTCACGAACAATCGCCGCATTGACCCGGTGGAATTTGAGAACACCATGCTGATGCATTTGCACGGCGATGATATGGACAGGCTGCGGGAGGAATACAACCAGATCGTGCGGGAGCGCACGGAATGGAGCAACAACATTTTCCGGGAGAAATACATCGTTCTCTCCGTGCAGCGCCGGAATATTGAGGAGGCAAGAAGTTTTTTTGCCCGCGTCGGCACAGAGCTTGCATCCGGATTCGGGCGGCTGTCCAGCCAGCTTACAGAGATTTCTTCCCATGACCGCATCCGCATCCTGCACGATTTTTTTCGCAGTGGGGAAGAACAGTATTTCAAATTTGATCTTTCGCAGGCCATGGCGCGTGGCCAGGATTTCCGGGACGCTATCGCGCCGGACAGCCTGCAATTCAAGAGCGACCATTTCATCATGGGCAAAAAGTTCGGGCGCGTACTGTTTTTAAAGGATTATCCCAATTTTCTCAAGGACGAAACGATCGCCAGGCTGTGCGAATTCCCGCAGAATCTGATGCTGTCCATCCAGATCGTCCCGGTCCCCATGGAGGAGGCAGTGGCGGACATGCAAAAGCGCGTGCTTGCCGTGGAGACGGATATTACCCGGTGGCAGCAAAAGCAGAACGCGAACCACAACTTTTCCGCGGAGCCTCCCTATGAGATGCAGCAGATGCGGCAGGAAATGAAGGCGCTGCTGGATGATCTGACCTCGCGGGACCAGCGGATGGTGCTTGTGCTGGTGACGCTGGTGCATCTGGCGGACAGCTATGCGCAGCTCAACAGTGACACGGAGGCCATCACGGCCACGGCGCGGGGCGATCTGTGCCGTTTCAATACGCTCCATTTCCAGCAGGAGGAGGGCCTGAACACGGCGCTGCCTTACGGCTTGCGGGAAATTGAAGCGATGCGCACGATGAACACAGAGAGCGCGGCGGCACTGACGCCTTTTTCCGTGCAGGATGTGATGGACCGGGGCGGGATCTACTATGGCAGAAATGCCATCAGCCGGAACAGCATCATTTGCAACCGCAAGCTGCTGCTCAACGGGAATGGCTTTTATCTCGGCGTGCCGGGCAGCGGCAAGAGCATGGCCGCGAAATGGGAGCTGATGAACGTTATTCTGAACACGGACGATGATGTATTGATCTGTGACCCCGAAGCGGAGTTCGGCCCGGTGGTGGATGCGGTGAGAGGGCAGAACATCCGCCTTGCGCCGGACAGCACGCAGCATGTGAACGCGCTGGAGCTGGGAAAGGGCTATGAGGCAGGGGAAAAGCCTGTTTCGCTCAAATCCGAGTTTATCCTTACGCTGTACGAACATCTTTTGGATGTGCAGACGAACGGACGCCGGGCAAAATCCATCATTGACCGCGCGGTGCTCGATTTGTATGAGAAATTCAGCAAAAAGCCGCAGGCTCCCACACTGCAGGACCTTTATTGTGTTTTGCAGTGCCAGAAGGAGGACCTGGCGAAGGATATCGTGCTGGCCAGTGAAATTTTCACAAAGGGCAGCCTGAACACGTTCGCACAGCCCACCAACGTGCAGCTGGACAACCGCGTTTTGTGCTTCAATATCCGGGACCTGGGCCAGCAGCTGCGCCCCATCGGCATGCTGGTGCTGATGGAGGTGGTCATGATGCGCGTGATGCAGAACCGCCTGCGCGGCAAGCGGACGTGGATCTATTTTGATGAGCTGTCTGTTCTGTTTTCCTATGAGTGGTCCACGAACTTTCTGGATGTATCATGGAAAAGATACCGGAAGTACGGGGCTTTGGCCAGCGGGATATTTCAGAATCTGGACCAGGCGCTGGACAACGAGGTAGCACGCAGTATGATCTCCAACAGTGAATTTCTTGTACTGCTCAATCAGGCGGCGTCGGACCGCACGAAGCTGGCGGAGCTTCTGCATATTTCGGATACGCAGCTTTCGTATGTCACGGATTCTGAAGCGGGACGCGGCCTGCTGAAGATGGGCGGCAGCCTGGTGCCCTTCATCAATGATATTTCAAAGGACACCCAGCTTTACAAATTGATGAGCACGCGCCCTAATGAAAAGTTTTGAATAATGGAAAGAAACGCGAAGAACGGCTGAAATTCAGCCGTTCTTACGCAAATGTCTTTCGATAAAACTTTCTGTTTTGTTGTCATAGTGATTGTAGCCAGGATAATAGGCTTTGATCTTTTTGCCAGCTTGTCTGGGATTCGGCTGGAAGATCGAGATTTGCGGTTTCCAATGCTTTGCGCTTCATCTCCGCATCCGCGCGGGCGTAAACCTCAGTCGTTTCAATCTGCACATGTCCAAGAAAATCTCGAATGTAATGAAGATCAACGTCCGCACGGAGCAGGTGCATTGCTTTGGAATGGCGGATAACATGGGGAGTAACCCCTTTTTTGCCCTCCAGCCAAGAGACTTGAACCATATATTTGTTTAGAATGTAAGTAACTCCGGGGCGAGTCAGTCTCTTTCCCTGGTGGTTGACAAACACTGGATCGTCCGGTCTGCGCACAGCATCCAAGTGCCACATATTTAGATACTTTTGCAATATGGCTGCCGTTTGTGACATAAGTGGGACAACGCGCACTTTCCTACCTTTACCATAGAGACGGACCGTTGCTGGTGTTTCCAGACGAATATCTAACAAGGAAAGATCAATCAGTTCTTGAACTCTTGCACCAGAATCATAGAGCAAACATAGCAGGGCCGTATCTCGTATTCCATATTTCTTTGTTTGGTCTGGAATGGAAAGCAGATCTTTCAGCACTTGTTCCGGCAGGTATTCCACAAATCTCTTTTCTGTTTCTTTCATCGGAATTGCAAGAATACGCTGGCAATGCAGCAGCATTTCCGGATTTTGAAACTGCACATATCGAAAAAACGCATGGATCGCAGCTAACCGCACATTTCTCGTCGAGGCGCTGTTCCGGCGTTCCAATTCCAGCCAATCCAAAAAGCGAACAACCAAGTCGGCATCAATATCGAC
>OGRN01003119.1_pt1 | contig 12006 bp, 6 predicted proteins | sample 1553401 | NCBI WGS metagenome assembly OGRN01 (sample SAMEA2580096, study PRJEB22360) | human gut metagenome | biome: human gut; feature: human-associated habitat; material: faeces | place: Denmark | collected 2008/2010 | reverse complement strand
CCAGCCTCTGGCTGACCGAATATTGCATTCTCTGAGCAGATTCTGATATCACAGCTCATTGAAATCTCGCATCCGCCGCCAAGAGCGAATCCATTCACTGCTGCGATGACTGGGATAGGGAATGTCTCAATGGCTCTGAACACATCGTTACCCTTCTTACCGAAGGCCTCTCCCTCTGCCTTTGTGAGTGTTGACATCTCACCTATATCAGCTCCGGCAACAAATGACTTCTCACCGGCACCTGTAAGAATAAGACATCTTGTTGTATCAAGATCAACTGCCTTGAATGTTGCATCAAGCTCTTCAAGAACTGCACTGTTGAGTGCGTTCAGAGCCTTTGGACGGTTGATTGTGATAATTCCTACATATCCATCCTGTTCGTATGTAACAAACTCCATGATGTATCTCCTTTATTATCTAAAATTAGTCCTCGATCTTAACGACTGTTGAGCAGCCCATTCCACCACCGATACAGAGAGTAGCAAGACCTGTCTTAGCACCCTTTGCCTGCATCTCATGAAGAAGTGTAACAAGGATACGGCATCCTGAAGCTCCTACTGGATGTCCAAGAGCGATAGCACCACCGTTAGGGTTAACCTGCTTGTCAACATCAAATCCAAGTTCCTTAGCAACTGCTACTGACTGTGCAGCAAATGCCTCGTTTGCCTCGATAACATCGAAGTCCTCAATCTTGAGACCAGTCTTAGCCATAACCTTCTTGGTTGAAGCTACAGGTCCGATACCCATGATTGAAGGATCAACTCCGCCAAGTGCTCCAGCTACCCATGTAGCCATAGGCTTAACGCCAAGCTCCTTAGCCTTCTCCTCGCTCATAACAACGATAGCTGCAGCACCATCATTGATACCTGAAGCGTTACCAGCTGTAACAAATCCGTTAGGATTGATTGTTCTGAGTCTTGAAAGTGTCTCAACTGTTGTACCAGGTCTTGGTCCCTCATCCTTCTTGAACTCAACCATCTCTTTCTTCTTCTTTACCATAACTGGAACGATCTCAGCATCAAATGCACCTGACTCCTGAGCTGCAACAGCCTTCTGCTGGCTCTTTGCTGCAAACTCATCAATCTCCTCACGTGTAAGACCCCACTGCTCACAGATATTGTCAGCTGTCTTGATCATGTGATAATCATTGAATGCATCCCAGAGAGCATCGTTTACCATTGTATCTACGAGTACACCATTGTTCATTCTGTAACCGAAACGACCCTTCATCATAGCGTAAGGAGCCATAGACATATTCTCCATACCACCTGCAACTACGATATCAGCATCTCCTGCCTCGATCATCTGTGCAGCCATGTTGACACAGTTAAGACCTGAACCACAGACAACGTTAACTGTAACAGCAGTTGTCTCGATTGGAAGTCCTGCCTTGATTGAAGCCTGACGTGCAACGTTCTGTCCCTGACCAGCCTGGATAACACATCCCATGTATACGTGGTCTACCTGATCTGCAGGAACTCCTGCTCTGTTGATAGCCTCCTTGATAACGATTGAACCAAGCTCTGCTGCTGGTGTTGTGCTGAGTGATCCACCCATTGTTCCGATAGCTGTACGACATGCGCCTGCTAAAACAATCTTCTTTGCCATTTTCAAATCCTCCATTTAAAAAAATATTAGTGTGACATAAGACTACATATAAAAAAACCTTAAAGGTTCACACAATCTGCCATAATTCTAGCACAAAAGCATGTGCCACGCAACCAAAAATGAACGACTCCGCGAAGGAGCTATTTCCTTTTATTCCTGTTTTTGCCATTTTTAGCATTCTTCTGCCCGGATGATTTTGTGTTTTTCTGTGGAACAACTTTATTATTTTTGCTGTTTTTACCATTATTGATTGAATTGTTCTTACTTTTATCATTTTTGCCATACGAACGTTGTCCCTGGTGTTCACCTTTCCTGTCCATCTTTCTCGGCGCTATCAGACATTTTTTATCAAAACCGATAAGATCCTGTCTGCCGGCCTTTATGAGCGCCTCTTTGACCAGATCATAATTCTCCGGTTTTCTATACATCATAAGAGCCTTCTGCATTGCCTTTTCATGTGGATTATGAGGTACATATACCGGTTTCATGGTTCTAGGATCGACTCCGGTATAGTACATACATGTGGATATCGTGGACGGCGTAGGATAGAAATCCTGCACCTGTTCAGGCATATAGCCTATATCCCTTACATATTCGGCAAGCTCCACCGCCTCCTTCAGCGTGGATCCGGGATGTGATGACATCAGGTACGGAACAACATACTGCTGCTTTCCAGTCTTTGCATTTACCCTTTTGTATCTATCAATGAATTTCTCATATACACTGTTCTGTGGCTTGCCCATCATCCTGAGAACATTATCCGATACATGCTCCGGCGCAACTCTGAGCTGTCCGCTTATGTGCTTCTCGCAAAGCTCTTTCAGAAATTCATCGTTGCTGTCCGCCATCACATAATCGAATCGTATTCCCGATCTGATAAATACTTTTTTCACACCTGGAACCGCTTCCAGCTTCCGCAGAAGCTCAACATAATCCTTGTGGTCAACCTTCAAATTCCTGCACGGTTCCGGGAACAGACACTGCTTGTTGGTGCATACACCATATTTATCCTGCTTTGCGCATGATTTATGCCTGAAATTCGCAGTCGGCCCTCCGACATCATGTATATAGCCTTTGAAATCAGGATCATGCGTCATGCGCTCCGCTTCCTTTATCAGTGACTCGTGGCTTCTTGTCTGTATGATCCTGCCCTGGTGAAATGTCAGTGCGCAGAAGCTGCATCCTCCGAAGCAGCCCCGGTTGCTCGTCAGACTGAATTTTATCTCTGATATAGCCGGGATACCGCCCGCCTCCTCATATATCGGATGGTAGTTATTCATATATGGCAGATCATACACATCGTCCATCTCCATCTGGGTGAGCGGATAAGCCGGAGGATTCTGAACAACATATCCTCTGTTTCCGTATCCCTCAACCAGCGTTTTAGCCGAGTATGGATCTGTATTTATATACTGTGTATAAAAGCTTCTTGCATATTCCAGTCTATCCTTTGAAAGACTGTCATAATCCGGCAGTATAATGGAATCCTCGGGCACACCGGATATATCCTTTGTCCTGTAGCATGTACCCCTGACAAATGTGATATCTTTCACATCTATTCCGCTGTCGAGCGCCTCCGCTATCTCTATCATGCTGTGCTCACCCATGCCATACGAAAGTATATCGGCGGATGAATCCACCAGAATGGAATGTTTCAATTTATCAGACCAATAATCATAGTGTGCCATACGTCTGAGGCTGGCCTCTATACCTCCGATTATGATTGGAACATCCTTGTATGTTCTCCTTATCAGATTGCAGTAAACCGTGGTGGCATAATCAGGTCTGAGTCCCATCTCTCCGCCGGGCGAAAATGAATCCTTCTGCCTTCTCTTCTTGGACACGGAATAATGGTTCACCATGGAATCCATATTGCCTCCGCATACCAAAAAGCCCAGTCTTGGTCTGCCAAAAACATCAATGCTCTTGTCATTCTTCCAATCAGGCTGGGCAATCATACACACCTTATATCCATATCTCTCAAGCAATCTGCTTATGATGGCAGGGCCAAATGAGGAATGGTCAACATAGGCATCACCTATGACAAACACAAAGTCCGCCTGTATCCACCCTCTCTTCTTCATGTCCTCCATGCAGATCGGCAAATAATCTCTTTCCATACATTTAATCTTCTTTCTTATCGCTGAGGTTGACAGACATTCCAGCGCCGAGAGCCACTGCCTCAAGTGCTTTTTCCGATACATATGCCTCTATCCCTGTGCGCTCTTTGATTATTCTGTCCATTCCGTATATAAGACTTCCTCCTCCGGTAAGCACAATGCCTGATACCGCAATGTCAGCCACCAGCTCCGGCGGTGCAGTCTCAAGAACATTGTGTATTGCTCCAAGAATATGCTCTGTAGTCTCCTCAAATGCATCCACCGTTTCATTCGCAGTTATTGTTACAGCCTTTGGAAGTCCCTTGATAAGATCACGGCCCTTGATCACATACTCAATATCTTCATCACGCTTTACGACTGAGCCAACAGCGATCTTCGCATTCTCCGCTGTCTGATAACCTATAAGCAGGTTGTATTTTCTTCTGGCATACTTGATGAGTGCATTATTATAGTCATCTCCGGCGTATTTTATGGAGCTGCTCTCCACTGCACCACCAAGGGATACGACCGCAATATCCGTGGTTCCACCGCCTATGTCGACCACCATATTACCCTTTGCCTCATAGATATCTACATTTGCTCCTACAGCAGCAGCCAAAGGTTCCTCCATGACATACACAGTCTTGGCACCGGTCTTGTACACTGCTTCCTCAACAGCTCTTCTCTGCACCTCGGTAACACCGCTTGGAACACACACGCATATCCTTGGTCTTCCAACTCCCGAACGTTTCTCCATTGCGCTTCTGATAAATGCCTTGAGCATTATCTCCGCTATTGTATAATCAGATATAACTCCCTTATTGAGAGGTCTGACGACCTCTATATTCTCCGGAGTCTTTCCTATCATTTTCTTGGCTTTTGTTCCTATTGCTATTACTTTTTTTGTAGATACTTCATATGCGACAACAGACGGCTGGTTTACAACAATTCCCTTACCTCTTACGCTGATCAATACATTTGACGTTCCTAAATCTACTCCAATATCAGTTGAAAGCATATAAATTCTCCTTTATCACAACAAAATAATACCAGTGCTATAACACAGATATTATAAGCACTGGTATTGTTTTTTTCAACAAAATTCTACAACGGTATATCCGTCGCAAAACTTATTTTATCTCTTTTTTAAGAATCTTCTTGTCGATAGGATCTCTGGTCTCAGCAGCCTTCATGGCATCATCCATAGCACCGAGAAGTCTGTCGATATTTCCTGACTCCATCGCCATCAAAGCATTCTTTATAGCTGTATCTGCTCCGCTCTCAAGCTTGAAGCCCTTCTCATCAGCGTAGCACTCTGCCACATTGATCATTCCACTCTCATTGATCTGGTCAAAGTATACTCTGTTGTTGAACGATCTTGCCTGAGTCATATTTGCTGCAAGCATATTGCTGAGAGCTGTCTTCTCTCCTGTGAGGATGATCTTAACATCATTCTTCTCAGGTGAACACATATCAACCATCTCTTTGAATCTCTCAGGTGTTATAAGTCCTGCACTCTCAATGATAAGACATCCGCCCTTGAGCTTGCCAACTGCTCCTGCAAGCTTACCGCTGTTTATAACCTTTGCCTTAACCTTTGCCTTTGCCTCAGACTTGCAGATTCCCATATCATAATAGAACTTTGCAAAATCCTCACCGACCATGGTAAGTCCAAATCCGTGCTGTCCAAGAATAACAACATTCTTAGATCTCTTAGGATCTACCTTGAGAGTCTGGAGAACGTTAACGATCTGTGCACCAGCAGGCTCGACTCCGAGATACTTGTAGAGGTACTTTGCCTCCTTAGGCAGTGATTTACGTCTCGCAGCAACAGCCTCACTTACTGAAGCAGCCATAGTTGCTTCTTCATCCTGTGTGATAACCTGTGCAGCTTCCTCAACCTTGCCTTCCTTCAGAAGCTCTTCCTGCTTCTTGTACTCTTCCTCACGCTTTATAGCCTTTTCAAGTACCTTTGCAGCAGCAGTAGCCTTGCTTCTTATATCCTCGAGCTGTTTCTTGACATCAGCCTCGGCCTTGTCTATTGCTGAGAGATCTTTCTTCTTCTTCTCCTCAGCCTCGGTCTTGGCCTGATCAGCAGCCTCTTTTCTTGCAACAACGCGCTCAGCCTGTTTTGTCTTGAGCTCAGCGATCTTGTTCTTTAACTCTTCTTCTTTCTTCTTTGCATCATCGAGAAGCTTCTTAGCATCAGCTTCAGCCTTTGTCTTCATATCTGAGGCTTCCTTCTCAGCCTTCATAGCTGCAGTCTGAACCTTCTCGAGCTCACTTGCCTCTGCCGTAGCATACTTCTCTTCCTCAGCAGCAAGGAACACCTCATGCTTGGTCTCTCTATCTTTTCCTTCTGCCGTAAGCTTATCTGTCTTTTCCTTGGCAGCAGCTTCCGCATTCTGGATCTCAACCTCTTCTGCGATCTTAGCCTCTTCGACTACCTGCTCCGCTTCCTCGGCAGCAGCCTCTGCCTTTGCCAGAAGATCCTCAGCCTCAACAAGAGACTTCTTAGCTGAGTCGAGAGCTTCCTGAGCCTCTGCCTTCGCAGCCTTGAATGAGTCATTCTCCTTCTTTGCAGCGGCAACATCCTCACTGATCTTCTTGTTGTCGTTCTCAGCAGTTGTAATCTGATCAGCAACCTTCTTTATGAACTCTTCGCTGTCTGAAATCTTCTTCTGAACCTCTTCCTTGGCTTTCTTTGCTGCCTCAAGAGCCTTTGCAGCCTCCTCCTCAACCTTCTCTGCCTTCTTCAGTTCTTCCTTCTGTATTGCAAGCTTTGTGTTTGCATCATTTCTGCTGTTCTTTGCATTCTTAACAGCCTTCTCTGACTCCTCAAGCTTCTTCTGGAGCTCATCAAGAGTCTTCTGTGACTGACTCTCCATCTCAGTGGTATTCTTAAGATTAGCATCAGCCTCTTCCTCAGCCTTCTTAGACTCGCTGAATATTGCACCAGCCTTTGTCTTGTCTGCCTCGGCAGTCTTCATGATCTTGGCTGCTCTTGCTTCCTCATCTGTGCGCTTCTTCTTGGCCGTCTCTATAGACTTCTTCTTATCCGCATCTATGTCTGCCAATTTCTTCTTATCAGCATCAACAGCCTTGTTGTACTCAGCAACACCCTTATCCACATTAGTCTTCTTGGTGTCTGCAAGTGCCTTTATAGCCTTGTCGGCAGCAGCCTGAGCCTCATTGATCATATTGTTCTTATATGTATCAGGATCACTCTCCTTGAGGATTCTGTCTGACTCTTTCTTAGCAGATTCATTTGTATCTGATATCTCTTTCTTGAGCTTTGCAATATTGGCATCAAGCTCTTTCTCCTCTCGCTCAAGCAGTTCAGCATCATTCTTCTTCTTTGCCTCAGCCTCCTGTGCCATCTTTGCATCATAGTTCTGCTTCTTGGCAGCAAATTCTTCAAGCTGCTTTTCGAGATCCTTCTCTGTCTTCTCGCATTCCTCGATGGTCTTCTTCGAGGTCTCAGCATGTTTCTTTGCCTCTTCAGCATTCTTTCTGGCATCGTCGATCGCCTGCTGCTTCTTTGCCTCAGCCTCAGCCTTAGCCTTTTCAGCGGCAGGCTTCTTTCTTTCCTCTTCTGCCTCTTTGCGCTTCTTCTCCTCTTCAGCCTTACGCTTAGCCTCTTCCTCGGCCTTCTTCTTAGCTTCTTCCTCAGCCTTCTTCTTGGCTTCCTCCTCAGCTTTCTTCCTAGCCTCCTCTTCAGCCTTCTTCTTGGCTATCTCCTCAGGACTCTCCTCGTCTATATTGGACAGGTTCTTTATTCCTGCTCCAAGGAAATCGTCATCATCGTCATCATCATCATCAAAATCATACAATGACTCTCCAGCCGCAGCCTGCTTGTTTCTATCTGGGAGAATGCTGAACAGATCTCCGTTCGCATCACTGCCTCCCTTAGGTGACTTAACTTTATTCACCTTTGCATTCTTATCAGTTACCCACTCAAGTGTCTCTTCATCCTCAGCATTTTCATCATCATCAGTGAGAACAATATTGCTTCCACCTGTTGACTTAACTGTACCTTCAGTTCCGGCGCCGAACTTAAATCCGCCACCAAGACCGCCTTCTGTTTTAGGTGTTTTTCCAAGACCGCCGCCAAGGCCGCCTGATCCAAGGCCTCCCTCTGTCTTAGGTGTACTTCCGAGTCCTCCGCCAAGGCCGCCTCCGAGTCCTCCAAGACCGCCTTCACCTAATCCGCCGCCAAGGCCGCCTCCGAGACCACCGCCCGACATATCATCAGCGATGCCTCCAAGGTTAAGACTGAGCTTAGGTGCAGCTCCCTCTGGTTTTTTATCTTCTTTTTTATCTTCAGGCTTCAGTCCCTCTCCCTCTTTTGGAACATCGTCCTGCTTTTCATCCTCAGTTGAAGTTTCCGGTTCATCCTCATGAACAATTCCAAGAGCCTCTTCTCTCTTACGGCGTTTCTTAGCCTCGATTCGTTCTAACTCCTCCTTGGACAAAGTTTTGTGTTGGCTTTTAGCAGTCTCAGCATCTTTCTTCTTGCTGCCGCTCTTGAGAAGTTCTTCCTCTTCTTCCCTCTTTTTCTTGGCAGCTTCTGCAGCTCTTTCCTTTTCAAGCTGTGCCTTGATCGCCGCAATCATTGCTTCTGTCTGATCTACAGCCAATTCCCTCGCCTCCTTCCGTTTGTTCAAATAAAAAGCAATACACTATATGTATGATCATGCTACTTTATTTCTTCTTTGATCAGCCCTTCAGTCTGAACGGCTTTTTCTTCGGTTGCTCTGGTTCAGCGTCAACCGTTTCCTGTTGTGGGGATTCCTGCTCATCTGTCTTCTCCTCGTCGGGAGCTGCCACATCATCCTCTTTATCTTCATCATCAAAATTCAATATAGAATTGAATTCCGTGTTGAATTTAATTCCAAGTCTTGCAAGGAGTCTGTCTGTTTCACCGATAAGATCCTCCTCTTTCTTAAGACTTTCCGATATCTTGGCTTCATCAGCCTCTATCTCTGCATTTATATCTTTCTCTGCCGACAGATCATACAGTGCTGCATTCTCTGTGTTGTAGTCAGGGAACAGACTGCTCTTAAACACCGGGAAGCCATTATTCTTTGGCTTTTCCGGTTCTGTCTCCATCGCAATTTTCTCTTCTGACTTATCCTCTGCTTCCATTGTGAATTCCTCTTCGACCTCTGATTCAGCTTCAGCCTCAGTTTCTTCGATCTCCAGTTCAGCCTCAGCTTCAAATTCTTTCACCTCTGGTTCGACTTCCACTGGAACTTCTTCCATCTCAGATTCCTCAGATTCCGCATCGATTGTATATTCTTCTAACTCTGGCTCAGCTTCAGTCTCAAATTCATCTTCAATCTCCGCTTCGGCATCGATTGTGAATTCTTCCTCAACCTCCGGCTCTGCCTCGACTGTTAATTCTTCCTCAGTCTCTGGCTCTGCCTCGATCGTGAATTCTGCACCAACCTCAAGTTCTTCTTCGAATTCAGGCTCAGAATCTGCATCTACCTCGAATTCTTCTTCGATCTCCGGTTCGATCTCAACTGAGACTTCATCAACTTCCGGTTCATTCTGCTCTACACCCGGCTCAACAGCAGTTTCTTCCACATCATTCTGAGACTCCGCATCTTCCATCAGATTCTCGAGATTTTCATCGTCAACCTCGAACTCCTCAAGAGATTCAAAGGCTTTATCAAAATCAAACGTTTCTGATTCAACCGGTTCATCAGGCAAAGTCTCCGGCTCTGCATCCGCCTCAAATCCATCCTCAAAGTCTCCCTCGAACTCAGGATCAAAGGTCTCCACAACAGTATCGTCTTCAGAATCGCGATCTGACGCACTGTCAGATACGTCATCAGAATCGTCACCATCAACTTCAACCATGACTACTTCCTCCGGCTCTTCTTCGATAACATAATTATCTTCCTCCACCGGTTCGGAATCCTCATACTCATTGTCGTTATCTTTGTTATACACCGCTGCATCCTCAGGAGTCAGCTCCCCGCTTATCTCGGTCATATCCTGCGACTTTCCCTCAGGAGCTTTCTCACTGTCACTGCTCATCGCCTTGAGCTCAGGCTTTGCCGTATTCCCGGCATCATCAGCGGTATCGGAAATAACTTCCTCGAGCAGTTGTTCCTTGTCAAGATTCTCGTTCTTCAGAGATTCCATCTCCTGCTCGACAAGCTCTTCCTCTTTCCTTGACATCAATCCAAATAAACCTCTGGATTTCTTCTTCGGCTCAGAATTCTCTTCTTCCTGACGAGCTTCCTTTTTCTGCTCTTTTTTATCCTTCGATCTAATCCACATCTGCTTGAATTTCATGGAACTCGTCACAGGTGCGTCATCCTCGACCATGATCATGATCTTAGCATCCTTTGGATGCATTCTCAGATCGTCTTCTTCCAATATCTTATTTTCATTTGCTCTTGTATCTGCCTGCTCAGGATCATCATCCGACATCTCCGTGTCAGGATAACAATAAATCATGGATTCAAGATCCACATCGCCGCCCATGAGCTTGTCCAGCATATACAAATGTGAAGAGTTCTTGTAATGCGCTCTGAATTCAACACAGGCGCTGTCAAACTTCTCCCTGTTTCTTATGTACGCATGAAGCAGAAGCATCTCAAAATCCCACTCTTCATCCGTCTCAACATCATTCGCCGACACCAGTATGCTGTAAAGTTCATTCACTGGCTTCCTGTGTGCCTTGGCTATCATATATTCAAGTCTGTATGTACCTGCATCCTTATTGGCCTGATTAAATGTATATATCTCAAAATAATGCTCTGCAAGCTGTGTAAATCCCATGGATAAATACAGTTTTATCAAAGAATATATTATCTTGTTACCAGCCGGAGCCATGGCATGTGCCTTGACAAGCGCCGCTCTGGCCTCAGGATATCTTTTGTTCTCGTAATACACCTCGCCGCATATTCTAATAAACTGTGGACTAAGTGACTTCGACAGATCCTGATGTTCAAGTATATCGAGAGCGAGACTGTAATCGCCATTGTCTGCAAGTTCCTTTATTTTGTTTACACTTGACATACTGATTCCAGTACTCATAACCCAGCCTCCCACTTTTTTATCATCGTATTATTTTATCATAAACGGCTATTCTTTACAACCTTTTGATTGGTCAGCAAAAGGACTATCCCGGCCACTAACCCGGCCGCAAATCCCGCCACATGGGCAACATTATCAATACCTTCTGACATCTTTCCGTTAACCAGTGTCAGAATAAATAATATAAGCATATTAATAAGTGACAGATCCTTCACCCGGCCTTTATTATAAAATGCTATGACAACCAGCACTCCCAGAAGACCAAATATCGCTCCGGATGCACCAGCCGAGTAAGCATATGTATTATTATAAAAACAATCTATGTATGATGCAAATGACGCAGTAAGACCCGTGGCAATATAAACTATGATATAATTGAATCTGCCTATTATATTCTCAACCCTCGCACCGAGTGCGATCAAAATCACCATATTTCCAACCAGATGTGCTATTCCAAAATGTGTAAACATTGATGTCAGGAATCTGTAATATTGTCCTTTTTCTGATATCGCAAGCACTTCCACAGCCAGTTCCGTAGGTTGATATACAAAGATACATGCAACGTACACCAGAATATTTATCAACAGTAATATCGGTGTTACAACACCGAACATTCTTATCAGATTGTGCTGGGATCTGCGGTTATCCACCACCGTTTTTTTATCGATCACATCATAGAGTGAGTCAAAGTCAGTGGGCTGATTCTCAAATATATACAGCTTTCCGTAATCCTCCGCGAACAGCCAGACATTGTCCAGTTCTTCAACTATCTTTTTTGTCATATCATCAAACATTCCGTTTGGAGTGATGAGTATATTGAGAAGATTGACTTTTATATGCGAATCCGAAGAAACATCAAGCAATATTTTATTATTGAACTTTTTCAGAGTCTCAGAATCAAGATTATGATTACTGCCTATAACAACAATATATACGGCATCGCTGTCTGCTCTGCCGTATACATTGTTACTTTCCGGATTGAGTTGTCTGTAACCCTTCTCCTTAAGATTTTTTATTATCTGTACCATGTACTGTTGCATATTGTCTTATAATCCTTATAATCCAAGGAAGAGATTCTCAACTTTCTCAATAACAGAATCCTTCATGGATCCTCTGCTCTTCTCGTAATTAAGACCGGACTCCATGATCTCAAGAAGCTGCATTCTCATTCCTGTATCAATGTCCTTGATGTACTTCATGAGTACATCCTTGATCTCTATTACATACTCTTTTGTCTTCATCT
>OGRN01003118.1_pt1 | contig 12011 bp, 9 predicted proteins | sample 1553401 | NCBI WGS metagenome assembly OGRN01 (sample SAMEA2580096, study PRJEB22360) | human gut metagenome | biome: human gut; feature: human-associated habitat; material: faeces | place: Denmark | collected 2008/2010 | reverse complement strand
CCTATTATAGCCGCTGGCTGACCTTGTGCCTTTAATCCGGAGCCTCTAGCTGATTTCGTAGACATTTTCCTTATCGGCGATGGAGAGATTTTGCTGCCTCAAGTGTTGGAACTCTTGGGAGAATGCAAGGAAAAAGGCCGTACAAAAAAAGATTTTCTGGAAAAAGCATGTCAATTGGAGGGGATATATGTCCCAAGCTTTTACGAGCCGCAATACAACGAAGATGGTACTATAAAAAAATTATGTAAACAAAACGCAGCAGCCCCGGACAAGGTAATTAAAAACATTGTTCCGGACATAGAAGATGTGGATTTTCCTATAAACCCTGTAATACCAACTGTTGAAGCTGTCCACGACAGAGCAGTTGTCGAAACCTTCAGGGGATGCACAAGGGGCTGCAGATTCTGTCAGGCAGGAATGATATATAGACCGGTCAGAGAAAGAAGCAGGGAGAAAATATTAGAATTGTCAAAATCTCAAATAGAAGCTACCGGCAACGATGAACTTTCGCTGCTGTCATTATCAACCAGCGATTATTCCCAGTTTCAGAAGCTTACCCTTGATCTGATGGATTATTGCAAAGAAAAAAATGTTTCTTTATCATTGCCTTCTCTCAGAATAGATAAATTTGCTTTTGAAGTTTTAAATAAAATACAAGAATATAAAAAATCAGGACTCACTTATGCGCCTGAAGCCGGCACACAAAGACTTAGAGATGTGATAAATAAAGGCGTTACGGAAGAAGATATATACACTTCTGTTGAGCAAGCTATACAGCTGGGATGGAGACACATAAAGCTGTATTTCATGATAGGGCTTCCTACTGAAACCTATGAGGATTTAGACGGAATAGCAGATATCGCCAAAAATATCATTGAAATCAATAAAAAATATAATGGTCCAAAAGGAGGAAGATTTCGCCTTACGGTAAGCGTCTCCAATTTTGTACCTAAAGCGCATACACCTTTTCAATGGGAGCGGCAGAACACACCGGAAGAGTTTGAGGCAAAAACAAAGAGCTTTTTTGAACTGCCGGAAGAACTGCAACAGAAAATAACAGCGATTGTCGTGGATGGTGCAGGCTATGGCGGCGGACAGCGTTTTGACTGGCAGAAGCAACTTCACATGGACCGGCAGGCGGGGATTTTCGCCGGAAGAAAATTTGTCCTGGCAGGAGGGTTACATGCCGGAAATGTTGCCGAAGGAATCCGGTTGTTTGACCCGGATATCGTGGATGTAAGTTCCGGAGTGGAAGAAAAAGATCAAAAAGAAGAAGCATTGATAAAACAATTTGTAACATGTGTCAAAGAGGAAGCAGAAGAAAGGAAAGAAAGATGAATAAGAAAGCATATTATGGACAGTTTGGCGGACAGTATGTGGCAGAGTCGCTGATGAATACCTTACAGGAACTGGATCAGGCATATGAGGAGGCCATTCATGATCCGGAGTTTATGAAGCAGTATCATTATTATCTGAAACAGTATGTCGGCAGAGAGACACCGCTTTACTATGCAGAGCGTCTGTCTGCAAAATACGGTACAAAAATTTACTTAAAGCGTGAAGATTTAAACCATACCGGTGCCCACAAGATCAACAATGTGATCGGTCAGATCCTTCTGGCAAAGCGTATGGGAAAGACAAAGGTAATCGCGGAGACCGGTGCAGGACAGCATGGTGTAGCTACTGCAACGGGAGCAGCACTGTTTGATATGGAATGTACGGTGTACATGGGAAAAGAAGATATCCAGAGACAGAAACTGAATGTGATGCGTATGGAGATGCTTGGTGCAAAAGTGGTATCCGTGGAATCCGGAAGCAATACCTTAAAAGACGCGACAAACGAAGCCATCCGTACCTGGGCCAAAACAGCGGAGGATACGTTCTATATTATCGGATCTGCGGTAGGACCGTATCCGTATCCGAAGATGGTGAAAGAGTTTCAGAGTGTGATCAGCCGGGAGGCAAAGCGTCAGCACATGGAAGCAGAAGGAAAGAATCCGGATGTGGTTATGGCATGTGTGGGCGGCGGTTCCAATTCCATCGGAATGTTTGCCGATTTTATTGATGAGCCGGAGGTGGAACTGATCGGTGTAGAAGCAGCGGGCCTTGGAATTGAGACCGGAAAACATGCCAGCGCCATGGCTTTGGGAGAGCCCGGAGTATTGCATGGCATGCGTTCGTATCTGTTGCAGGATACCGATGGAAATATCCAGCTGGCACACTCTATTTCCGCCGGACTGGATTATCCGGGAGTCGGACCGGAGCATGCATATCTGCGGGATACCGGACGTGCAAAATATGTGGCAATTACGGATGTGGAGGCAATGGATGCGCTGATGGAACTGTGTAAGTTAGAGGGAATTATTCCGGCAATTGAGAGTGCACATGCCATTGCCTATGCATTTAAAAAGGCAAAAGAAATGACTATGGATCAGAGCATGGTTATCTGTCTGTCCGGTCGCGGAGATAAAGATGTAAACACCATTGCGGATTATCTTGACGGAAAAGGATATCTGAATTAAGGAGGGCATAACAGGGATGAATCGAATTGAGACAGCGCTTCAGGCGTTACAGGAAAAGGAAGAAAAGGCATTTATTACTTATATCACAGCAGGTCTGCCGGATTATGATAAGACAAAGGCGATCATCAAGGCACAGGAAGCGGCAGGAACGGACATTATTGAACTTGGAATTCCGTTTTCCGATCCGGTGGCAGACGGTCCGGTCATTCAGGCAGCTTCCTATGAGGCAATTCTCGGTGGGGCAAATCTGGAGAAAACATTTACCTGTATGAAAGAGATGCGGACCGATGGTGTGCAGATCCCGGTTGTATTTATGATGTATTACAACACGGTACTGCATTATGGCGTGGAAAAATTTGTAAAAGAGTGCAATGCCTGCGGGGTGGATGGACTGATCATTCCGGATCTGCCGCTGGAAGAGCAGGAAGAACTCCAGACACAGTTACAGAAAGAGGATGGAACCATTCTGATCCAGCTGGTTTCCCCGGTATCCAAAGACCGTGTGCCAAAAATCCTTAAAAATGCACGGGGATTTGTCTACTGTGTGTCTTCCATGGGAGTTACCGGACAGGAAGCAACCTTCCACCGTCAGATTTTAGAATACCTGACAGCGGTAAAGAAAGAGGCAAAAATTCCGGTTATGATGGGATTTGGTATCCGCACGGCGGAGGATGTACGTCCGATGAAAGAGATTATTGATGGAGCCATTGTAGGCTCTCATTTTATCACACTGATGCGGAAGCACGATTTTGATCCGCAGGCTGCAGCAGACTATTGCAGCACATTCAAAAAAGAGTTAAATGAAATGTGACGGAAAAGCGAATAAAACAAGGAGGATATCATAGATGAAAGAGATTCTGGCCAAACTGGTAGAGGGAAAAGATCTGACAAAAGAGGAAGCGATGAAAGCACAGGAGCTGATTCTGACCGGACAGGCAACAGAGGCGCAGATTGCATGTTTTCTGACAGCACTCCGCATGAAAGGGGAAACGCTGGATGAGATTACGGGACTGGCAGCCGTATTGCGCAACAAGGCAAATACGATCAGTCCGAAGGTAAAGGATTATGTAGATTTTGTCGGTACCGGCGGAGACTGTACCTATTCGTTTAATATTTCCACAACATCAGCGTTCGTTGTGGCAGCAGCAGGGCTTCCGGTGGCAAAACATGGCAATCGTTCCATTTCTTCTAAAAGTGGTGCCGGAGATGTGTTAGAAGCACTTGGCGTAAATATTTCCGCAGATCCGGCTGTGGTAGAAAAGTGTGTGGAGACGGTCGGGATCGGATTTATGTTTGCACCGCATTTTAATCCTGCCATGAAGTATGTGGGACCGGTCAGAAAACAGCTGGGCATCCGCACGGTGTTTAATATTTTAGGACCGCTTTCGAATCCATCCCGTGCCAGGGCAATGCTTGTAGGGGTGTATTCCCCGGCACTTACGGAAGTGATTGCGGGAACCATGATGAACCTCGGGGTAGAACGGGGAATGGTTGTCAGCGGAGAGGATAACATGGATGAGATCACACTGACCGGTGAGACCACGGTATCTGAAATTAAGGACGGAAAAGTAACCACCTATACAATCACACCGGAACAGTTTGGATTAAAGCGGTGTGAAATCGCAAAACTGCAGGGTGGGGATGGAGCCGTAAACGCACAGATCACCAGAGATATTCTTTCTGGAAAGGAACAGGGACCAAAGAGGGAGATTGTGCTTTTGAATGCAGGAGCCGCTTTGTATATTGGGAAAAAGGCAGACAGTATTGCAGATGGCATTGCACTTGCAGCAAAGACGATCGATTCGGGAGCAGCAGTCAGAACCCTTGAGGCAATGGTACAGGCAACAAACGCATAAGGGTTTGCCTGATACGGAAAACAAAAAAAAGAGGCATTTCATGGCATAAAACATGGAATGCCTCTTTTCTTCGTCTTATTTCACAAAATATTGAAAAAAACTTAGTGATTTTTCCAATTTACAGATACATAAAATTAAAATATAATGAATTACGAAAAAATGCGAAAATAATATATTTCAGGGAGGAGAGAGGGAATGCAGCAAAGGATTCCATATGATGGAAATGATCTGGGTGCTGTGTACACAAAGAAATATACAGCGTTCCGGCTCTGGGCTCCGACTGCGGATGCAGTAACACTGTGTCTGTATCGGGAAGGAGACGTGGACTGCCTGTCGGATACACTTCCGATGAAACGGGATGTACAGGGAACTTGGACGATTCGGGTAGACGGAGATTTGCGGCATGTTTATTATACATACCGTCTGGAGAGAAGCGGCAAGACCGTGGAGTCACAGGATCCATATTCGGTAGCTGTCGGTGTGAACGGGCAGCGGAGTATGGTGCTGGACCTAAAAGAAACCGATCCGGAGAATTTTAAGGAGGATCATGGACCGGTTTTTTCAAACCGTACGGATCTGGTGATCTGTGAGATTTCTGTTCTGGACAGTACCGCGGATGGCTCTTCCAGGGTAAAATATCCGGGAAAGTATCTGGGACTGGCAGAAAAGGGAACCAAAAACAAAGAGGGAGAAGCTACCGGGCTGGATTATCTGAAATCGCTCGGTATTACGCATGTGCAGATCATGCCAATGTATGATTTTGCAAGTATTGATGAGGCGGCACCAAAGAAGCGGGAGTATAACTGGGGATACGATCCGCTGAATTATAACGTACCGGAGGGATCTTTTTCAACAGATCCGTTCCATGGGGAGGTGCGTATCCGGGAAATGAAAGAAATGATTGCGGCTTTTCACAGGGAGGGTATCGGAGTGATCATGGATGTGGTGTACAATCACACCTATGATCTGGACAGCTGTCTGCAGAAATGTGAGCCGGATTATTATTACCGGATGAACGGAACCAGATATTCCAATGCATCTGCCTGTGGCAATGAAATTGCTTCGGAGCAGCCGATGATGCGCAAATACATCGTAGAATCTGTCTGTTACTGGGCAAGGGAATATCATGTGGATGGGTTCCGGTTTGATCTGATGGGTGTTCTTGATATTGATACCATGAATGAGATCAGCCGCAGGTTAAAAGAAATCAATCCATATATCATTCTGTATGGAGAGGGCTGGACAGGCGGTACTTCAACCATGCCGGAATTTAGGCGTGCCATGAAGAGAAACGCGCGTATGCTGGACGGCATCGGAATGTTTTCGGATGATATCCGGGACATGGTGCGCGGACATGTGTTTTATAACAAAGACTGCGGCTATGTCAGCGGAAAGGAAAAAATGAAAGTTGCGGTGCGTTACTGTGCAACAGGAGGTGTGTGGCATCCACAGGTAGATTATGCAGCTTATACCTATGCAGCCGGCGGCACATGGACGGATACACCGGAGAAAGTGATCAATTATGTTTCCTGTCACGACAATCTGACCTTGTGGGATAAACTGAAGATATCCAGACCGGATTGTGATGCCGGGGAACGTCTTGCAATGAACCGTCTGGCTGCTGCGATGGTATTTACCGCACAGGGAGTTCCGTTTTTCCTGAGTGGGGAAGAGTTTGCACGAACCAAACCGGCCGGAAAAAATGGTGAGGTATCCGAGAACAGTTATAATCTGCCGTATGAAACAAATGTGCTGCGCTATGACTGGAATGATGAACAGAAAGAACTGCAGCAGTATTACAGAGGACTGATTGCTTTCCGGAAAGCACATAAAGGATTGCGTATGACGGATGCAGAGGAGATCCGCCAGAATATTCTGTTTATGGAAATGACATCCGAACAGACTGTCGCGTTTACGATCCGTCAGCCGGAAGAGACACTTCTGGTGGCGTACAATGCATCCGGCAGAAAAGAAACACTTCTGCTGCCGGATGACAGGACATGGACGCTATATATTGATGATCTGCATGCAGGAACCGAACCAATCGGTTCGGTTCATTCGAACATGGAATTGCCGGCGACTGGCTGTGTGGTTCTTGGGATTAATGAGTTGTCTTGTTGATGTAACTGGTTTTGTATTTGGAGTACACAATCTTCTGGCTCCGGTACAGACCAAAGTATCCGGAGAGCATATAGCTGAAAGCGACAGCCAGAAGAAAATACGGCATGCCGTCATAACCGAACAATTCAAAACTGATTAACAGTGAAGTGATCGGACAGTTTGTGACACCACAGAATACGGCAGTCATGCCGACAGCCGTACAAAGTGTCGGGGATATGCCGGTCAGCGTTCCAAACAGGCAGCCAAAGGCCGCGCCGGTGAAAAAGGAAGGAACAATTTCTCCGCCTTTGTAACCGGCACCAAGAGTCAGTGCGGTAAAGATCATCTTTAACAGGAAGGCTTCCGGACGGACTGTTCCATCAATGCACATCTGGATGATGCCGATACCGGTACCGTTGTAATTCTGGTTGCCGACAAGCATCGTCAGAATGACAACAATACATCCACCGGCAAAGATGCGGATGTAGGGATTCTGGAACAGTTTGCGGTAAATTTCTTCACTTTTGTGCAGAAGAACACAAAAAACAATACTTACCAGTGCGCAGAGCACGGCAAGGATGGAAATCTGCACGGCAGGAAGAATGCCAAAGTCCGGGATGTGCTCGATGGAAAACCATTGGTTGGAAACACCAAACAGGTAAGCAACTCCGTGTGCGACAAGAGAACTGATCACACATGGAACAAGGGCAGTATAGTACATGACACCGACACTTACAATTTCCATTGGAAGGATGGCAGCAGCCATCGGGGTACCAAAGAGAGCGGAAAACGCGGCACTCATGCCGCACATGATCATGACATGTTTATCTTTATCGTCAAAACGGAAGAATTTTCCGATTGCGTTTCCGATACTTCCGCCCATCTGCAGGGCGGCACCTTCACGGCCGGCAGATCCGCCGAACAGGTGCGTGATCAGTGTGGAAATAAAGATCAAAGGAGCCATGCGCAGGGGCAGCTCGTCATCCGAGTGGATGGCAGAGATGACCAGATTGGTTCCGGTATCTTTTTCATCGTGCAGCAGGTGATAAGCACCGACAATGATCAGTCCCCCGACAGGGAGCAGATACAACAGCCAGGGGTCCTGCCCGCGCAGCACGGTGACAAATGTCAGACAAAAATAAAATGCCGTGCCGCACAGCCCGACGATACCGCCGACAAGAATTGCAAAAATTACCCATTTGACAGATACCAGTGCACGGTGTGCATTGTGTTTGATTTTATGTTTTATGACATCGTTCATAATTCTTCACCTCGTAATCCCTTTCTTTCATACTAGCATTGAAAAATGCTTTTTACAAGGGGACAAAAAGGTGGTATGATATAATTATAGATTATAGATTGGATCTTAGGAGGAATCACTTATGAGAACAAGTGGCGTACTTATGCCGATATCTTCCCTGCCATCACCGTATGGCATTGGAACTATGGGAAAATCAGCCAGAAAATTTGTAGACTTTCTGGTAAAAGGAGGTCAGACTTACTGGCAGATTCTGCCGATCTGTCCGACCAGTTACGGAGATTCACCGTATCAGTCGTTTTCCAGTTTTGCGGGAAATCCGTACTTTATCGATCTGGACATTCTCTGCAAGGAAAATTTATTAAAGGAAAAGGAATGTGAGTCATTTGACTGGGGCACAAGCGAGGAATACATTGATTATGGAACCATGTATGTATCACGCTATGCATTGCTGCATAAAGCATATGCCCGTTTTGTAAAAAATATGCCGGAAGATTTTTCGTCATTTTGTGAGGCGGAAAAAGACTGGCTGGAAGATTATACGCTGTTTATGGCATTAAAAGATGCAAATGACGGAAAAGCATGGGGGCAGTGGGATGAGAAACTTCGTGTGCGTGACGCAGCGGCATTGGATGAGGCAAGAAAAAAGTACGCAGAAGATATTGAGTTTTATAAGATGCTTCAGTATCTGTTCTTTAAACAGTGGAGAGAGTTAAAGGCATATGCCAATGAAAACGGAATCGAGATTATCGGAGATGTGCCGATCTATGTGGCCGGAGACAGTGCGGATGTATGGGCAAATCCGAAACAGTTTTATCTGGATGAAGATTTAAATCCGATTGAAGTGGCAGGATGTCCTCCGGACGGATTTTCGGCAGATGGACAGCTCTGGGGCAATCCGCTGTTCCGCTGGGATGAAATGAAAAAAGATAACTATGCATGGTGGACCAAACGAATCAAAGCGATGAGCGAGCTGTATGATATTATCCGCATCGATCATTTCCGCGGATTTGATTCTTATTATGCAATCCCGGCAAAAGATAAGACTGCAAAGAACGGAAAATGGAAACAGGGTCCGGGAATGGATCTGTTTAACCAGCTGGAGAAGAAACTTGGCAAGCTTCCGATCATTGTGGAAGATCTTGGATTTTTGACAGATTCCGTCCGCAAACTTTTAAAGGATTCCGGATTCCCGGGCATGAAAGTCATCCAGTTTGCGTTTGACAGCCGTGAGGGAAGTGATTATCTGCCACACACCTATACCAGTCACTGTGTTGTGTATACAGGAACACATGATAATGATACCGTGATGGGATGGATGAAGACGGCACCGAAAGCATCTGTCAAGTTCGCAACCGAGTACCTGAATCTGACCGAGGAGGAAGGATATAACTGGGGTATGATGCGTGCCGCATGGTCATCCGTTGCAGATATGGCGATTGTTCCGATGCAGGATCTGATCGGACTCGGCTCCGAAGCCCGTATCAACATTCCTTCCACACTTGGAGAAAACTGGAAGTGGCGTGCCCTGGAGGGACAGATTACCAAGGATCTGGCAAAGAAACTCTATAAATACATGCAGATGTATGGACGCATCAATGAAAAAGTGCTTGCGGAAGCAGCAAAGAAAGCAGCAGAGAAAGAAGCTGCAAAGAAGAAGACTTCCGACAAAAAGAAGTCATCTGAGAAATAAATATACAACAGAGTATTTCTGTGAATAAGAATTCTCCCCTTTGCATATAGATTAGATAGATTAATCGAATATGCAAAGAAGGGAGATTTTTTTATGGAGTTTGATTTATATAAAGATATCCAGAAAAGAACGAACGGCGAAATCTACATTGGTGTCGTAGGACCGGTCCGCACCGGAAAGTCAACGTTCATTAAGCGGTTTATGGATCTGTTTGTACTTCCGTACATCGAAGATGAGGAAGAAAAAAAACGGACGCTCGATGAACTGCCTCAGTCAGCCGCCGGGAAAACGATCATGACGACAGAACCGAAATTTATTCCGCAGGAGGCAGCAGAGATCACACTTGCAGATGAGAGCAGTGTCAGTGTGCGTCTGATTGACTGTGTCGGGTTTATGGTAGAGGGAGCAAATGGTCATCTGGAGGGGGACGGATACCGCATGGTACATACGCCGTGGTTCGAGGAGGAAATTCCTTTTTCGGATGCAGCGAGAATTGGAACAGAAAAAGTAATCAAAGACCATGCAACCATTGGTATTGTGGTGACAACGGATGGCAGTATCGGGGAACTTCCGCGGGAAAATTATGTGGAGGCAGAACAAACCGCGGTGGAAAAGCTTAAAGAGATTGGAAAACCGTATGTGATTGTTTTAAATTCCGTGCGCCCATACAGCAGTGAGACACTTGCACTGAAAGAAAGCTTAGAGCAGGAATATCAGGCGGTAGTGGTTCCGGTCAACTGTCAGCAGATGCACCGGGAGGATCTGGTCACAGTTATGAAGGCGATTCTGTTTGAATTTCCGGTTACCCGTGTGGACTTTGCAATTCCAAAGTGGACGGAAATGCTTCCAATGGAACATAAATTAAAGGCAGCCATGATTCAGACGGCTTCCAGACTGATGGATGGAATCGGCCGCGTGCGGGATGCAGCGGCTGTGCTTGCCGGGCAGGAATGGGTAAAAAGTGCAAATGAGCAGATGGGAGAAGAAGTTTTTCGTGACATCCAGCTGCAGACGGCGGATCTTTCCAACGGAATCGTGACGATCCGTATGGAGACAACGGAACAGTGCTATTTCTCCTACATCAGTGAGATGACGGGAATGCAGATCGAAGGGGAATATCAGATGATTTCCATGCTGCGTTCCCTCTCCCGGATGAAAAAAGAATACGAGCGTGTGGAAGATGCCATGGCTGCTGTGGAACAGAAGGGGTATGGAGTGGTCATGCCGGGGCTTTCGGATATCCGTATGGAAGATCCGGTGCTGATCCAGCATGCCGGAAAATATGGCGTGAAAATGCGGGCAATTTCCCCGTCCATTCATATGATCAAGGCAGACATTGAGACCGAAATAGCACCAATCGTCGGCAGTGAGGAACAGGCAAATGATCTGATTGCATATATCCGCGAGGGGGAGGAGAGCAAGGAAGGAATCTGGACGACAAATATTTTCGGAAAATCTGTCGGGGAACTGATGGAAGACGGCATCCGCAGCAAGATCATGCAGATGGATGATGAGTGCCAGTTGAAACTGCAGGATACCATGCAGAAAATTGTCAATGACAGCAATGGGGGAATGATCTGCATCATTATTTAAGAGAAATAAAAAAAGTATGAATTTCAGTTGCTCTTGTTTTATTTTATTTTTGATTCTGTTATACTATTAGTTAATGAAATTGTGTATGTAATTGCGAAAAATAAGGAGAACAAATGAGCAACGAATATGAAACTCTCATGCGCTGTGTGCGCAGCGTGAGGACGAAAACAGATTTTGTGCCGAAAGTAGCACTGGTACTGGGGTCGGGTCTGGGTGATTATGCATCGCAGCTTCGCGTGGAGGCCGCGGTGGATTATCATGAGATCGAGGGATTTCCGGTATCTACGGTGCCGGGCCATACCGGGCGCTTTGTGTTTGGTTATGTCGGGGATGTGCCGGTTGTGTGCATGCAGGGACGAGTGCATTATTATGAAGGATATTCCATGACGGAGGTGGTACGGCCGATCCGGCTGATGAAACTTCTGGGGGCAGAAGTTCTGTTTTTGACAAATGCAGCGGGCGGAATCCAGCTGGGCATGAAGGCGGGGGATCTGATGCTTCTTACCGGGCAGATTGCAAGTTTTGTTCCGTCGCCGCTCATTGGAGAAAATATAGAGGAACTGGGACCGCGGTTTCCGGATATGAGCCGGATTTATGATTATGATTTACAGAAAATCGCAAAAAAATGTGCGGCAGAGACCGGGGCGGATTTAAAAGAGGGAACGTATCTGCAGTTTACCGGGCCGGCCTATGAATCTCCACAGGAGGTGGCAATGGCGCGTACACTCGGAGCAGATGCCGTAGGAATGAGTACGGCATGTGAGGCGATCGCCGCACGTCATGCAGGAGTCCGCGTATGCGGTATTTCCTGTATTTCGAATATGGCAAGCGGACTTTCCGAGGAAGAACTGAGTCATTTGGATGTGCAGACGATCGCCAACAAACGGGCGGAAGAATTTGAACGGCTTGTGACAAAGGGCATCGGTAAATTTTAAGTAGAGTAATAAGGTGATTTCAGAGAAAGGACAGTAGAGAAAAGCGATATGAAT
>OGRN01003116.1_pt1 | contig 12016 bp, 8 predicted proteins | sample 1553401 | NCBI WGS metagenome assembly OGRN01 (sample SAMEA2580096, study PRJEB22360) | human gut metagenome | biome: human gut; feature: human-associated habitat; material: faeces | place: Denmark | collected 2008/2010 | reverse complement strand
GCCCTCGGTGCGCGAGCTGTCCACGCAGCTGACCATCAACCCGAACACGATCCAGCGCGCCTACCGTGAGCTGGAGACGGAGGGCTACATCTGCTCCGTTGCCGGACGCGGCAGCTACGTCTGCGCCCAGATTCCGGACGATCCCGCGCGGCAGGTCGCGCTGCTGCAGCAGTTCGATGCGGCCGTGCAGGAGCTGCTATACCTCGGCATGCGCTGCGAGGAGCTGCGCCGCCGCATCCCCGAAGGAGGAACGAACCATGATTGAAGTCAAAGACGTCGTCAAAACGTTTGACGGCTTCCGCGCGCTCGACGGCGTGACCATGACCGTGCCGCGCGGCGCGGTGTACGGCCTCGTCGGGCCGAACGGCGCGGGCAAGTCCACGCTCATCCGCGCCATTCTGGGCCAGCGGGAATATGAAGGGAAGATCACCTTCCATGAGGCCAGCGGCAAGGAGGCGAAGCTGCGCATCGGCTATGTGCCGCAAAGCCCGGCCTTTGACCGCGGCGACCCCGTGAGCGTGATGGACCTTTTCACCTGCTGCATCTTCAAGCGCCCCGCGTTCCTGCGCCCGACAAAAGCCATGCGGGAAAAAGTTTTGGCCTGCCTTGCGAACGTGCACGGCGAAGCGCTCATCGACAAGCGCATCGGCACACTTTCGGGCGGCGAGCTGCAGCGCTTCTGCATCGCCCGCGCGCTGGCCACGCGCCCGCGCTACCTGATCTGCGACGAGGTGTCCACCATGCTCGACGCGGTCACCCAAGCGCACATCTGGCACGTGCTGCTCGACTACGCCGCCCACGAAAACGCCGGCATGCTGCTGGTTTCCCATACCCCCGCGCTGACCGCCCGCATCGCAATCCGAGAAGTCGCGCTGGCGTAATGCGAACGCGAACCCGGACGCTTAGGGCTACGTCCCCGAAGCGTCCGGGTTCGCGTCGGGTGCGTGGCGTCCGTGCGGGTTGCAACTCGAGGGACGCCGCGTTCTCTCGCGGCGCTTCTTGGTGTTTAACCCGCTCCCCCCCGATATGCCCGGTTCCAAGATGTCGGGAAGCGCTTGGGACGTTCTTTTCCCGAAATGGCGCCCTTTTGCCCCACCCGTTTGCCCACCCGTTTTCGAAATTGCCTGGTAAACCACCCTGCTTCGTGTCTGCCGGTCGCCTTGTCCCCAGCCTATCCTTCGTCATGTCCTCCGCAAGGATGCGCGAGGATCTTGCATGGTTTCACGAGGGAGAGGAAGGGCCATGAGCAAAACGGATGTCTCCGGAAACGCCCAAAAAGGGCGCAAGGGACTCATCGTCACGGTTGTCGCGATCGTCGTGATCGCGCTTGCGGGTGCGGGCTTTTGGGTATGGCATCAGCAGCCGAGCTTCTGCAACGCGATCTGTCACAAGCCGATGGACCGCTACGTGGAAACGTATGAATCCGGCAACTCGTCGATGCTGTCGGCGGTTCACGCGAAGCAGGGCAAAGTGTGCCTGGATTGCCATGAGGCGAAGCTCGACGACCAGGTCGCCGAGGCCACCGCGTGGGTGTCCGGCGACTTCACCGACCCCGTTGCCGAGAATACGTTCCAATACAACGAGAGTTTCTGCCTGAACGAGTCGTGCCACAACATGACGCGCGACGAGCTCACCGAATCCACCAGCGATATGGCGTTCAACCCGCATGTGCAGCAGCATGGCGATATCGACTGCGGCGAATGCCATAAGGCGCATTCCGAGTCCGTGATGTACTGCACGCAGTGCCATGCCGAGGCCGAGGTGCCCGATGGCTGGATGTCGTACAGCGACTACATGAGCGCGAAGCAGAGCTAGGGGGAGCGGAATGACTACGAACGATATGACGCTTGACGCACGTCGCGGCCTGAGCCGCCGCCAGTTCGTCGGCCTTGCGGGCCTGGGGCTGGCAACCATCGCGCTTGGCAACCTGACCGGCTGCTCGAAGGGCGCGACGCAGTACGTCTACGATGTGGTGGTCGTCGGTTCCGGCGGTTCGGGAACCACATCGGCCGCCTTCGCCGCTAAAAACGGCGCGAAGACGGTGTGCATCGAGAAGCTTGGCTGGCAGGGCGGTTCCAGCTCGCTTGCGCTCGGAACGTTCTACGGCTCGGGTACGGTGCAGCAAAAGGAGCTCGGCATCGACGACACGCCGGATGACTACTACAACTATCTGCTCACGCGCAATGCCGACAAGGTCGACTTGGCTATGAACCGCTTCATGGCCGATCACTCCGGCGAGACGATCGACTGGCTGCGCGAGGATCTGAAGGTCCCGTTCAAGGACGAGATCAAGGGCAACGGCAAGGACAAGGTCAAGCGCGGGCACATGTGCAAGAACAACGCCGATGATGCGCTGAAGGCCGTAACGCAGCTGGCCAAGGAGCAGGGCGTGGACTTCCATTTCGATACCGATGCAACCGCGCTCATCGTGGACGAGTCGACGGGCCGCGTTGTGGGCGTGCGCGCCGAAAAGGCGGGCAAGGAGGTCATCTACAACGCCAAGGCCGTCATCATCGCGTCGGGTGGTTTCTGCCGCAATCCCGAGATGATTGCGAAGTATTGCCCCGATTACGTGGGTGTTTACACGGAAGTGGGTATCGGCCTTGACGGCTCCGGGCTGCAGATGGGGTTGGACATCGGCGCGGCTTACACAGGCCACGGCGGCACGAACGGCATTCTGGCGTGCCCGGTCGAGCCTGGCCAATCCAAGTTGATCAGCGCTAAGGCGCTGTGGGTCGACTCGAAGGGCAAGCGTTTCGTGAATGAAGGCGGCCAGACGCACGACATCTATTATCAGGTGGCGCACTTCGATGACCAGCAGTTCTTCGCCGTGTACGACCAGGCAATGGTCGACGGCTTGACCGATAAGCTCAAGAAGAAGGTTGCTATGGGCCTTGAGCAGGGTATGTTCGCCAAGGGCGACACCGTCGAGGCCGCAGCGGCGCAGCTGGGCGTGGACGGCGCGGCGTGCGCCGAGACGCTGGCGGCGTACAACGAGATGGTCGCATCGGGCGCCGACACGCAGTTCAAGAAGGGCGCGGCGAATCTGGTGGCGCTGACGCAGGCGCCGTATTACCTGCTCAAGATGGGCGTGTGCACCCACGGTTCGTTCGGCGGCTTCGATATCAACACCGACTTCCAGGTGAAGAACGAACAGGGCGAGGTCATCCCCGGTCTGTACTCCGCCGGCGAGGTGTGCTGCGGTACCTTCATCTACGATGACTATCCGGCGGGTGGCTGCGGTTTGAACTTCGCCTACACGTCCGGCCGCTTCGCGGGCGCGAACGCGGCGAGCGAGGCGTTGAGCGCGTAAGGTTGCCGCAGCGGGAGCGCGCGGGCAGCGTGGCAGGGCTGGGCGAATCGTCGCATGGGGCTGCCATGCCGACGGAATGCGGCAGGGGTCAGCGAGCCGTTACGCCCTCGCAATCGTTTGCGCGGCATTGTCTCCGCCTGCGTGCCCGCGACTAGAGAAGAAGATGGCAAGTCGATAAGGCGCCGCGGTCCGGTCTTCGGGATGCGGCGCCTTCGTGGTTCCCGATGTGAATGGACTGAGGCGGGTTGTCGCGCTTTCAGCTTGCTGTTTACCCTGGCGTTGCGTTTACGTTGTTTATCGCGGGCTGCAGGAAACGGTATACTGCGGGGGTTGGAGAAGGGAAGTCCGGGAGAGGGCTCTGTGGGAAGCAAGTTTGAGAACATACGCGAAGTTCGCAGGACCGATGCCGACGGGTCGCGCGCAGCCGAAAGGGCGGCTGCGCGCACGGCGATGCATCAGGCGCTCGAAGGCTGTACTCTTGCGTTTTTCGGCCTTGCGGTGGTGCGTATCTGGATTCAGTGCAACCTGTACGGCAATTACGTGCTGTCCGATGCCGGGCTGGTCAGCGTCGTCATCAACTTCGTGCGCATCGCGTTCACCGTTTTGCTGGTGGCGTTCGCCCTGCGTGGCTTGATAGGGCGTCGGTCCGCGAAGGCGCTCGAATGGTTCTCCGTTACGGCCATGACGTTGGGCAGCGTGCTGTTCTTCTTGAACGGGACGCTTGCTTCCGATGCGGTGCTGTACGCGGCGTGCACGTGCGCGGGGCTGGGCATCGTGTGGGGCGGCGGTATGTGGATGGCGTTCTACCTGCGTTTGCGTCCGCGAACGGCTTTGTTGTGCGCATTGGGCTCACTGGCATTGGGGTCGTTGGGCGGTTTCGTCATGGGCGCTTTGCCGCGCTCGACGTGCTATTTGGTCGGCGTGTTTCTGCCTACGGTTTCATACGTGTGCTTCGGGCGGTCGATGCGTATGGCTGACGAGCGCGGATGGCCGCAGGCTCCGGGCGGCATCTCGTCGTCGCGCGAGTGCCCCGAGTTCGCGATCGCCTCGAGGGCGTATGGGGCGGAATCGCGCGTCGATTTCTTGCGTCTGTTGGCCGGATTGGCATTGTTCATGCTGGTCATGGGCGTGTCGCGAGGTTTTCCGTTCGGTGAATCGATCGCATTGCCGCTGGGGATGCAGTTGTTGCACCAAGGTGGCGTGGTCGTGCTGTGCGGGGTGTGGGCGTGGGCTGCGTTGTGTCGCGGCCGTGCTGTTTCGTCGGCGACGCTGTGGCGCTTTGAGGTGGTAGCGGCGTCGGCGGGCGTGGTGCTGATGGCCACGCTGGAATGGTGGGGGCTTGCCGGCGGCGCGGCGCTCGTGTCCATCGCCAACACCATGACGCTCGGCATTTTGTGGGTCATCTGCTATGACATCGCGCGCCATTCTCCGTGGAACCCGTATGCGGTGCTCGGTGTGTGCTGGGCGGTGTTTCTGCTCGCGCGCGAAGTCGGGCGCTGGGGCATTCTGGTTTTCGCACCGCAAAGCTCGGTGATGACGCTGTTGGCCGCATTGATGGTGTGCGTGCTGTCCATTTCCATCGCGGTGCTGCTGGGTGATAACGTTCCGCGTGCTCGACCGCTGCTGACAGGTTTTCCCGGCGAGGAGGCCGGCGAGGGCAGGGCGGCTAGCGAAGGCGATGCGGGGCCTGCGGGCTGTGGTGTGACGGCTAGGGTCGTTGGTCGCGCGGGCGTTGCGGTTGGCGGCGAAGGCGATGCCGTCGAGCCGCCGATTGCCGGGCGTCGCGAAGTGCTGATGGAAGGCGGTGCCGGACCGGGTCTTGTGGGTGATGTTGCCAAGCTGGAGCGGGAGCGCGAGGCGGTCTTGCACGCGGTCGATGATGGGCGCATCGCGCGGTTGATTGCGGGATTTGGGCTGACGCGCCGTGAGGCTGAGGTGGCCCTTATGCTTGCGGAAGGCAAAAGCAAAGTCGCGATCGCGGAGCTGCTGGTACTTTCCGAGAACACCGTGCGCAGCTATGCGAAAAATGCTTACATGAAAATGGACGTGCACAGCAAACGGGAGCTGCAGCAAGTCATTCGCGAAATGCGCTAGCATAACGCGAGCGTGATACGGGGCGCTTTTTCGCTTGCCTTACTGCTGCTTGCTTCAATCAGCGAACAGGTGTACGATGTTTTTGCCGTGATGTTGCTGTGGGGCGGGCAACCCTTATGGTAACTTGCGGTAGGCACACCACAAGGGGAATACGAGAAGCGAAAGAACGGTATGGCAAAAAGCACGGTCAATTACGGTAACGACAGCATCCGCCAGTTGAAGGACGAGGAGCGCGTACGCCTTCGCCCGGCGGTCATATTCGGCTCCGACGGCCTTGACGGCTGCGCTCATGCCGCGTTCGAGATCCTGTCGAACTCGGTCGATGAGGCGCGCCAGGGTTACGGCAACCTGATCACCCTTACCGCCTTCGCCGACGGCTCCATCCAGGTGGAGGACAACGGCCGCGGCTGCCCGCTTGACTGGAACCCCACCGAGAAGCGCTTCAACTGGGAGCTGGTGTTCTGCGAGCTGTACGCGGGCGGCAAATACGACAACAACCAGGGCGGCGACTACGACTTCTCGCTGGGCACCAACGGTTTGGGTTCGTGCGCCACGCAGTACGCCTCCGAATACATGGACGTCACCGTATGGCGTGACGGCAACAAGTATCAGCTGCACTTCAAGAAGGGCAAGGTCGTCGGCGCCAAGAAGAAGGCCCTGCAGGTCGAGCCCACCGACGAGGCGCGCACCGGCACCACCATCAAATGGCGTCCCGACCTGGAGGTTTTCACCGCCATCGACATCCCCGACGACTGGTATCGCGAAACCATGCGCCGCCAGGCGGTGGTCAACGCCAACGTCACGTTCCGCCTTCGCATCGAGGGGCAGGATGGCGTCTTCTCTGAAGAGGAGTTCTGCTACCCCAAGGGCATCGAGGACTACGTGATGGAGAAGGTGGGCCACGACTACCTGACCGAGCCCTTCTTCATCCAGGCAGACCGCCGCGGCCGCGACCGCGATGACCTGCCCGACTACAACGTGAAGATTACTGCATGCCTGTGTTTCTCGCGCACGTTCCAGATGCAGGAGTACTACCACAACTCGTCGTGGCTGGAAAACGGCGGCTCGCCGGAGAAGGCCGCGCGCAGCGCCCTGACCAGCGCAATTGATGCCTATATCAAGCAGCAGGGCAAATACAACAAGAATGAAAGCGCCATTAAATGGCAGGACGTTCAGGACTGCCTGGTGCTCGTGACCAACTGCTTCTCCACGCAGACGTCCTACGAGAACCAGACGAAGAAGGCCATCAACAACCGCTTCATCCAGCAGGCTATGACGGCGTTTTTCAAGGAACGTTTGGGCACGTACCTGATCGAGAACAAAGAGTCCGCCGACAAGATCATGGAGCAGGTGCTCATCAACAAGCGCTCGCGTGAAAACGCGGAGAAGACGCGCCAGAGCATCAAGACCAACCTACAGCAGAAGACCGACATGGCCAACCGCGTGCAGAAGTTCATCGACTGCCGCTCCAAGGACAAGGGCCGCCGCGAGGTCTACATCGTAGAGGGCGACTCGGCAGCAGGCGCCATTCGCACGTCGCGCGATGCCGAGTTCCAGGGCGTCATGCCGGTGCGCGGCAAGATCCTCAATTGCCTGAAGGAGGATTATCCGCGCATTTTCAAGTCCGAGATCATCATGGACTTGCTACGCGTGCTCGGTTGCGGTGTGGAGGTCAATGACCGCCGCATGAAGAACCTGGGCACCTTCGATCTGGACAACCTGAACTGGAGCAAGGTCATCATCTGCACCGACGCCGACGTCGACGGCTACCATATCCGCACGCTCATCCTGGCCATGCTCTATCGCCTGGTGCCCACGCTCATCCGCGAGGGGTTCGTCTACATCGCCGAATCGCCGCTGTACGAGATCAACTGCAAGGAGAAGACCTACTTCGCCTACACCGATCTTGAGAAGAACAACATCCTGAAGGAAATCGACGGGCAGAAGTGCTCCATCAACCGCTCCAAGGGTCTTGGTGAGAACGATCCCGATATGATGTGGCTCACCACCATGAACCCCGAGACGCGCCGCCTGATCAAGGTGGAGCCCGAGGACGTCGAGCGTATGGAAACCATGTTCAACCTGCTGTTGGGTAACGACGACGAGGGCCGCAAACGCCACATCGCCGAGCACGGCAGGGAATACCTCGACCAGCTTGACCTGCAATAAGGCGCCTTTCGCAAGGCTGTTGAAGATCTAAACCGGCGGGCGCGCGCAAGACGGCGCCCGCCCATTCGCATCAAGGGGAGACCGTGGCAAGAAAGACCAAAGCACAACCGAAGAAGAAGCATGTGGACAACCCCAACGTGATCGGCCTGCACTCCGAGGTGTTTGAGCAGCCCATCACGCAAACCCTCGAAGTGAACTACATGCCCTACGCCATGAGCACCAACGTGTCCCGCGCGTTCCCGGAGATCGACGGGTTCAAGCCGTCGCACCGCAAGCTTCTGTATACCATGTACAAGATGGGCCTGCTCAACGGCGCGCGCCAGAAGAGCGCCAACATTGTCGGCCAGACCATGAAGCTGAACCCCCATGGCGATTCTGCCATCTACGAGACCATGGTGCGCCTTGCCACGGGCAACGAGGCCCTGCTCACGCCCTTCGTGGAATCCAAGGGCAACTTCGGCAAGTACTACTCCGGCGACCTGAGCTACGCCGCCTCGCGTTACACCGAGGCCAAGCTTTCCCCCATTTGCGCCGAGATCTTCAAGGACATCGACAAGGATCCTGTCGACTTCATGGACAGCTACGACGGCGCCATGAAGGAGCCGCGCCTGCTGCCCACCACGTTCCCCAACATCCTGGTGTCGGCGAACAAGGGCATCGGCGTTGCCATGGCTTCCGACATCTGCGGCTTCAACCTGAACGAAGTATGCGAAGCCACCATGCATTTCCTTAAGGACCCGGACTGCGACCTGCAGAAATACATGCCTGCGCCCGACTTCTCCACTGGCGGTGAGATCATCTACCGTCGCGAGGAGATGGATCGCATCTACAATACGGGTCTGGGCAGCTTCCAGATTCGCTCGCGCTGGCGCTACCTGCCCGACGAGCGCATCATTGAGGTGTACGAGATTCCCTACACCACGAAAACCGACATCATCATCGAGCGCATCGTCAAGCTGGCGAAAGAAGGAAAGGTGCGCGAAATCGCCGACATCCGCGACGAGACCGACCTTTCCGGCCTGCGCATAGCCATCGACCTGAAGCGCGGCGTTGATCCTGAGCTGCTCATGGCGAAGCTGTTCCGTTCCACCACGTTGCAGGATTCGTTCTCCTGCAACTTCAACGTGCTGGTGGACGGGTACCCGCGCGTCATGGGCGTGCGTCAGATCCTGCAGGAGTGGGTTGCGTGGCGTGTGGACTCCACGCGTCGTCGTATGAACTTCGACCTGGGGAAGAAAAGCGATCGACTGCACTTGCTGCACGGCCTTGAGGCCATTTTGCTGGACATCGACAAGGCCATCGCCATCATCCGCAACACCAAGCTGGAAGCCGAGGTCGTGCCGAACCTGATGAAGGGCTTCGGCATCGACGAGGTGCAGGCGGAGTTCGTGGCCGAGTTGAAGCTGCGCAACATCAACGAGGAGTACATCCTCAACCGCACGAAGGACATCGCGAAGCTGGAAGGCGATATTTCCGAGCTGAAGGAGGTCTTGGCCAGCGAGCAGAAGATCAAGCAGGTCATCAGTGACGAGCTTGCCGCGGTGAACAAGAAGCACGTCACGCCGCGCAAAACCGGCTTGGTTGAGCCGGGCGACATCGTGGAGGTCAGCCTGGAGCCCGAGGTGGAGGAATACCCTGTCACCATGATGCTCTCGCGCGACGGCTACTTGAAGAAGATGACCGAGCGCGTGCTGCGCAAGGCCACCACGCTGAAGTACAAGGATGGCGACGAGCCCTTTATCGAGTTCCCGTCGTCGAACACCCACGAGCTACTGGTGTTCACCGATCATCGTCAGGTGTACAAGTGCAAGGTGGCGCAGTTCGAGGACACCAAGTCGGCGCAGCTGGGCTCGTACCTGCCCACTGACCTGGGGATGGACCCTGACGAGAGCGTGACCTGGGTAATCGACCCCGAGGACTATAAGGCCGACGTGCTGTTCGTGTTCGAAAACGGCCGCGTGGCGCGTGTGGCATTGGCGGGTTACGAAACGAAGACCAATCGCAAGCGTCTGAAGAACGCCATCTACGGCGGCAGCAAGCTGCTGTTCGCCTGTGTGCTGAAAGAGGACCGCGACCTGGCCTTGGTGTCAAGCGACCAGCGTTTGATCAACTTCAACACCTCGCTGCTGAAAACCAAGACCACCAACAGCACGCAAGGTGTTCTGGCATTCACTGCGAAGAACGGCCGCATTGTGACCATGGTGGGCACGGCCGAGGAGTTCCTGGGCGGTACCGCCAGCGTGGAGAAATTCCGCGCGGCAAGCCTGCCCTCCTCCGGCTCGCCCATGAAGGAAACGGACATGAAGAGCCTGTTCGACTTGGAGTAGCGTGCAGGCATGAGACGGCCGGCGCGGGGCGATACGCTCCACGTCGGCCGTTTGGTTTGACTGCTATCCGTTTTATTCGCTGCCGTTTTGTCGCGCCTCGGTTTGCGTTAGCGCTGTTGTTGACTGCGAGCTAATGGGTCGGTGCGGATGTCTCGAGGGCCGATCCGGGCACTGCTGTCGAATCGGTTAGGAGGCCTGCGGGGCGCTTTCGTAAGGTTTGGCGTACTGAGAGCGGGCATGCCTGCAAGGTCTATGCAAGGCGGGCGCCTCATACTCAAGGTGATTCGATACTTGAGACCTGAGCGAGGCGGTTCTATAATGCAAGACAAAAGTAGTGCCTTATGAACGAGGTATTCGTACACGAGCATGCGCTCGTGCACGGGTTGTCCGAGGAGCAGGTGCTGCACGCGTGGCGAAATGCCGTATCGGTTGCTCGACGCGGTTGCGAAAGCGGCGAGGTCGATTTCGTGGCCATTGGATTCGATCAGCATGACAGGGCCATTGAGATGACGGGACGGAAAAAACCGTTCGGCGTGCTGATATTCCATGCAAACACGCCGCCGACGACGCGTGCGCTCAAGGAATTGGGGTTGGGAGGGGACGGTCATGGCCGTGGTCACTGATAAGGACCTGCGCTCTCGATTCTCGTTTTCCGAAAACGAGATAGCGCAGTTGCATGCAGACGCTGAAAAGTACGAAAGCGGCGAATGGCCGGAGGGCGAGACCGTGCTTATCGGTAGGCCGTGCGTGTACGGCGAACGTATGAAGTCCATAACGTATCGCGACACCGAAGCGGAGGTTCGCCGCATGGATGAGCGTGCGAAAAGCCTGTCCATGAGCCGTTCCGACTACCTGCGCTATCTAGTGCGCAAAGACTTAGAAGGTTGATTCTGCTCGCGGGGCCGTTGTTTTCTTCTTGTAGATGCGGCAATGGCTCCAGGTAAGCAGTGTCGCTGGATGCCCGGTGATGAGATGTTCGCAGATGCGCGCATCGCCAGGTTAATGGCGATGCGATAACCGCTGTGCGCGATTAGTTGTTGACGCGACCACGAAAATGCCGTTGCTGTCCCGTGCATAGTACAGCTATTGGAAATCCTTGTGGGACGATGGTACATGGTCTGAGCTGTGCGCGGAGCAGGCCCTGTGATGCGGCTTTCGACGAAAGGGGTTGCGAGATGAAGGTGCTGCATGTTTCCGATTTGCATATCGGGAAGCGCGTTAACGGCATGTCGATGCTGGATGATCAGCGCTATATTCTGCGGCAGATACTGGACATTGCGAAGAAGCACCAGGTCAGCGTGCTGCTGATTGCTGGCGATGTGTACGATAAAGCATCGCCGAGCGCCGAAGCGGTCACCGTGTTCGACGCGTTTTTGACCGACGCGGTGGCGGCGGGTTTGCGCGTGCTGGCCATTCCCGGCAACCACGATTCAGCCGAGCGCATCGCCTACGCGCAGGGGTTGCTGGAAAAGCAGGGCGTGTGCCTGCCCCCGGTGTACGCGGGCGCAGTCGAGCGGGTGGAGCTTGAGGACGAACATGGGCCGGTGGAGTTCTGGCTGTTGCCGTTTTTGAAACCCGGCGACGTGCGCAGGTTCTTCCCTGATGGGGAAATCGGCGACGACTACTCGGCCGCGTTGCGTGCGGTGCTGGGCGCGTGCACTATTGACCAGGGGAAACGCAACGTTGTGCTGTCGCACCAACTGGTGACGGCATACGGCACGGCGCCCGATCGCGCCGACGACGAAATCAAGCTGGGAGGTATGGACAACGTGGACGTGTCGGTGTACGACGCGTTCGACTACGTGGCACTTGGGCATGTGCATCGCCCGCAGCGTGTGGGGCGCGACACCGTGCGCTATTCGGGTTCGCCATTGAAGTATTCGTTTAGCGAAGCGCGCTATGGGAAAAGCGTGGCGCTGGTGGAGCTGGGGGAGAAAAAACCGGGCGACGACGTGGGCGAATGCGTGTCGTTCGAGTTGATTCCGCTGGTGCCGCTGCATGACGTGCGCGAGGTGCGCGGCACGCTGGCGGATGTGCTGGCAATGGGCGCTGCGGCGAGCGGTTCGCTGGCGGATGCTGGGGTGCTCGCTGGCGGCATTAGCAATGGGGAAGC
>OGRN01003115.1_pt1 | contig 12020 bp, 8 predicted proteins | sample 1553401 | NCBI WGS metagenome assembly OGRN01 (sample SAMEA2580096, study PRJEB22360) | human gut metagenome | biome: human gut; feature: human-associated habitat; material: faeces | place: Denmark | collected 2008/2010 | reverse complement strand
TATCACCAGCCGGTCCTGACTGGGCTCCGCCGGCTGACTGATTAGGGTCAAAACCTGCTGCTCCCGCTCCTGCATTTCCGGCAGCTGACTGGTCGGCTCCCTGCTGCTGAGCCTGCTGATATAATTTAGTAGAAATGATATGGAATTTTTCTGTCAGAGCTTCAGTCTTTTCTTTTATCTGATCTACAGTTCCGTTGTTCAGTACAGCCTGCAGCTGATCTTTAGCGTCATTGATTTCTGTTTTCTCCTGTTCTGACAGCTTATCTCCCAAATCTTTTACTGATTTTTCAGTTTCATAAATCAGAGATTCTGCTCTGTTTCTGATCTCGACTTCTTCTTTTCTCTTCTTATCTTCCTCAGCATATTGTTCTGCTTCTTTAACCTTCTTATTGATTTCCTCTTCTGAAAGGTTAGTGGAAGATGTTATGGTTATGCTCTGCTCTTTTCCGGTTCCCATATCCTTGGCGCTTACGTTTACAATACCGTTTGCGTCTATATCGAAAGTAACTTCGATTTGAGGAATTCCGCGAGGTGCAGGAGCTATACCTGTGAGTTGGAATCTTCCCAACGTTGTATTATCTCTTGCCATTTCTCTTTCGCCCTGCATTACGTGAATGTCAACGGCCGTCTGGTTATCTGCTGCTGTGGAGAATATCTGGCTCTTCTTAGTAGGAATAGTCGTATTTCTCTCGATAAGCTTTGTGGCAACTCCGCCTAAAGTTTCTATGGAAAGAGACAGCGGCGTTACGTCCAGAAGCAGTACATCGTGAACTTCACCAGTCAGAACTCCTGCCTGAATGGCTGCTCCGATAGCTACGCATTCATCTGGATTGATGCCTTTGAAAGGCTCTTTACCTGTAACCTTCTTTACAGCTTCCTGAACTGCAGGAATTCTTGTGGATCCTCCAACCAGAATTACTTTAGAAATATCTGAGTTAGTCACACCTGCGTCAGCCATAGCCTTTTTCATAGGCTCGATAGTTCTCTCAACCAGATGTCCCGTAAGCTGATCGAATTTTGCTCTTGTCAAATCAACATTCATATGGAGAGGACCTTCTGATGTTACTGTGATAAACGGCAGGTTGATATTGGTTGTCTGCGAACTTGACAGTTCCTTCTTAGCCTTTTCGGCAGCTTCTTTCAGTCTCTGCAGCGCCATCTTGTCTGCTCTTAAATCAACACCGTGTTCCTTTGCAAAATTATCTGCCAGGTAGTTCATTATCACTTCGTCAAAGTCATCTCCGCCAAGATGCGTATCTCCGTTAGTTGCCAGAACTTCAAATACTCCGTCGCCAAGCTCCAAAATGGATACATCGAATGTACCGCCGCCCAGATCGTATACCAGGATCTTGTGTGATCCTTCTTCTTTGTCCAAGCCATAAGCCAATGATGCAGCTGTAGGCTCGTTGATAATTCTCTTAACATCAAGGCCTGCGATTCTTCCTGCATCCTTAGTGGCCTGTTTCTGAGAGTCGGAGAAGTAAGCGGGAACTGTAATTACAGCCTCTGTAACTTTCTCTCCCAAATAGCTTTCGGCGTCATTCTTCAGCTTTGTAAGTATCATAGCTGAAATGTCTTGTGGTGTATAATCTTTTCCGTCGATAGTTACTTTATAGTTTTCTCCCATATGTCTCTTAATAGAAGATATGGTTCTATCAGGATTGGTTACTGCCTGTCTTTTAGCAGTTTCTCCTACTAATCTTTCTCCATCTTTCTTAAATCCCACTACAGATGGTGTGGTTCTCATTCCTTCTGAATTTGCTATAACAGTAGGCTCGCCGCCTTCCAATACTGCGACGCATGAATTTGTTGTACCTAAGTCAATACCTATTACTTTTGCCATTTTCTTTCCCTCCTAGTTAGCGACCTTTACCATTGAAGGTCTAATCACTTTATTATTTAAAATGTACCCCTTTTGTAAAACCTCGGTAACCTTTCCGCTTTCATATTCGGTAGAATCCTCGGTCATGACGGCATTGTGAAAATTAGGGTCAAAATCTTCTCCCAAAGCCGCTATTTCACTGGCACCTGCTTTTTCAACTACTCCAAGGAGCTGTTTCAATATCATTTCCATCCCCTTGTAAAAGCTGTCATCCGCATTTCCTGCGGCCAGCGCTCTTTCAAAATTATCTATCACATTAAGCAGTTCGCTTATTATTTTTTCGTTGGCGAATGCATAAATGTCACTCTTTTCTTTTTCAGTCCTACGTTTAAAGTTTTGGAAATCAGCCATCAATCTCATGTATTTAAGATTGAGTGCTTCTTCCTCAGCGTCCTTTTTACCATCTTCAGAAGATTCTTTCTTATCATCTTCAGAAGATTCTTTCTTATCATCTTCAGATTTTTCGTCTTTTTCCGAATCTTGCTCTAATGAAGAATTTTCATCGCAAGATTTCTCGTCACAAGTTTTTTCATCGCAACGATCTTCTTCAGTCTTTTCTTCTTTAAGGACGTCATCTTTTTTTGCGTTTTCACTCATTTCCATCATTACCTCCGCTTTCAAGTTTGAATGTGTCACTCAGATTATCTGTCATATACTCGATTACCGAAGTGACTTCTCCGTATTTCATCCTCGTAGGACCTATGACGCCTATCTTCCCTACCAGCTTGCCATCTACATGATAGCTTGCTGTAATAAGCGCACAATCATTCATTATATCATCGGCATTTTCTTCACCTATGGTGACTATGACACCGTCTTCACGCTCTATGAGCTTTCTCGTAAAATTGTCCTTCTGACTGAGCATTTCTATAAAGCTCTTGGCTTTCTGCAAATCGTTGTACTCCGGTATGTCGAAAATATTTGACAAACCTTCCATGTAAAGATTTACGTTAAGCATATCTTCCAATGTCTTCATAAAGTTAGGCATTACATCGTGAGCCAAACCGCTCATAGCTGCCATGTCATTTTCAAAGTTTTCTATTATATTATTAGTCAGCGCCTCGCTGATGGTCTTGCCCTTATAATTATAAGTCATTGTTTTAGCAAGCAGCTGTAAGTTTTCTTCAGTATATGGAGAGTTAATGTTCAGAGCTGTGTTGGAGATCTTGCCGCTCTCTGCCGCTATCATTAGGACTATAGTTTTTTCATCTACAGGCAGCAGATTTATGAATTTGAGCGCATCTTCATCTTTTTTCGGCGTCAAAGCGAAGTAAGATTGGTAATTTCCGAAAGCACAGAAGCTGCGTGCTCTATGGTTTTTTCAAACTCATGCAAATTGCTTTTCAACCTCTGTGAAATTATATTTTTTTCCTCTCTGCTAAGTTCTTTTTTTTCCATCAGCGCATTGACATATAATCTATATGCCATGTCAGAAGGCACTCTTCCTGCGGAAGTGTGAGGGTGTGTCAGATATCCCATCTCCTCCAAGTCCGCCATTTCATTTCTTATGGTTGCAGGGCTGATACCCAAGTCATACTTTTTGGAAAGGGTTCTGGAACCCACTGGTTCAGCTGTCTTTACATAATCGCTGATAATCGCTTGTAAAATTTTCAATTTGCGTTCTGTAAGTTCCATAACTTTTCTCCTTTATTAGCACTCACCATGTTAGAGTGCTAATCACTATATATAAGATACTACTGCTGAAGCTTTATGTCAACAGAATTTACAAAGTTTTTTGTGTATTTTTTGTGAAAATCAGCAGGTGCTTATATGCGGCGCCTGTTTCGTGTAATCGCTGCCTGTTATTTAGAAATTCCACACGTTTTGGGGTGTGACGGCATCAACGATGGCCGGTGCCGGCAGCCTCGAGACCGAGGTTGAGATGGCAGGTAACGCGGTGCGCACCCTAAGGATTTAAATAGGACTGTGTCAAAACAAGATGAGCATATCATAAATAATCAAAGCCTTGTCGTTTTACCGCTTGAGAGAGCGCTTTAATTAACTTTAGACGAAAACTCCACGAATTCTTAAAAATTTTGTTTTTTTATAGGTGAGACCCCTATAAATATGCCAAAATAAAGAGGGTTTATAGGAGTAAGGGGCTCGAGGCCTTTGTAAGCTGACACATTGCTATGGATTGCTAATGATTTCTAGTGACACAATTAGACAATATTCGGCATATTCTAACATAATACCTTTAGAATCGACAATTTAACAACTAAGAGAGGTTAACCAGCAGCTTTAATATTTATGCGTTTAACTAAATAAAGTCGTACTCCCTTCGCAAAAGTCCTATAAAACTACAAGAAAACAAGCGATTTATAGGAGTGGCTCCTATAAATCATAGAAAAATTGCATTCTTATAGGAACCGGCTCCGGCCTGTTAGGGCAGATTAAAGGCGAGAGTTGATGAACAGTAGGCACGCCAGCCCAAGTTTGAGCCAATAATCGCTTATTCAAGCAAAGAAAACACTTAAATTTAACCGCAAAGAGGATCTGCCTTTGATTATTGATTATTGATATTTTATATCACGATTGCTCATTAAAAGCATATCTTTGCAGTTGAATTTTCGTTATTGTTGCAGCAATGCCATGCACTAATTTGTTTCCAAAACAGGAGGTCATCTCGCAAATCAAAAATCTCCAACGGTGTCTTTAAGATGTTCGCTTACATCTTTATTATTTGCCCAACGTCAGTCATGTATAAATAAGCGTCTTTTACCTTTTTCCCCGAAGCCGCCTCCAAAGCCTGCCTGTACAAATCTATCTGCATCCTATATCTTTCCTCAGCTCCTTTAGCGCTGCCTGTCTTATAATCCACAAGCACCAGATAATCATCTTCCTCAAAATAACAGTCTATTATGCCCTGTACTATTATCTGCTTACCGTCATATTTCGTCAGCAAGTTGAAAGGTCTTTCACGATAGACAAGCCGGCTGCCTGAGATGCGCTGACCCAGCGAGGATTCGGCAAAGGCCAGCAATCTGGCTCTGTCCACCATGTCGGCCTCCTCCGGGAACAGAATCTCATCAGTCACCAGCTGGTCCATAAGCACCTGGAGGTAATCCATGCCCTGCGAACGCGTCCTACCCACATCCATATGCTCCAGTACAGTGTGATAGATGCTGCCCCTGGCCGCGCCGGATAATTCTTTTTCTTCGAAAACAGGTTCCTTCAAGCTTTCCAAACCGGAAAGCACTTCTCTATTCCCTGCATTAAGCTCGCTTACAGAGTATTTAGACTTTAATTTCAGCTCGTCTTTGTATGGATACGAAAAACTCATAAGCCTGTCTATCTCAGGTGAAATTTTCTCAGGCGGCAATTTTTCATGAGCTGAATCTATAGCCTGAAGAGTTCTGTCTATGCTGCGCCTGCGGCCCCTGGACATACCGGCCAGAGAGCGGTCATCGATAGATCTTGCAGCCTTCATATCTCCGCATATGACTTTTCCTGTCATGGCAAAATAGCTGCCGTCTTTAGGATTTTCAGACAACACTTTGCTCATTTCCTTACGGACGTCATTGCACATGCCAAGCAATATCAGCCTGTCCATAGCTCTGGTAAGGGCTACGTAAAGGATTCTTTTTTCCTCTTCAACTTCTTCTCTTCTGAACCTATCCTTTATCATGCTTTGCAGCAGCGTAGTCTTATACCAGCGATTTTCCCAATCGACTATAGGAAAGCCTATACCTAAGTCCTTATGGATTACAGGTGCTTTCCCTGATGTGCTGTAAGTGAGCTTGCGGCAGTAGCCTGACAAAAGCACCATCGGAAATTCCAGCCCCTTGGACTTATGTATGGTCATAATCCGCACCAAATCATCCTTCTCTCCCAGCAGCTTGACCTGTCCCATGGAGACTTTATTTTCCTTTATGGCCTCCACATATCTTATAAAGCCATAAAGGCTGCCGCCTCCCGACGTTCTGTATGCCAGCGCCTTGTCCACCAGCGCTCTCAGATTGGCCTGCCTTTGACTGCCGGACGGCATAGCCCCCATAGCAAGATAAAATCCAGTGTCGAGAAGCAGCTTCCATATGAGCTTGTCCAAAGGCATGAGCCGGCTCAGCTGCCGCCAGTCAGAAATTTTCTCAAGCGCGCCTCGACATTTTGCTCTAAGGCTTTCATCTTTGCCGGAAACAGCGTACTTGGAAAAGGCCTCATAATATGAGCCGTATTTGAATTCTATCCTGATTTTGACCATTTCCTCTATAGAAAATCCAAGCATCTCCGATCTCATCAATGTAAGCAGCGGTACGTCTTGCTTAGGATTGTCCATCACATATAAGGCGGAAAGAAATGAATTTATCTCCAGCGTATCGAAAAAGCCGTCGCTGTCATCGATGTAAGCAGGAATATCGTTGTCTGCAAGTATCTTATAAAATATATCGCCGTAATTTCTTATGCCGCGCATCAGTATGACGATGTCTCGCTTTTCTAAAGGCCGCTGTTCTCCTTTCTTGCTGTCGAATATGGGCTGTCCCAAGTTGTCTCTGATGAGTTTGACGGCGCAAAGCGCCTCTTTTTCAGCTTTAATGAGATTTTTAAGTTCCTCATCTATGTCGGAGTCCTCTTCCCAAGGCACCTGAGCAAGATACAGCTCCGGCGTATGATAAGCTTCGTCTGCGTGAGGATCACCGGCATGAAGGGCTGCATCACGGTCATACCCGTCCATGACTGCAGAGAACACACCGTTTATAAAATCGATGACCGGCCTTTTGCTTCTGAAGTTCTTGTTAAGATCTATCTTCACTGAATCCTTATCAAGCCCGTCGCGGTATCTCATGTACTTGCTCTGAAAAATCTCAGGTTCAGCCAGCCTGAATTTATAGATGCTCTGCTTGATATCTCCTACCATGAACAGATTGTCGTCTCTCTTGATGAGGTCTATCAAAGCTTCCTGAATTACGTTGCTGTCTTGATATTCATCTATAAATATATGTTCAAACCTGTTCCGATAAAATGCCGATGCTTCCTCGTCCTTCAAAATCTCATAAGCATTATGCTCTATATCGCTGAAATCCATCACATTTTTTTCAGCCTTCTTGGCGCTGTACAGCTCATCATATCTGAGAAGCAATTTCTCAAGAAAAATTCCCGATTCATAGGTGGCGGCCATCTCTTGCTTCAGCTGATCGAAACCACTTGAAAAGTAAGCGTCTTTCAGCTCTTTTATCTGCTTTTTGGCAAAATTTCTATTATCCCCTGCGATTTTTTTCAGTCCTTCCGGGTCCTCTCCTCCGACAAATATCTTGCTGCTCATAGTAGGAAGCTTGAAAGTTTCAATGGCCTTTTTCAGCACGTTATAATCAATCTTTTCCGCTGCTTCCCTGAGCGCGCAAAATTGTTTCCTGTCGTCTCGGCACAGAGCCTCCAAAAGAGGAAGATCGCAAGATTCAGCTAACGCTGAGTTTATATTTATGGAATTTATCCCTCTCTCGATTCTTTCAGCAGCAGCTTCAAACAGCTGATGTCCGGCGTTGCCTTCTTCAAAGCTTCTCCCGTCTTTCAGCTGTTCTACATTTTCATCAAGCCACTTAAACGGCTCCGGCAAACTCCTCAAGGTGTCATAACACTCCGAAATCATCTTGCGGAGGCGGCTTTCATCTCTGTCTCCGCTGTAACTCTTAAGAAATCTAAAGAAATCCGGCTCGGCTTTTTCAAAAAGCTCTTCCAGCAGTTGGTCCATAGCTTCGCCTTTGAGCAAAGATTCCTGAGTGCTGTCACATATTTTAAAATTAGGCTCTACATCGATAATGTAGAAATACCTTCTTATAACCTCCAGCGCAAAAGAGTGAAATGTGCTTATGTTGGCGGTTCCCAAAAGCTCCACCTGCTTTTTCAAAAAAACGCGTTTCTCCAAGCTTTCATCTGCAGCCCAAGTATCATCTCTCCCTTCTGCCTCGTCGAGAATATCAGAAAGGCTTTTGCGGATCTTTTCTTTCATCTCTGACGCAGCAGCGTTGGTAAAGGTGACGATCAGCATTCTGTCCACAGAGCAGGAATCTTCCAATATCAGCCGCTTTATGCGCTCGACCAGCACAGCTGTCTTGCCGGAACCGGCCGCAGCAGAAACGAGAATGTTTTTTCCTCTCAGTTCTATGGCTTCTTGTTGTTCTTTAGTCCATTTCACAATGTTTCCTCCAAGCCGTTATATCTATTACAGAATAATCTCCAAAATCAATAATATCCCCCAAGCTAAAATCGATAGCATGATGGAACAACGGTCCGTCTACGGTCAACGTATGATATTCTCCGTTCTCTCCGCATACGTCTATGTGGCTTGCCTTCATGACTTTCACCGCCTCTTCATCAAGGATTTTTCCGAGAATATCCTTAGGCAGCAGTTTATTGTTGATTGACTTGATCAAGCACTTATATCCCAGAGAAATTATTTCCCTGACATTGGCTCCTCTATCAGAGTGCCACAGCGGAAATACAGATTCCAGCCCTGTATTCTCGCAGCGCTTTTCGCTCCATCTTCTGTTCTCTTCTATATCGATATCTCCAAAGCAAGCAAATTCCGCCCCCTGCCTTTTCATCTCTAAAAGAGCGTTTTCCATCTGCAGATGATAATCATCTCCTGCCGAAAAGACAGGGTAAATAGGTATTCTGAGAACCTTTTCATATTCTTCCAGCATCTGACGTGTGGCTCCGTGAAAAAAAGACCTTTCAGATTCTTCATTTACCATGACTATCAATCCTATAGGCATATTGCCCTGTTGTACCATCTTGTGCAATGCCAAAGTGCTGTCTTTGCCGCAGCTATATGACATGACAAATTTTCTTGTGTTCACAATACTATAACTCCCTTCAGCCGGTCACCAGCTGTTCACGATACGATAATCCTGACTTGATTTAAAGCTTCTTTTCGAGACAGACTAAGTTGACGCCAGCGATGCCGTTAAATTCACACGGAACAATTCCGACTTCCGTATATCCCAGCTTTTTATATAGGCTTCGGGCCGCACTGTTTCGCTGATTGGTATCCATCCTCAAGTATGCGCAGCCTGACTTTGCAGCATAACTTTCATAAAATCTTACGAATTCCGTGCCGTACCCTCTTCCGGAAACAGCAGGGTCCACCACCAGCGTATGCAATACCATGACCTGATCATCAGGCGCCATGTTGTTCCAGCTGCACTGAGCATAACAAGGCACCTGGTTTTGGTCTATCTTGGCGGCTGCTTTTATCATTCCATCTTCTTCTAAGACAAACAAAGTTCCCGCCCTCAAAGCTTCCAACGCAGTGTTTTCGGTAGGATATACGCCTCGCTGCCAGCCTATGGTTACCCGGCCTTCTTCTTCCTCTGTAAGGATGGCATCGTAAATTCTCACCACCGCCTCAATATCTTCCATTGCTGCTTTTCTTATCATACTGTCTCCTCGTACTGTCTCCTTTTTGGCTGATACCAGCAACATCATAGGCCGTCTCATTTCGTCCGGCATACCCGGCAGTTCCATCATAGCAGCAGGCGGTTGGGGCTCAATCACATGTTGAATAGAAAAGCCTGCTTCAATAAGGCTGTTGATATATGTCGTCAGCGTCCTGTGATATTTTATAACTTTCTCGCCTAAAAACACGGCTTCTCTCTTGCCTTCGTAATAATAATTATCTACGGGAAAGTGCAGAATTTTTCCGTCGTCATCGTAATACCAATCTTGAGTTCCATACGCTGTGAACACCGGATGTTCAGTTGAAAACACCAAGGTTCCTCCGGGCTTCAGCCATGATTTTATTTTCTTTATCATGCCATCAAAATTTTCAATATAATGAAAGGCGAGGGAACTTATGACCACGTCGAAAGAAGCCGGCGGAAATTCCAAGTCCTCAATAGCGCACCTCAAATATTCTATATCATGATGGCTGTTGATCTCCGACGCTCTCTTCAGCATCTTTTCAGAAATATCGATGCCGCAGACATGAGCAGCCCCCTTTTCTGCCGCATAGCTGCAATGCCACCCATATCCGCACCCCAAGTCGAGAACGCGCTTTCCCTCCAAATCGGGAATCAGTTTTTTTAGCTCATACCATTCCCCTGCGCCTTCTAAGCCTTTTTTAGATCTTTCCATCTGACTGTATTTTTCAAAAAAAATATCATCGTCATATCTATTTTCTTTCATAATCCTGCAATCGCTTTCAACTCTGATTTTGTACTCTGTTTTATTTTTGTACTCTGTTTTATTTTAACATATAGCCTTCGCCGCCCTCAAGGGTTTTAACTCAATGCCTATCTTTTAACTCAAGGCCTATCTTTTAATGCAGTCTGCTTTGTGGTATATTAATCTTAAAAGGAGGAGAATCATGAAAAAACCTTTTATGTTGATGATATTAGACGGCTTTGGCATCGCACCGCCAAGCTCCGGCAACGCCATTGCGAAAGCTGTCAAACCGAATTTAGATAAGATCTTTGAAAAACACCCTCATACTTTGCTTTCTGCATCAGGACTGGCAGTAGGTCTTCCTGAAGGTCAGATGGGCAATTCGGAAGTAGGGCATTTAAACATCGGAGCCGGCCGTATAGTATATCAAGAGCTGACCCGTATAAGCAAAGCGATAGAAGATGGGGCATTCTTCGGCAATGCCGCCTTAAATGACGCAATCCGCCATTGCCGGAATACAGGCGGTGCCCTTCACATAATGGGATTGCTTTCAGATGGCGGCGTTCACAGTCACATCCATCACATCAAATCGCATATCGCCTATTTGCGTTCACTGTTTCATGGACGGCCGAGACGTGCCGCCTACTTCCGGCCTCGGTTACATACAGGAAATGGAAGAATTTCTTTCAAATATACCGGGCGGTTCTATCGGCGTAGTATCCGGCAGGTACTATGCCATGGACAGGGACAAGCGATGGGACCGCGTCAAGCTGGCATATGACGCTCTTGCTTTCGGTCAGGGGCGCAAAGCCCAATCCGGCAGCGAGGCTGTCAAAATGGCTTATGACGCCGGTGAAACTGACGAATTCATCATACCTACAGTCTGCGGCCAGGCGAACGGCGTGCACAACGGCGACAGCATAATATTCTGCAACTTCCGTCCCGACAGAGCCAGGGAAATAACCAGGTGCTTCGTAGATGACAACTTCGACGGTTTTGAACGTCCTGAAAAAATAAAAGACTTGGAATACGTATGCATGACTCAATACGACGCTTCCATGCCCAATGTGAAAGTGGCTTTTCCGCCTGCGGTAATATCTAACACCTTGGGTGAATACCTTTCTTCTTTGGGAAAGAGCCAGCTTCGCATAGCTGAAACAGAAAAATACGCCCATGTCACCTTTTTCTTTAACGGAGGCATAGAAAAGCCTTATCCCCTGGAAGACCGCATACTCGTACCTTCTCCTAAAGTGGCGACATACGATCTTCAGCCTGAAATGAGCGCGTTCCAGGTTACGGAAAAGGTCATAGAAGAAATCAAATCGTCAAAATACGATTGTATAATACTCAATTTCGCCAACGCTGATATGGTGGGCCACACCGGCAAGCTGGACGCAGCTGTAAAGGCTATCGAGGCTGTAGATAAATGCGTTGGAGAAATAGTTCCGGCTGTCCTGAATGCAGGCGGACAGATACTTTTGACGGCAGACCACGGTAATGCAGACGAAATGCTGGATGACCAGGGAAACCCTGTCACATCCCATTCCCTAAATCCAGTTCCGCTGGTCCACATATCTTCCTCACCTGCAGCTGCCCTTGCCGAAGGAGGAAAGCTATGCGACATAGCTCCTACCATGCTGAAGCTTATGGGCATAGCTATTCCGCCTGAAATGACAGGAAATCCGCTGGTGTAGATAAACGTTATTTATTCATATCGGCTATTACCGATTCCGCCATTTTAATTCCGTCCACAGCTGCCGATGTTATTCCTCCTGCGTACCCGGCGCCCTCGCCGCATGGATACAGTCCGGCAACCGAAACGCTCTGGCCGTCTTTTCCTCTCAGTATCCTTACCGGAGATGAGCTTCTTGTCTCAACAGCATAAATTTTAGCATCATCTGAATCGAAGCCCTTCAGCTTCCTGCCCAATTCCGGCATGGCCAGGCGAAAGGCTGCCACGGCAAACTCAGGCAGGCAGCCTTCCACCTGGGGCGCCTTTCCGTCCCGCAGGGCGCCCCAGGTGGCGGCCGGCGGCGTG
>OGRN01003106.1_pt1 | contig 12048 bp, 10 predicted proteins | sample 1553401 | NCBI WGS metagenome assembly OGRN01 (sample SAMEA2580096, study PRJEB22360) | human gut metagenome | biome: human gut; feature: human-associated habitat; material: faeces | place: Denmark | collected 2008/2010 | reverse complement strand
GGCAAGTACAAGAAGTACCCGTCCTCGCGGCGTTTGACCCGCAGCGTCAATGACGGTTCCACGTATGTTGTGGAGAATGCCGAAGGCCAGATGATCGCCGTGTTCGCCGTGTCCTTCGCGGCGGATAAGAATTACGAGCGCGGCATCAAGGGCGAATGGGTCACCAACACCGGTGCATCTCCGCAACAGTACGCCGAGCTGCATTGGGTAGTCGTCGACAAGCCGGTCCGCAGACGCGGCGTCGGGTCGTTCATCGTCGACAGCGCCTGCCGTATCGCCCGTGAGGGTGGTCGCGTCAGCGTGCGTGCCGATATCTACCCAGAGAACGAACCGATGCGTTGGCTACTTGAAACACGCGGCTTCACGTTCTGCGGGACCATCCAGGTGCGCGATACATTCGGGCGGGAAAAGCCGCGTTCCGCGTATGAGCTGCGCTTTAGATAGGGCGGCATGACGGCGCTGGGCGCTGTTGCGTAGCCGCTGTTTTGTTGGCGACACGGGTTCCGTTGTGGATTCTGGGTTGCCAACTACTTGCAGACGTTTACCATGGCTGAGGGTGTTTTGCATCATCCATGTAGGAAAGGGCAGAGCCGCATCGACGGCTGGAAGTGAGGATAACCATGACATTGCAGTTCCGCATTGCCGACCATGGCGACTTCGATGGCATCTGGGCCGTGCTCATGGATGGCAAGGCCGCGTTAGGTCATCTTGGCATCGATCAATGGCAGGGTGCTTATCCTACGCAGCAAATCGTGCGAGATGATATCGAAGCCGGTCACTCCTATGTGCTTGAGGAAGACGGCGAAGTGGTCGCCACCACCGTCATCGGCTTCACCGGCGAACCGGTTTACGATTCCATCGAGGGCGCATGGTTGACGACGTCCGACTCGCGCGACCCGCGATATGCCGTGTTGCATCGTGTTGCGGTTGCCCAAGGTCATGGCGGGAAGGGTCTTGGTCGCAATCTGCTGCAATCCGCCGAGCCGGTTGCCCGTCAGCACGGGTGCGAGAGCCTGCGCATCGAAACGCACCCTGGTAACATTCCCATGCTCAAACTCATAGAGCGATGCGGCTTCAGCCGTTGCGGCATCGTGCATATCAGCCATGCGGAAGGCGCTTCCACCGACCGCGTCGCGTTCGAGAAGTTACTCTAACGCAGGCTTTTCTGTAAACTCTGCGCGTGTGCCGGCGGCGTACGGGCGGTTTGCGGGGCATTCACTATACTTGAATCTATGTCTAACGGAACTCGTGAAAAACAAGCGCTCGGCGTATTCCTCCTCCTGATCGTGCTCAGCACGTTTGGGATCGCCTGGTATATGGTTGCAGGGCATTCATGGAACGTAGCCGCATCCTCCATCGATGAAAAGGTGGGCCAGATGGAAGGGTACACCTCCATCGTGTATACAGGCACGCTTCCCGTGCAGGCGGATGCGAAGACGCTTGATTCTCAAAACGGCTCCGCTGAGCAACTTGAAGAGGGAGCGGGCTCTGCGGACGCGGCCGAAAAGGCCGACGAGGGCGTTTCGGGATCTGGGAGCGGCTCTGCTTCCTCCGCTTCCCCGGATACGGCTGCATCGTCCACCTCTTCTGATGCGGCCGCATCGGCCTCCTCTTCCGGTGGCAGCGTAGCTTCATCGTCTGCGGACGAGAGCGCATCCGTGAGCGGCGGTTCCTCGAGTACGGGCTCTAGCAACCCTTCGAGCAAATCCAGCTCCTCGAAGGCTGCTTCGGGGCAGACGAAATCTTCCGATAGCATTGATGTTCAAACGCATAATGATGAAGCATCCGGCTTGACGTCCGATGTCGGCAGCGTTGCGGCGCCTGTTCCCGATACCTCCGAACAGGACGATAGCGAATCTGATCGAACTTCGGATAACGCGACGGTGCTGAAAGCCGCCACCGTTCGCGGCGGCATGGATGTTGCGAAGAGCCAGTCGGTCGCGCCTGAGCAGGTTCAGGCCAACTATGAGGAGAAGGGCGCCACGGTGTTGGTGCTCGATACTGCAGACCCGTCCGAATACAGCGATGGCGTTATCCTCAAGCGCGGCTCGAAGCGCATCGGCGTGTTTTCCGTCGATGTGCCGCTTTCCGAAAAGGCTGCCGAAGCGCGAGTCAAATACTTCCGCGATTGCAAGGTCGACCTTGTCGTGTGCATTTCGTCGGTTCGCACCTATGTGCGCAACCTCCAGGGCGCCGATATCGTGATCACGCTGCAGGATGAGGAAGTCTCCACGATGGGCGGTAACTCCAACGGGTCCTTTTTCGTGAACGCGCCTCACGTGGATAGCGTCGGTGCCATTCTGGTGTCTCCGAGCAATGTCGTGTCCGCAAAGGTCATCGAAAGCCTGTAGCCGGCAGGTTGTTCGCTTCTTTGCCCTTTCCTTCGTTGGGCGTCGTTCGTATTCTTCTAGGCTCTGTTGCTTGCCGAGTATCGCTTACATTGCCTCGCCATCATTTGCGGCTGTTTCACCTTGTTGCCAACTGGCTGGCCCTCGATGCGTACCGGGGGTCGGTTCGTCGTGCTGCTTCGTGGCATTGTCTCTAACGTCCCGGACGGATTTTCAGTCTTAACCTTAGGTCCCCATCGTATCTCATAGCCGCACTGCGTCTGGGTTTAGCGGGGAAGCTTTCTAGAATTGCTTGGTGACTTAAAGGGCCGCTGATGATGCTGCGCCAACTGCGATCGCGGAACCGTATCCGTGAGTTTAGCCCCTGCCTCGCATATGCCATCAAGCGCATTCTCGACTTAGAATATGCAGTTTTAGAACGCCACGATGCAGGAATTTCGTCCAATGATGATGTGTTTACAGTCCGATATCTCTTTGAACCGCTGGGAATCCGATATGGATCGGTTGTCAAACAAGTAAACACATAACGAGAAATGTCTAATTCGCCGTATTGAACCCGATTATCGCAATAGGAATAGCCAAGTAATTGCAAGCGTTTGCATAGGAATAAATAGACAAACCCGCAGAATGGTCCAATTATTTCTAACCCGATCAGGGGGATTTGTTCCAAATGGGTGCATTTGTGCACCATTTGGCGGAATGGTGTCAGTTTCGTATCAAATTATGCAATAGCATGAATGAGTATCCGTAGACGCACGATACGGATACGCGATGCGCCGCCTCGGCGCCTTCTCCCCGCAGCCTCCAATCGGCAAGAGGGCACGGTGGGCGGTTTCGCATCGACTCTTAGACGAGTGCAAGACGAGTAGGAAAGGAGTGAGGGGCATGAACCTGTCACGCAGGGGCTTTTTCAAAGCAACCGGCGCTGCGCTGGCAACCACGATGGCGTTCGAGCTTTCCTCGCAGACCCAGGCGTTCGCGTCTGAGTCCAAGCAAGACTGGAAGCTGGTGAACACCGAAGAGTACACCAACATCTGCTGCTATTGCGCAGGTGGTTGCGGTTCTCTGCTGTCGGTGCGCGACGGCGAGCTGGTCAACCTGGAAGGCGACCCCGACCATCCCATCAACGAGGGCGGCCTGTGCCCGAAGGGCGCTACCATGTTCCAGCTGCGCAACGTGGTCGACCCCGAGACGCGCGAAGTCATCAAGAACCCGAAGCGTTCGACGCGCCCGCTGGTGCGTCGTCCCGGCGCAAGCGACTGGGAGGATATCTCCTGGGATGACGCCATCGCCGAGATCGCCCGCAAGGTCAAGGACACGCGTGATGCAACGTTTATCGAGAAGAACGACAACGGCCTGACGGTGAACTACACCCCGGCCATCGCAAGCCTGGGCGGTTCCCAGGAAAACTCCGAGGAGGAATACCTGATCCTCAAGATGATGCGCTCCCTGGGCGTCATCGCCATCGACAATCAGGCTCGTGTTTGACACGGCCCCACTGTTGCCGGTCTGGCAGCTTCATTCGGTCGTGGCTCCATGACGAGCCATTGGTGCGACTTCCAAAACACTGACGTCATCTTGAATTGCGGTTCCAACTCCGTTGAGAACCACCCCGTAAGCGCGCTGTGGCTTGAGAAGGCCCATGAGCAGGGCGCTAAGTGGATCGTCGTCGATCCGCGCTACACCCGTACGGCTGAGCAGGCCGATATCTGGTGCCCCATCCGTTCCGGCACCGACATCGCGTTCTACGGCGGCATGTACAACTACATCATCGAGCACCTCATCGAGCCGAACCTGGCCAAGTACCAGGAAACCGGCGACATGAGCGAGTACAACTTCGAGTACCTGCTCAACTACACCAACGCTTCCTACATCCTTGATCCCGACTACAAGTTCGATCCCGAGACGGGCCTGTTCAGCGGTTGGAACGAGAAGACCAAGACGTACAACGCCCACAGCTGGCATTACGAGACCGAGTCCACCGAGGACTGGGACACCAGCGAGAACGGCGCATACGCCTGGGTTAAGAAGCCCGGCACCCCTGAGTTCACCACGCCGACGCTCACCAACCCCAAGAAGGATATGACGCTGCAAGACCCCATGTGCGTCTACCAGCAGTTCAAGAAGCACTATTCCCGTTACACGCTCGACACCGTTTGCGGTATCTGCGGTATGGACAAGGGTGTTCTCGAACTCGTCTACAAAACCTATACCTCTACCGCCAAGCCCGGTAAGGCCGGCACCGTGCTCTACGCGCTCGGCCAGACCCAGCACACCTATGGCGCCCAGAACACGCGAGCCATGTCCGTGATGCAGCTGCTGCTTGGCAACATCGGCATCCCCGGCGGCGGCGTGAACGCCCTGCGCGGCGAGCCCAACGTCCAGGGTGCAACGGACATGGGTATGATGGTCAACGAGCATCCCGCTTACCTGAAGTGGGCAAACACCACCGATCGCGCAAGCCTGCGCAAGTGGTTGGAGTCTCAGACCTATTCCGACGGCTACTACACCAACAAGCCTAAGTTCATCGTCTCCTCCCTGAAGGAGTGGTTCGGCGAGAACGCAACCGTGGACAACGACTACGGTTACGACTGGTGGCCGAAGGTTCCGTCCGAGACGGGTGCCGTCGACTACACGCATATCTCCACGTTCGAGCTCATGCAGCAGGGCGTTATCAAGGGCTACTTCAACTGGGGCATGAACCCCTGCCATTCGGCCCCCAACGCCGGCAACGTGCGCCGTTCCATGGCCAACCTCGATTGGCTGGTCGTCGCCGACCAGGTCATCACCGAGTCCGCCAGCTTCTGGAACGCGCCGGATATGAACCCGTCCGAGATCGACACCACGGTTTTCTATCTGCCGTGCGCGCTGATCTACGAGAAGCCGGGCATCATCTTGAACTCCGGCCGCTGGATCCAGTACCGCTATCAGGCCGTCGAGCCGTGGGATCAGGCCAAGCCCGACTACGAGATGTGCGATCTGCTGTGGACCGCCATCTGCGACCTGTACAAGAAGGAGGGCGGCGCCAACCCCGACCCGATCCTCAAGACCAAGTGGGACTACTACGTGGACGGCAAGATCGACCCGCGCCCCGTGGCCTGGGCCCTCAACGGCTACCGCGTGGCCGGCACCGAGTGCAACGTCGATTCCGCCAACCCGAAGACCGACCTGCTCAAGGGCTACGCCGAGCTGGGCGCCGACGGTTCCACCGCGTGCGCGATGTGGATCTACTCCGGTATGTGGAACAACAACGACGCTCCGCTCGACCCGGCAGAGCAGCCGCTGTGCCGCCGCAACACCGAGGACAAGTCCGGCATCGGCCTGAACTCCGAGTGGGCGTTCAGCTGGCCGTTGAGGGGGGGCTCTCGGCGGCCGGACCACCCGCCGCATCCTGTACAACCGCAACAGCTGCGACATGCAGGGCAAGCCTTGGAACGAGGACAAGAAGCTCATGGAATGGAATGGCGAGAAGTGGATCCTGGTCGACCAGGCCGACTTCGTTGCCGTCAAGGGTGACAAGCCGGTCCCGCCGAACAACAAGACCTTCTTCATGTTGTGGGAGCAGAACGCTCGCCTGGAGAGCTACGGCATGGTCGACGGCCCGCTGCCCGAGCACTTCGAGCCGTTCGAGTCGCCGTGCGACGACAACCCGCTCAACGGCGCTTTCCACAACCCGTGCGCTTTCGGCACGCAGTACGCATCCACGAAGCAGGGCACCAAGGAGCAGTACCCGATCGTGGCCACCACGTACTCCGTCACCGAGCATTGGCAGACCGGCGGCCAGACCCGTCTGTGTCCGGCGCTCGTGGAGTCCATGCCGGCCCAGTTCGTCGAGATGAGCGAGGAGTTCGCTGCCGAGAAGGGCATCAAGAACGGCGATGACGTGCGCGTGTTCAACAACCGCGGCTCCGTCGTCGTGCCCGCGCTGGTCACCAAACGCCTGCAGCCGATGAGCGTCAACGGCAAGGTGCAGCATCAGGTCGGCTTGACCCATCACTTCGGCTGGGCCGATCTGTACGGCACGGGCGACGTGGTCAACGACCTGACGCCCAACGTCGGCGACCCGAACTCGTTCACGCCCGAATATAAGGCATTTCTCGTTGATATCGAGAAGGCATAAGGGGGATTGACATGACTGAAAAGGCTGTATATTTCGATTCCTCTAAGTGCACCGCCTGCAAGGGATGCCAGGTTGCCTGCAAGACGTGGAACAACCTGCCGAGCCCTCTGGGCACGAACGAGGCAAAGTGGTCCGGCACGCATCAGAACCCGGCCGACCTTAACGGCGACACGCGTTTGATCATCACCTTCAACGAGCTTGAGGGCGATAGCAAGATCAAACCGGTGAAGTGGGCGTTCGGCCGTCGCGCATGCCAGCATTGCACCGACGCCCCGTGCGCTTCGGTGTGCCCTGGCGGCGCGCTCGTGCGCAACGAGGAGACCGGTTTCGTGGAGGTCTACCAGGACAAATGCGTCGGCTGCCAGTACTGCCACAGCGCCTGCCCGTTCGATGTCCCGCGCTACGAGTCCAACGGGCTTCTCGACAAGACCGTCATCGACAAATGCACGGGTTGCGCCGACCGCGTGGCCCATGGCATGGCGCCGGCTTGCGTTTCCGCATGCCAGCCCAACGCCCTGCAGTTCGGCGACCGCGACGAGATGATCGCCAAGGGCAAGGAGAAGGTCGCCTGGCTGCATGAGAACGGCTACCCCGATGCCTGCCTGTACGGCGAGCATGAGATGGGCGGCTTGCATGTCATCCAGGTGCTCAAGTACGGCATCGATGCTCATGACCAGGTGCAGGACCCGAAGGCTCCCGCCACGGCCCAGCTCACCCAGATTATGAAGCCGGTCACCGGCGCGATCTCGGGCCTGACCGTGGTCGGCCTGGCCGCTATGTTCGGCCTGGCCATCGGCTACAAGCGCGACAAACTGGCGTACAATCCCGAGACCGAGGATACGTTGTCGGTCATCACCGGCGACGTGGTGCAGCACGGCGACCCGCAGGACGATAAGACGGTGATTGAGCACATCACCGAGAACCTTCCGATCGGTAAGAAGGGGGACAAATAATGAGCCACTCCGTTAACGTTTCCCCGGAAGTCCGCGCCAAGGACGCGGCGTTCCTCCAGGAGCGCGCGGCATCCGGCAAGGAGAAGTACATCGTCCGTCATTCGAAGCAGGCGCGCCTGACGCATGGCATCACGGTCATCGCGTGCATCCTGCTTGCCATCTCGGGCCTGTTCGTGTTCGTTCCGCAGCTTGCGCAGGCGGTTGGCGCCGATACGGTCTTCGTCATCCGCATGTCGCATCGCGTGCTCGGCTTCATCTTCGTGTTGGTGCCCCTTATCAGCGCGATCATGGCTCCGAAGGGCGTAGCCCATATCTTTAAGAACCTGTTCGCGAAATGGAACAGCGACGACAAGAAGTGGATGCTGCTGTTCTTCCCGTACCTGTTCATGGCGAAGTGGATCCACATGCCCGACCAGGACGAGGTGAAGTCCGGTCAGCGTTTCGCCGACGGCATGCTGTGGGTGGCTGGCGCGCTCATGGGCATCACGGGCCTGATCTTGGTGGCCGGTTCGACCATCGTCGACCTGGGCACGGGCTACGGCGTGGTGCTGCTTCTGCACGACCTGGGCTTTTTGCTCATTGCCGTGTTCGGCTTGGCCCATATCTTCTTGGGCGGCGGCATCTTCCAGCCCTATCGCGGCACGTACAAGCTGATGTTCGGCAACGGTTTGGTTTCCGAGGCCGATGCTCTGTACCACTGGGGCCACTGGGCTCGCAAGGAGATCGCCTCCGGCAAGAACGTGGTCGAGAAGGATACCAAGTAGCTCCTGATCGTTTATGAACCCATGATGGGCGGCGCGTGATGCGCCGCCCATCTAGCCGGTAGCCCGGTGCTTCGCAGACGCTTCCCCTCGTGGAGGTGAGCGTCGGGCTACTGTTTATCTTGGATGTGCCGTGCTGGTGCGCAGCTGGATGGCATGATGTGCATGCAGCTGTTTGCCAACAGACTTCGGTCGCTTCGGCGTGCTCCGCAGGTGTTTTGCGGCTCATGTTCGGCTCGATCGATTAAAGAGATGAAAGCGGTAATCAACTATGGATCTTAATCAAATCGATATGGCCATGAAGGCGTATCTGCCTAAGCTCTCCGAGTCCGAACAGGAACGCTTGCGCTTCTTCCGCACCTTGTGGGGTGTGCAGGATGAGGTGCAGAAGGAACATGCCGCTAAGGTCGAGCATGTGGTTCCCGATGCAGGCGCGCTCAAGGAGTGCTCGAATGCCGAGCAGCCGGTGCTGCGCGCGTATCCTGCCGACATCCCGGCTGATGCGGTGGCAGATGCTGCTGAGCGTTTGGCGGGTGCCATGACGGTGTTCGAGCAGTTCGACCAGGCAACGCGCGATGCGCTTGCGGGTGTGCGTTGGGACCGTTTGGTGGCGGCATCGGACATGAAGCTTGCCGGAAACGACCCTTCCGCATACGTAGAAGCGTTCGCGGGCCTTTTGCAAGATGATGGGCTCGGCGAGGATGCCGGGCGTATGGGTGCAGCCGTTGTTTCGCTGGCGCTCCGTGCGCTGTTGGAACCCATTGCCCAGGAGGTGCAGGCGGCGCGCGTTGACGGGAATGCCGATCAGCCGTATCCGGTGCACTGCCCGGTCTGCGGGTGCGAGGCGTCCGTGGCGCATGTCGGCCAGGCGGGCACGAAGACCAAGGGCCGCGGCCGTGCGCTGTGGTGCGCGCAGTGCGGTTGCGTCTGGGATATCGAGCGCGTGCGTTGCGCTCGCTGCGGCACGCAGAATCAGGGCCATTTGCATTTCTTCAACGTCGAGGGCGACGATGATCACCGCATTGCCACGTGCGATGAGTGCGGCGGCTATGTGCGAACCGTCTACCAAGAGGATGGTCCCATGGCGCAGCTGTATCCGTTCAGCTACGAGGTCGAGGACGTGGTCATGGCCAAGCTCGACCTGATCGCATATCGTCAGCTTGTGGCACAGGGGGCGCAGCAGGATTAGCCTTTAAGCATCATCTTCCGGTATCCGTTTGAAGGCAGGGGTTTCGACCTCTGCCTTTTTGCGTTTGCGGCTCAGGCTGAATGTCGAGCGTCACAGCAGCTTCGTGGTGAAGGTGCTCCAGGCCCTCCCTCAAGGCATGAAAGGGCCGTGCGCTATGCTGCCTCCCGCGTGGTTGGCATGAACGTGCGGTCGTGTCGGCTCAGCAGCATCATGATTCCTGGACGTTATGGGGACTATTATAATCAAGGTGGCTCCCATCAGGGAAAACGCATTCAGTACTCAATTTGCATGACAAGTATTCTGGGGGATTTAAGTACGAAATCACGGGTTTGCATGATAGACGAGCCATTTCGGCAGAGGCATGATCGGTTGTGTTGAAACGAGCTGACGGGTGCGATCGCCTGTCACGTTACAAGCGATGCGGGCAACGTCGATCCCGCTTTGCAACATCCTAAAAGGAGGAGTTATCAATGAAGTTTTTGGGCATGGGCGTTCCCGAGCTGCTTATCATCCTGGTCGTTGTTTTGCTTATCTTCGGCCCGAAGAACCTTCCCAAGCTCGGCAGCGCCATCGGCAAGTCCGTTAAAAGCCTGCGCGAGGGCATGACCTCTGATGAGGGCAAGCCCGAGATCGACCTCGACGAGGACGAGGAAGCGGAGGAGGAGCCGAAGAAGAAGGCCGTGAAGGCCGCTAAGAAGGTTCCTGCCGCAAGCGAGGAATAGGATTTCCTTGGGGGCGTCAAGCCTCCGTTACCGGAAATACAGCAAACAGTGAAACGCCCGCGCAAGGTTTTGCACGGGCGTTTCGTTCTATTCTGGTTCGGTGCTGTGTCGAGAGCGGGATTTGCGTGGTGATGGCGTCCTCGGTTTCGCTCATGGTGGGTAGAGGCGATGGCGTGATGGTCTGCGGGGCGCGAATGCCCGGGAGCTCGGCTTTGCCCGGGTAATCTTGTGGTCCCTTGCGTGCAGCCGAGGTCTTAACGGTGCTTGCTGGTACACTTCGGTGTATGCAGAATTCTTCAACCCATCATACCGGCGCACCTGAGACGCGCTTCGATTCCGTTCTTGTGCGTACGCTGCTCGGGTACGCATGTCATCAGGCGTTCATGTTCGCGCTCTTCTACATGGGATGGAACAGCGCGCTTGCTGTGGGTGGTTTCACATTTGAACGCATAGATTTGCTTATCACCTTGCTTGCCGCGGCCGTCACCCTCATGGTGCTGCGCGCCGTTGCCCTGCGGGTGCGCGATGTGCTGTTGAACCGCTCGCTTATGTGGTGTTATGCGGTGTTGCTGGCCATCGGTTCCTCCGTTTCCCTTCCCGCCGAATACGGCCTTGCCTCCATGGTTATGGAAGGCGTTTTGGTTGGCGTTCCCTTCGCGTGCATGCTTGCGGCGTGGGGAAGGGCGCTCGGCGCCCGATCGCATGGGGAAAGCTCCCGCGGCGTGCTGCTTGCAACTGCCGTTGCCGCCGTTTTCACGTTCCTGCTCGCCGTCGTCTGTTCGCAGGCTCCGCTTGCTGCTGCGGTGGCGAACCTGCTTCCCTTCGGCAGCGCTTGGGCGCTTGTCGGCATCGAGCCGTTGGTATCGAGCGAGCGCGTCGAGGAGAACGCGGACTCGCAGAAAAAGCCTGCTCTCACTATAGCGACGCTGCTCGCTTCAAAAGAGCAACGGGCCGAGACGCATCGCATTTCGCGTAAGGTTGTGGGCGGCTCCGTTGTGTTCGGCTTGGCAGGCGGGCTCATGGAAACCTATGCTTCGGATCCGGGTAGCGTCGCCACGCCTACGTTTGCGGCGACGTTGCTGCTGCTGGCGCTGTTCTGCGCTGGGTCCTTGCAGGTTGTGGGGGTATCTGCCCGCCGTAGCGGGTCCGATGGCGAAGTGAGCAGGCTTTTGGTGGGCGTATATCGTCTCGCGTTGCTGCTGATGATGACCGGATACCTGTTCATGCCCGTCCTGGAGCCCTACGGCGTTCCGGGCGATTCCATCGTGCTTGCCGGCTATCTGGGTCTTTCCGCCGTGCTCGTTTCGCTGTTCGTGTTGATGGCGAAGCTGACCGGAATGGATGCGGCGCTTTCCTTCTCCAGGGGTTTTGCCTCGCTCTACCTTGGCGAGGCAGGAGGTTTGGCGCTTGGCAACGTTTTGCAGGTCGCCTCTCCTTCGGGTGATATGCCGTTTGGCGTCGCCTCTTGCGCGGGTTTCGCCACGCTGTTCGCGTACCTGTTCCTTTTCACCGAGGGCGACTTCTTGGCGCTGTCCCACATCGCCAAGCAGGCCGATCGGTTCGAGGATGCGTGCCGCGTCATAGCGTCCAAGTTCAAGCTTTCCAAGCGCGAATCCGAGATTTTGCCGTTGGCGCTTCGCGGCCGTACGGGCGAGCGCATGGCGGCGGAGCTGTTCATCGCAAAAAGCACTGTTGATACGCATTTGCGCCGCATTTACGGGAAATGCGGCGTACATAGCCGACAAGAGTTGATCGACCTGGGCGAACGCGAATCCCAGGCATTGTTATCCGGTAAGGAGTCGTGATCCATATGGTGAACGAGGTTTTGTTGGAAACTCTGCGGGAAATCGTCGGGGGGCAGGCGGTGCGCAGGGATGTGCCCATGAGCGGGCTGACCACGTTTCAGATCGGCGGGCCTGCTGCCGGGGGGGTCGGGCCGGCCCGCTGGCGAACTC
>OGRN01003089.1_pt1 | contig 12078 bp, 7 predicted proteins | sample 1553401 | NCBI WGS metagenome assembly OGRN01 (sample SAMEA2580096, study PRJEB22360) | human gut metagenome | biome: human gut; feature: human-associated habitat; material: faeces | place: Denmark | collected 2008/2010 | reverse complement strand
CAGCACTCCTTCTTTCATTCCAAAAAAATCAGGTATTGTTAATCTCCAGGTAAGGTATATTTCCTGTCGACTTAAATCGATAACCATTGTATCCGCAACAGGTAAGAACATATGTGATGTATTATTCTTGGTTTTTAATATAAGTACAGGTCGTATACCTGGCAATTTTGTCTTAACAACCTGTTCAAATTTAAAAAAACCTTCAAGAGAGATGTTTTCATCGCCAGAGAGAAACCCCGTGTATATCATATCCGGATGAGCACTATTGTAGAACCGCTCATCAAAATCATCCGGCAAATAGGGATAGCGCTTTTCACGCCATACTTCATTGTAGGTTCCTGCATACTGGAGGCGACTTTTCCACCATCGAGATACAGGGCCAACACCTTGAAAAAAGTCAGATTCCCCATTAAAAATGGTAGCGTTTTCTGACAAAGCAGAGCTGGTTATTTGTGGGAGTTTATATTGACAACTTGTATTAAGTTGAGAAATATCAGGATAATATCCACAACCTACAGGGTTTGCTGAAAAAACCAATTTCTCCATACCATCTGGTTGCCAAATACCACCGTAAGCAAGCTCATAGCGTAGAGGAACATTAATAATTTTATCTGGTAAGCTCATCTGCCAACGATTTCGCTCATATTGTAAGTAGCGGACACCAGATAAACTCAGTTCTTTAGAAAAACTATTAACCCTCACACAAGCCTTCCACTGAGACTTATCCCCTGAAGGGGCATGAGCACTACCTGTCACGTGAATATCTGTATTTCTTTTACAAAGAACTAAGTCTGTTTCAGATTTTAGACTACTTGTTTCAGACTCCCCATAGTATTCATCAGACATGGACAATTCTTTTTGAAACTCAGCAAGATCAGCATAAAATCCATTTTTAATTCGCAATGACATTTTAATAGCAATAACATCAAACAAAAGACCATAACGACCATATTTTTCAAATGACAACAAAGGAAATGGCGTGTTATTTTTCATTTCTATCATGCTTATTGATTCCTGAATAAGTCATGCTATGATTAATTTAAACAATCACAAATGGTGATTCACAGGCGTATAAAGCAAATACAATCACCATGTTTTATATCCTGCACTATCCGTTCAGATGAATATCTTTTCCTTTAATATCTACAGGACCGGTAGCCTCAAATAGAAACTCCGTCCCCCGTATTATTATCTTTCCTGTTTTCTCCAGTTTTATGGAACAAGTCCCGCTCTCTCCCTGCCCACAAATTAGCTCAATACTGTCCCCAGATATGATATTTGTACCATGCTCAACTTTCAGTTCGTAATTATCACCTATTTTAATACTCTGTTTTTTGACGACTTCTTCGGTATCAGTTCCCGTCACCTTGCTTGTCTGGTTGTTATTTACAACCTTGTGCCGGTCATTTTTTATCGTGAGATGCTGATCGTTCGCTACCGTCACTTTCTGGTCATGACCACCTTCCTTTTTGCTCCCCACATTCACCGTCTGGCCCAACCCCACCGTTATCTTCTGGTCGTTACCAATGGTCTCCGTGTGGTCAGCCTTCACATCCGTCGTCCGATTATTCAGCACCTCCGTATCCATGTTCTTCTGCGCGTGGATATAGACCTGTTCACCGCCCGTGGCATCCTCAAACCGCAGCTCGTTAAACCCGCTTCCTTTATAGGTCTTCGACCGTATCGTCATCTGCGTCTTCGTCCCCGGCAGGCTCCCCGGCGAACGGTTGTCCTCATGGTACGTCCGCCCCATGATTATCGGCTGGTCCGGGTCCCCGTTCAGGAAGTCAACAATCACCTCCTGGCCCACGCGCGGTATCGCCAGGTTACCAAACCCCGGCCCCGCCCACGCCTGCGATACCCTAACCCAGCACGAACTCGCCTCCGTTGCCGGGTTATACCTGTCCCAGTGAAACTTCACCCGTACCCGGCCATGTTCGTCGCAGAAGATTTCCTCTCCCGCAGGACCGGTGACAATGGCGCTCTGTGGCCCGTCCACCTTCGGTTTGCTTTGCAGCCGTGGACGCCACGTCCGGTCTGCCGGTATCACCTCTAACTGATTTCCCAGCGTGGTTCCTCTCCCCTGGCTGCCGTGAAGCGCCTGCGGCTGGTCTCCTGACAGAATGCTCTGTACCACCTGCCATTCACGGTTCAGCATCTTCTGCGGATGCCCCGTCAGCGTAAACCGCGTCCCCGGCCACAGCTTCGGCGAATTACTCTGCCCTGTGGCCTTTTCCGCATCACTGCGCAGGCTCTCCATCCGGTACAGCGTGAAATCCTTGCCGTGCTGCTCATCCTTGAACCTTCCCGGATAATCAAATATTTCATACTGTTCAAGCTGTCCGTTCAGGCTCTCACCCTGCTGCTCATACATCCCCGGCCAGTCCGGCACCTTAAACGTGTAATCCTGGCTCTGCACCGACGACGGGCGGACATGCGCCTCATAACGGAACATACTGACACACTCCGTCTCCGCTCCTGCCGATGTGTCCGGGTTAAACGGAAGCTCCCCCGCCTGTGACAGCCCCGCCACATCGTCGCACAGCGTCAGCTTCTGCTCCGGACTGTCCGCCGCAAACCGCTCAAAGAAGAAAATCCCCTCCTCCGCCCACAGCCGCGCCAGAAACGCCAGGTCCGACTCCCCGTACTGCACACAGAACTCCCGCGCCGGATGGTCCTCATAAAACAGCGGCGTCCACTCTGTGACGCCGTTCTCGTTCAGTAATGTGGCCGATATCGTCCGGATATCCTGCTGCTGGAAGATACGGAAGTTCCGCCGCAGCCCGCACCGCCATAACGGCGGCTCAATACGCAGGTGATAACGCATCTGCCAGCCGTTGTTCTCCTGCATACCAAACCCTGCCACCACGCCTGTGACATAACGCTGCGGGATGACGCCCTGCCAGATGGTCAGCGTTGCCTTCTTCTCCAGCAGCATCTCCGCCGTCTGCATAAAAGAATCGCTGGCGACATCCACACTCATCACAAACGGATAAGACTGGTTCTGGATTAACCTGAAATTCACCACTGCAAAGGTGTCCGGCTCCTGGCCGTCAACCTCCAGCGTAAAGCGAAGACCTTTTAAGGACATAAATACCTCTCAGACATATCAGCCTATATTTACCGTACCGCCACCAATAACCACGCCGCCGCAGTCAATAGCATCACCGGTTCTGGCGGCGGGCAGGCCGTCAATAAAGACGGTTGACGAGCCTCTGGCGATTTTTCGGGGATGAGGTGGATGCTTCGGTTTAGCATGCGGCGTCAGCGGATCTCCCTGGCGGGCTGCGGGGAGACCATCAATAAAGACAGTGGATGACCCGGCTGTGATGACGGTCTCGTAATAACCGTCGTGCTGGGTGCCTTTGTCGGTGAGCTTGGCTGCAAGTAGCATATAATCCCCCTCTTATCTTACCAATACTAATTTTCCATTAATCATTGAGAAGAATGGATTCCAGGCGAAAACAAAATCACCATTTTTGTCATAGAAACGAATGGGGGAATTCCTTTTACTTTCCTCCATTGCGAGACAAAAAACTCTATTTTTTTGATAAAAATAAATATTATATTTACTCCAGTCAGGATGAAGATCCAATGCACCTTCTTTCATTGCATCCTCAATACCTATAGACTCGAAAAATTCATCTTTGCTAGATGAAGGATCTAAATTTACATTTTCCTCTAATGCGATGGAATATTTTCTTTTAATTGTCTCCAGATCATTTTTATTTAAATCGGAAAGTAAATCCTGATAAGCTGACATGAGTTCATGGCGAAGATTTGAACTATCACTCAGTGGCGTAGCTTTTGTCCATTCCCAATCTGGAATGTCAGAGATATTGATTTTTCGTGTTGCAGTCATCCAGTCTTTTGGTGCTGCATCATTTTTGAACTTTATTTTATTATATATACCTTCCGAAATTTTATTCCCGGTGACATCGCTAACATCGATGATAGAATAGGCGGATTTATCTGAGCGTTCACTTTTCCCATCAAACGTTATTTTAAATTGTGTGATTATTTTCTCTTGCTTATCCCGAGTTGTTTTGACAATTTTTACCTCACAATTTTTTTCGTCGTATTGGTTCTTTGTCTTCGCAGGGTAAAATGCAAGCCCAATGTCATTTTCTCCGTTCTCCAGCCAGCCTGATATATCTGAACCTGTGCTGATAGTTTTTGGGCCTCGTAGAGTATCAATATAAATCACTCCATTTATCTGCAATAAGCAAACTCCACTTTGCGTTTTAAAATATGCAGAATATTTTGTAGTATTCATGTTTGCCACCGTATATGAACTAAATAAAAATAGACTTATTACCAGGAGTTTATTCAACATTTTACCCTCACTAAAATGAGATTCTATAGGGAGATTTTTCCTTTTCTAACTTATCACAGAGAATCCATTCTCCTCCGCCCTCCCTACTATAACCATTATCACCATCATCGTCAGCATCCCCATCGTCATCACTTCCAATTTTCGCCTTAATCTTGTAGTAAACTTTTGCTCTAACTCCATCATGGAACAATATTAATTCAAAATCTTTTTTTTCTTTTTTCTCGAATTCAAAAAAACCTTTTGCAATCAATTCTGCTTTAGCAATAAACAGCCCATTAAAGATAAACACTCTCATGCCAGCTTCTACTTTTGCTTCAAGAGTTATAGAAAGCTCTCCTCTATTACCTTCCCCTGATATTTCAGAGTGAAATTCATTATTTTCATCAGCCTGGTATTCATATGATAAACCGATATTACCAGATACAATAAGGGCAAGCACTATCTCGCCATAAATACTATTTTTCCCATCTTTATAGTCTCCTTTCCCGGAGGCAGCTTTTTCGCGAATCTTAGCTAAGATTGAATCTACTTTAAAATATTTTGCAAATGCCTGTAGAAAGTCGAATTTTATAGTGAAATCGATTAGTGGGTCTAGAGATACGCCAACGCCACAGTTAAGATAAGGTGTATTTTTACTATTAAGCAGTAATTTTCCATGACCATTTACTTTAATGATTGGGTATTTTATCGAAATGGATAGTAACTGTACACTATCATCTTTCCCTTTATAAATTTTACTAATGGAATCAATCACTCTTTCTGCATTTGTTAAGAGAGTTAATTTTTCTTTGTAACGAGTAAAATCTCTCTCCATTGTTTTCGAGTAGTCTTTAGACTCGTGACCTATACTGATTTGAGCTTTTCCATCCATTTGCACCCCTCGTGTTATAGCATATTTCCCTATAGACATCGAATTTGAATTTGATGACGGATGAGTGGAACTATTCCCCATAAGAATATCGTATCTTTCATCGTCAGAAAGGCTTTCAACACCGCTCTTATCGGAATGAGTAATATCTACACCAATGCTCCATTCAAACTTTGGATAAACGATAATGTCTGTATTAACAGTAAGGTAAGGTGGTAGTATGGCCCTGTTACTTCCGGGAATTGCCAATGGATATTCTTTTACTGTTATAGGTTCTCCCATACATTCCCCAACCTGTAAATAATACATTGTCTTATTTACATTTTTCATTCCATCCAATACTATATCTGATAGAAAAGTGATTATATCTAATTCAGGGAATGTTTCTTGCGCATATTTAGCTAATTTTGACGAACCCTCATCACTTCCTGTGTCACCAAATGTAGTTAGCATAAGCATATCTTTATCACTTAAGTATTTTAATGTGTCATTAGTGCTTCCTTTTTTTAATTGAGTTAAGTGATAACTATTATATATTACTCCTGCGGGACAATCTGGATTTTCGCTGATGCAAGTTTTTTCTATGAGTGTAACTGTTATTGTTATACCTTTAGCTTCAGAATCATGTAAATAAATGGTCTGGATCGGTTCTCCTTGTTTATAGCTATACTGTTTTCCGTCTGCATCAATGTTTACCATATGAGTGCAGGTATCTGGATTTTTACAATTGCATGTTGGCGAACCTGCGGTAGTACTGGTCATAATTTTTCTCTTTATTACAGTGGGACGTTGCCCAGTTCACGGATGAGAAGTGTCTCTGCCTTAAATACCCCCTCATCATCCCCGTCACCCAAAATTCTTCTGAAATCTTCAGGTATAGTATCAACAGTCAGGCATTCACGGCTGTGGAATAAGTAAAACAATCCACGGATACTGCGGTCATCAGTTATTCCCTGATGTCTTAACCACTGCAATGTATTTCCAATTATCTCTTTGTTGATTTTTTCAGGTGGTTCGCCCCATGATTTGAGTTTTTCTGCCAGAGATTCAATGTAGCGTTCTTCAAAAATTAATATCAGGGCATCCATCTGAGCGCGAGATACTTTCATTATCTTGCGGCGTGTGCCACTATCTACAGGAAATTTATCTTTAATTTCGTGGAAAGTTTTGCATTTCTCTTCACCATTCCAGAGCGTAGTTATCTTATCTACCGGACCAACGAAGAGATACTTTTCCCATTCAGACAGAACAGAAAGAAAATCCCATATATTCCTTGGGTCATAAAAACGAAGTAATACCGGCTTTGTCTCATCCGGTATTAACACCTGTAAATATCTTCGCAAATGTTGACGCAACACATTCATCGTGGAGTACGTAGTCAGATATATTCCCCACGGCGACGCTTTAACACTCAGCCATGCTTCAACTTCCGGAACGACCTCCACGAGATAAGGGGCCAGCGCGACCAGATCCAGCTGTATGGGTTCTGCATACAGACAGCAGTGTGGGGGATTCACCTCGTTCAGAAAATCCAGCAGTCCTTCCTCAACAGCACCGTCAACAATGGCGTACTGTACGGGTGCCGTTTCCATCACTTATCCTCCTTCGGGCAGTGCGCCACAAACATCGAACCACTCCCGGCTGCGGCTTTCAGGATCACCGGGCGCATCGGCAGGATCACGTCTCCCGGACTGCCTCCGCCGTTAAGATTGATTTTCGCGCCCTTAATATCCACGCCGCCGGAATGGATCACCACAAATGAACCTCCCACCCGCAGACTGATTTTGCTGTCGCTCTGTAAAACAATATCGCCCTGTACGCTGATACCCAGCGCGCCGCTTATTTTCTGTGCCAGATCGCCTTTCACCTCCAGTCCCTGATTGCCCTCTGTCAGGCTGACGTGGTCTTTGGTGGTTTTATGGTCCTGTTTACCTTCAACCGTCACTTTCCGGTCATTTGCCACCACCAGGGATTCATCATGCCCGATGCTGACCGTCCGGTCATAGTTGACCCGCTTATCCTTGCTGTTCAGCACAACGACCTGCATATTTTTCTGTGCGTGCAGGTAAATTTCTTCCTTGTCCGTCGCATCCTCAAACCGCAGCTCGTTAAACCCGCTTCCTTTATAGGTCTTCGACCGTATCGTCATCTGCGTCTTCGTCCCCGGCAGGCTCCCCGGCGAACGGTTGTCCTCATGGTACGTCCGCCCCATGATTATCGGCTGGTCCGGGTCCCCGTTCAGGAAGTCAACAATCACCTCCTGGCCCACGCGCGGTATCGCCAGGTTACCAAACCCCGGCCCCGCCCACGCCTGCGATACCCTAACCCAGCACGAACTCGCCTCCGTTGCCGGGTTATACCTGTCCCAGTGAAACTTCACCCGTACCCGGCCATGTTCGTCGCAGAAGATTTCCTCTCCCGCAGGACCGGTGACAATGGCGCTCTGTGGCCCGTCCACCTTCGGTTTGCTTTGCAGCCGTGGACGCCACGTCCGGTCTGCCGGTATCACCTCTAACTGATTTCCCAGCGTGGTTCCTCTCCCCTGGCTGCCGTGAAGCGCCTGCGGCTGGTCTCCTGACAGAATGCTCTGTACCACCTGCCATTCACGGTTCAGCATCTTCTGCGGATGCCCCGTCAGCGTAAACCGCGTCCCCGGCCACAGCTTCGGCGAATTACTCTGCCCTGTGGCCTTTTCCGCATCACTGCGCAGGCTCTCCATCCGGTACAGCGTGAAATCCTTGCCGTGCTGCTCATCCTTGAACCTTCCCGGATAATCAAATATTTCATACTGTTCAAGCTGTCCGTTCAGGCTCTCACCCTGCTGCTCATACATCCCCGGCCAGTCCGGCACCTTAAACGTGTAATCCTGGCTCTGCACCGACGACGGGCGGACATGCGCCTCATAACGGAACATACTGACACACTCCGTCTCCGCTCCTGCCGATGTGTCCGGGTTAAACGGAAGCTCCCCCGCCTGTGACAGCCCCGCCACATCGTCGCACAGCGTCAGCTTCTGCTCCGGACTGTCCGCCGCAAACCGCTCAAAGAAGAAAATCCCCTCCTCCGCCCACAGCCGCGCCAGAAACGCCAGGTCCGACTCCCCGTACTGCACACAGAACTCCCGCGCCGGATGGTCCTCATAAAACAGCGGCGTCCACTCTGTGACGCCGTTCTCGTTCAGTAATGTGGCCGATATCGTCCGGATATCCTGCTGCTGGAAGATACGGAAGTTCCGCCGCAGCCCGCACCGCCATAACGGCGGCTCAATACGCAGGTGATAACGCATCTGCCAGCCGTTGTTCTCCTGCATACCAAACCCTGCCACCACGCCTGTGACATAACGCTGCGGGATGACGCCCTGCCAGATGGTCAGCGTTGCCTTCTTCTCCAGCAGCATCTCCGCCGTCTGCATAAAAGAATCGCTGGCGACATCCACACTCATCACAAACGGATAAGACTGGTTCTGGATTAACCTGAAATTCACCACTGCAAAGGTGTCCGGCTCCTGGCCGTCAACCTCCAGCGTAAAGCGAAGACCTTTTAAGGACATAAATACCTCTCAGACATATCAGCCTATATTTACCGTACCGCCACCAATAACCACGCCGCCGCAGTCAATAGCATCACCGGTTCTGGCGGCGGGCAGGCCGTCAATAAAGACGGTTGACGAGCCTCTGGCGATTTTTCGGGGATGAGGTGGATGCTTCGGTTTAGCATGCGGCGTCAGCGGATCTCCCTGGCGGGCTGCGGGGAGACCATCGATAAAAACGGTGGATGACCCGGCGGTGATGACGGTCTCGTAATAACCGTCGTGCCGGGTGCCTTTGTCGGTAAGTTTGGCTGCTAAAGGCATAATTCCTCCTGTTCAGAATTTCTACAGCAGCAGGTTTCAAAAATCCGGAGAAATATTCAACGAAATATTAATCACTTCACCGGATATTCTGATGCGTACCTTCCCTTGTCTATTTAAGCAATACAAATAATCCGTCGACAAACGTAAATATTGGCGTGTAATACCCTATTCGCTTTTCATTATTTTTGCCTGTAAAACAGCAAGTTAATAAAATATATATTCAAGGAAAAACTACGATAACCATCACAAGAAAAATATAAATCACCAAATTATCGAAAATTAAAAATCACGCGTCAGATCGGATAAACAATAGGCTATCACATGATAACTCTTGGGCGATTTCGCGAAAATTAAATTATAAAAAACACATGACGTATCGTATAAAAAATATTTCATGCTCCCACACTGATTTAAATGGGAAGATAACCACTGTATGTCGTGCGCTATCTACGCGACAGATACTCTTGATTTTCACAAGATGATTTCATAGATTTATCTTACTAAAATAACTTCCCCATCAATTATGGAAAAATAAGGGCTATATGTGAATCTTATATTCCCACTCTGGTCTTTGAATTTTAGAGGAGAGTGTTGATAAACACCAAAAGCAAGCCTGAATACTCTACTATCGCAGTAAGTAACTAATTTATACTTCTCCCATTCCAGGCCAACTACAGACAGTGATGTGTCACTCATTACTTGTGGCAGACCGTATGAATCAAATATTATCTCAGGAGTGACACCTTCAGCTTCGCCAATTTCTTTGCTGGAGATAACAGCCATCTCCTTCAAAGCAGGAATATCCCTTATTCTCATTGATGCCCAAATTTTTTGATACATATTTTTGATTAGTGGCAAATCTTTATTAGTGACAGGCGACGCTTTCATCCATAACCACTCAGGTAAGTCACTCAAATTAATATTACGAGAAAAACGATGCCAATTCAGTTTAGTATCCTCAGGTGATTGCTCTTCGTTAATTCCATTTCCTTTCTGGACTCCATTATAACTGGATGACGCAACAATTTTATTATCTTTGTCGACAGACAAAGTTATATCTGTTACCAGTTGACTTGTATTTAATGTGTCTTTGGTGATAACCAATTTACAGGATGAGTCATTATATAAAGTGCTATTGTCATCAGGATCTATTGGCCCCATCATTAGCTCAACTTTATTTAAACCATTGTTAGCGAATGCGGTTAAACTCCCTCCTGTTGTTATTGTCCCACTGTTATAATTAAAATTATTAGTTATTGGAAACCCATTTATCTTAAACATACATCCACTACGAGTGGTTTTGAATGAAAATAAATATTTCACACTATCCATATACTTAGTTTCCGCTCTTAAAGAAAAAGATGTTGCAATAACAATTAAAATATAACTAAAACAACACATACCGACATGTTGATTTACTCTCTTCCAACGGTGGGTAAATTGTCCATTCATATTTTCCGCCTATACCCTTAGTTATTCTATCTGTATCAGATGTCGTGTTTTTCGTTTTTCCTCGGCCACCATCTTGATTTTGATTGTTACTATCTGATATTCCTCCAACCATACTTACACCGACCTCCACTTTTACACCATTATGATAAAATACTGCTGTTATATTATCACAGGAATCAGTTGATTTGAGAGATACCATGCCCTTGGCATAACCTTTACCAATTACGCTAAAAGCTCCTTCTACAAGATAAAACTTAATGCCTGTTCTGACATTTATAGATATGCCAATCTCAAGAGCGATTTCATTACCATCGTCAAGATTCCAGCTCAATTTATTGTCGGCATCAGACTCACATGATACGGTAGTTTTTATTGTACCTTCTAGATATAAGTCAAAACTCAGACCTACATAGGCACCATTATTACCATTATTGACAGATTTTTCCCTAGCAGTTAATTCTTCTCGTACAATGGCCGTAAATTGGTCAAAATGATAGCATGCAGCAAAAGCTTGTAATAAGTCTAATGTTATGCGGATACCTATCAACGGGTCAAATACAACAGATACTTTCCCTTTCATGTAGACTGAATGGGCGTTATTATTCTCCGTTAGTTCCCCACTACCTTCTATAACAAGCTTTGGAAATTGCATATCAGCCTTTAAAAGCTTAATGTCAGCTCCTTTCCCTTCGTTTGTACTCAATTTTCCCGTTATTTTATCGAACCAGGTTATTGTTTCTTGCAATGGTGTAAGCTGCTTCGCTTTCTGTTTGAAGTCTCGTTTTAGCTGACTACTAAGCTCTATAGGCGAATTATTATTAAGCTCATATGAAAGTGAACCGCCTATTTCCAATGAATCTATAATTGAAAATCTATTTCGCTTAGTCCAGCCTCTCGTATTCCTCGACATCTTGTCAGTATCTTTATTTTCTTGACGCTGCTCTTTTTTTAATTCTTGATCACTAGCCTCAATAACCTCTTGTTTTGCCTGAATTGTAACACTTGCCTTCCATTTAAAATTCGGGTAAATATAAATTAATGTCCACAATCTATCATGCGGAGCTATATTTACTATCTGTCGAGCGCCATTTATAAAATTGATTGTTTCTGAAACAAAAGGATCTCCATAACACTGCCCGACTCTTAATATATAATGCTGCTGTGGTAACCAATCCAATGGGCTTTTGTGATTTAATATATGCTGTTCTATGAAGTTAATCGTATCAGTTATAATATTCTGGTCAGCAAAAACATAATCTAATTCATAATTTACAATGCCTTGCGTGAAGGTTTTAAGTGTTTGTTTACTATCTGGATTATATATAATTCCCTTTGGGCATTCAGGATTATCGGATACACAACTTTTACCTGATAGAGATAAAGTCAGAGGAATGGGTTGTTTTGTTTTATTAATAATGGAGATTGATGAGAAAAAATCATCTTGCTTATACTCATATGCTTTATCCCCCAACTTCAATGTTAAAGCATGAATACAGGTATCTGGATTTTTACAATTGCATGTTGGCGAACCTGCGGTAGTGCTGGTCATAATTATTCTCTTTATTACAG
>OGRN01003084.1_pt1 | contig 12086 bp, 10 predicted proteins | sample 1553401 | NCBI WGS metagenome assembly OGRN01 (sample SAMEA2580096, study PRJEB22360) | human gut metagenome | biome: human gut; feature: human-associated habitat; material: faeces | place: Denmark | collected 2008/2010 | reverse complement strand
CATCAGGGGATTTGACATGAACAGATTATTATTATACAGAAACTTTGAACACGAAGATCTGGTTTACCAGATGAGAACATTGGCAAAAAAGGCACAGATTGATGCGCTTACCGAGGATGATTTAGAATGCTATGAAAACTGCATCCATCAGATGATCGAGATGGCAGCAGCCTATGGACTGCAGGAAAATCTGTGGCACAGCGTACTTGCTTGTATACTCGCAAATGCAGAAAATGCGTTTTCTAAGGCATGTGAGAAAAAGGGTCTTCCGCAGGGAACATTATCAAAGCTTGTTCTTCCAGATATTTCATTTTGGAAAGAAATGTTTGCAGTAAGCCTTGAAGATTTAGACCGTGCATTTGGATGCAGCTTGGCAGCTCTTTTGGAGAATTATGTAAACTCTAATACAAATGGTCATGTATTTAACAAGCGTATTCGCGACAGTATCACAGAGCTTGGAAAAAATCTTGGTGCATGTGACAGTGAGGAAGATTTTTTACATACGCTGACAGATTTTTATCGCGATTATGGTGTTGGAAAGCTTGGTCTTCATAAGGCATTCCGCATAGGTCAGGATAATGATGATGGCGAAGACGACCCCAAGCCAGCGCTGCCGCAGGGCGGTTTCCATGTAGTAGGAGGGACCGCCGTAGCTGCTGCCGTCCTTGTTCTTCCGCTTATAGATTTGGGCCAGGGTGGACTCCACAAAGGCGGAGGCGCCGCCCAGAATGGCGGTGACCCACATCCAGAACACCGCGCCGTATCCGCCCAGGCAGATGGCAGTGGAGACCCCGACAATGTTGCCGGTGCCCACCCGGGAGGCGGTGGAGATCATCAGGGCGCCGAAGGAGGAAATGCTTCCCTTGGTTTTGGGCTTTTCCGAAACCACCCGGAAGGACTCGCCCAGCAGGCGAATCTGGATAAACTTGCTGCGGAAGGTAAAGAATAACCCAGCAGCCAAGAGCAGAAGGGGGACCCATGGCATGTACAGGACCCCGCTGATGGCAGTGACCACAGAATCAATGCCGTCAAGAATTTGGTTCATTGGAATCACTCTCTCTTTTCTTTTTTCTGATAGGGGCATAATAACCAATGCTATCATCTTACAGGAAACGACAAGAAAATGCAAGAAAAATCAACAAATTGTCGTGAGAAAAGACAAGAAAGAGCGTGCCGCTGGAAAGACAGCGGCACGCTCATGAAACAGAAACTATGGAGAAGAAACGAGTGCCTTACGCATCCTTGGCGTGGCTGAACATAGCCGCGGCACGCTCTTCCGGAGAGATCCGGCGTCTCTGCACACCGGAGGCAAGGAAGAGAATGATGCCAATGACCATCCAGCCCACAAACATGATGCTGGCTGTTTTGCCCATGTAAACAGGGTTGTTGGGGATAAACAGCAGCACGAAGACCACGGTGGTCACAATGGCAGAGAACGCGCCCATGGCAATTCCACCGGGAATCTTGTAGGGACGCTCCAGGTTGGGCTCTTTCTTCCGCAGGCGGATGAGAGAGTAGGAGGTGATGGTCCAGGACAGCACGAAGGCGGCTGCGGAGAAGGAGGTAATATCCTGAATCAGGCCGGCGCCCAGGAAAGGACCGATCAGAGACAGCACCAGGCAGACGATCAGACCGGGAACAGGGATGCCGTTTTTATTCTGCTTGGCAAACACCTTGGGCACCAGGCAGCCGCGGCCCATGCCCATGAGCAGGCTGGCGGAAGCCATGAAGAAGCCGTTCCAGGGGGTGAACAGGCCGGCGATGGCGCCCAGGGGAATCAGCCAATACAGCACCTCGCCCACGGCACCGGGATACAGGTTCAGGAACATGGTGGAGGCAGAGGGGTTTGCCATGTGGGCAAACTCCTGCCAGGGCCAGCCATAGCCGAAGCAGAACAGCAGGATGGCATAGAAAACACAGGCCAGACAGACGGACAGCACCACGGTTTTGCCCACGTTGGTGATGTCGCCGCCGGCGTCCTCCACGCCCTGGGGAATGGTCTCAAACCCGGCCAGGAAGAAGGGGGCGGAGGCCAGAATGGCCATAATGCCGCCAAACATGCTGTGGTGAGAGACCTCTTTCAGCCCCTCGGAGGCAGCGCCGTAGATGGTGGGGTCAGAGACATCGTAGATGGGCTGCCAGTTTTTCGCGTCGCCGCCGATGAGAGCGGCCACCGCGCCAATGATGGCGGCACCCACCAGGATGAAGCACAGCACCTTCTGCACTGTGGCGGCCGCTGCCAGGCCGCGCATGTTCAGGGCGAACAGCAGCAGGGAGGCCACGGAGCCAATGATGATGGTGACGAGATAGACATCTGTCCCGGCGATCTGATAGAGGGGTTCCCCGCTCTTGATGTCGGGAATCAGGTAGCCCAACACGTCAGTGATCTGAATGGCTTCCCAAGGAATGATGGAGACGAACGCGCCAAAGGCCGCCCATCCAGAGATAAAAGAGACATTCTCGTTGAATGCCCGATAGGAGAAGGCCATGCCGCCGCCAGCAACGGGGAGCATGGGAACCAGCTCACAGTAGCAGAGAGCAATGGGGATCATCATGACCAGCGCCACGATGTAACCAATCGCGGCCGGAATGGGGCCGCCGCAGCTGGTCATCCATCCGTTGATGGCGACTGCCCAGCCAACGCCGACGATTGCGCCAAAGCCAATGCAGAAAAAGTCAATGGCGCTGACACCTTTCTTTTCTGGGTTGTTACTCATACAGTACCTCTTTTCTGAAATGACCGCTTCCGGATGGAGCGGGGATGATGGATTCGTGCAGGAAACGAATCATAAGTTCCCGGAAAGTGCGGCCCTCCTTTCAGCCCGGGGGTGCTCATAAACGAAAAAGAAAATAAAAATGGCGAAAAAATGGTGACTTAAATCGACAACTTATTATAAAAAATGTCAATAAAGATGTAAAATAGAGAAAATCTATGGCAATATAAAAAAATTCTTGGACCGGGCGATGAAAGAAAAATAGCAAAAAACAGCCGAACAAAACGGCTGCTTCTTGCTATCCGAAGATGAGTTCAGGAAAAGTTGGCCCGGGTTGGGGGAAAAAACGGCGGTCTCTCCCGCCCAGAAGAGGCGGCCTCTTGTCTGCCTGGAAGAAGAAGGGCGAACAGACACCAGCCCAGACCGGTAGGGCAGCTTTGCGCTGCGGTCAAAGTTCTTGACCGCCGATTAGTATACTCGGGGAAGAATTTTTTGTAAAATTGAGAGGATTTATGTCGCCATAAAAAAATTCTTGTACCAATTTTGCGGTAGATGTGGTATCATCATGTACTAATCATGGATTGCTTATCCAAAACAGGACACAGCAGAATAAAGGAGAGATGAGCAATGGGTAAATATGCACCGGTCATCAAGACCGCTGAGTGCGGCAGTATGACCCGGGCAGCCCAAACCATGGGTTACACCCAGCCAAGCCTTGGCTATATTATCAATAACATTGAGAACGAACTGGGGGTCAAGATTTTTTATCGGGACCAGCGAGGGGTCACCTTGACAGAGGCCGGTGTCGGCCTGCTGGAAATTATGCGCCAGATTGAGGCCATGGAGATGCGGTTGCAGGAAGCGGCCCGGGTCAGCAAATGGGAGCTGCTGCGCGTAGGAATTTTTTCCGACGTGGCGGCCCAGTGGATGCCCGGAATCTTAGAGGCGTTTTATGAGGCGTACCCAGATGTGGTAGTGAAGCTGGAGCAAGAGTCATGCTACCTGAATGGAGAGCTTGATGTGAAGGAGCATAAGCTGGATTGCTGCTTCTTCATTGGACAGTGCCCCCCTGGCATGGAGAGCTTTCCCCTCTATGAGGACCCCTACTATCTGGTGGTGGAAGAGAAGAGCTATTTGGCCAGCCTCAAAGAGGTCTCTGTATGGGATGTGGTGGGAAAGTACCAGTTTATTCCAACCAATGAGAGCTTTGATATGGGAAGTACCATCCATGAGATCTATCAGCTTTTTGCCAGATTCAGCCGGTTGGATTTCCAACCCCAGGAAAACCAAATGGCCATTGCGCTGGTGGAGAAAGGATTGGGAATCACGGTCCTGCCGGGTCTGACTCTGATTGACTTGATTCCAAACCGGGCGGTGAAGATCATTCCCCTGAAGGACCGCCTGACCCGGACGGTGAGCCTTCTCTGCCCCCGGGAATCGGAGCGGTCCCACTTGACCGAGGTATTTCTTCGCTTAACGCAGCAGCGGGTCGATGCATGGAGAACGGCACAAGAGAACAAAAGCCCTTGAACCACTGGTTCAAGGGCTTTTTTCATGGGGAAGACCTGTGAGAGGCAGGGAAAATTACTTGGAAACGACCGGAAACTTGATGAAAATGGAGAAAATGGATTGCCATTTTTATCAAGCTTCCGTTACAATAAAAAGGGTTATATCTCAAAACAACAGGGAGGGCTGCGCCTGGACAGCGGTGAAAAACGGGACATTCCAGTGAGAATAGACGGAGAGATAAAACAGCATTTCCCTGGGCTCCCGGAGCGTGGTCAGGTTTCGGCCAATGATTTTGGCAAGGTATGCGCGGTTGCCCTCCTCCCAGCAGCATAGGACCAGACGCTCCACAGAGCGGGAAATGGTGCGCGGATTTTTGTTGAGCTGTTTGGCGACCTCCGGGTAAATGTCCTTGGTCACCATGATCTCATCCATGGGAATTTTCTGAACAAAGAGCAGTTCAGAAAGGCAATCCACCGAGCAGGCCAGGGGGCGGGTATCCCGGCGGATTGGCCCGAGAATGGTGCGAATAATTGCCTCTGTATTTGTCATAAGGAACCACCTTCCGTTAAGAGATGGTTCGATAATACAATGCTTTTAAGGGAACCAAGCAGTACGCGACAAAAGACGACAAAACTTCCAGAAAAATCCAGTTTTTTCTGGCCGGAAAGGGGAACCTTTTGGAAAAACTTGCGTCTCAATCAGTAGAAGCTTATGAAGTGGAGAAAGGAGCGTGACTCTGATGAAACATTGGAAAAAAGGACTGTGCGGCCTGCTGGCTGCGGTGCTGATGGCGCCGGCCGGGCTGGCAGCACCGGTGAACGGCGAGAAAGGCTTGTCAGATTTGGAGGGGCATTGGGCCCAGAAGGAGGTAGAAGCCGCAGTTGCATCTGGATGGGTGGACGGTTACCCAGATGGGAGTTTTAAGCCGGAGAAGAGCATCACCCGTGCGGAGTTTACAAAAATGCTGCTGGACGCGATCCACTTGACGCCGGACAGTGAGACAGTGGCGTGGATGAAGGAGAATGCACTGACAGATGATATTTGGGGAAATCCGACGGAATATACGCCGAAGCTGTACGATATGAGCGGCCACTGGCTGACCAGCCAGGGGTGGCTGGACGCGGCGCTGTACTCCGGCATGGTGGTGCCGGATGACTACAATGGGAAGAATTTCCGGCCAGAGAAGGCGATTGCCCGGTATGAGATCGCGCTGATGACGGACCGGGCCCTCGGCCTGGTGTACCCGGCCAGCCAACCGGTGGAGGGGGAGCTGCCCTTTACCGACAAGGAGGAAATCCTGGACTGGATGAAGGGGTATGTGAACGAATCGGTCAAGGCCGGCGTTCTGAAGGGGTATCCCGACGGGAGCTTCCAGCCCAACAAGACCTCCACCCGTGCCGAGGCCGTGGTGATGATCCAGCGGATGCTGGAGGAGATGGAAGAGGGGCTGAACCCTGATATCACGGTTGTAGCAAGATATCAAGAGGGTTGGAAAGGGGAGAGCATTGTACAGGAAGAGGAGACCAACAAGATTCAACTGCAAATAGTTGACAACATTATTTACGCATCGGTAAAGGATCTATACGATGTTGAAATGGAAATGATGAAAAAGGTTGGACATATCAATCCAGATAATAGAATGGGGTTCCAATGGTGGCCAGTCCAACAAGGAATTGTAGTGCTTAATGTAACTGTATATGATTATTATAACTATGGATTCCAGATGGGAAGTACTAAGTACTATTGGTTGGGATTTGATAATGAAGAAGTATATTGTGCACCTGCACGTGCCTTATACGGAGAATTAATGATTCCTGTATGCGATCTTTCGCATTATGATAGGGAGCCACAAGATGAATGGAAGGGCGGATGGGTGCCAGAAACCAATACCCTGACTTTATGGATGCTTTATCAGTCTCCCAGGGATTGGCCCTGATTTTATTATTGCGTTTTGAGTCTCTCAGAATGGGGGAATCATGAAAATACAAGAATGGAGGCAGCTTTTTGCTGCCTCCATTCTTGTTAAGAGAGAGGTTCAGTGCTGAGGATAATGGAGGAGCGGGCGCTTTGGCGATTGGATAGAGGAAGTACAGAGAATCAGGAATACATTGGGCAAAAAAATTTTTGAGAAAATAGTTGCATTTTGAGAGATATTACGTCTTAATAAACAAAGGGTAATAAGAAAGGAGTGTGACCCTGATGAAACATTGGAAAAAAGGACTGTGCGGCCTGCTGGCTGCGGTGCTGATGGCGCCGGCCGGGCTGGCAGCACCGGTGAACGGCGAGAAAGGCTTGTCAGATTTGGAGGGGCATTGGGCCCAGAAGGAGGTAGAAGCCGCAGTTGCATCTGGATGGGTGGACGGTTACCCAGATGGGAGTTTTAAGCCGGAGAAGAGCATCACCCGTGCGGAGTTTACAAAAATGCTGCTGGACGCGATCCACTTGACGCCGGACAGTGAGACAGTGGCGTGGATGAAGGAGAATGCACTGACAGATGATATTTGGGGAAATCCGACGGAATATACGCCGAAGCTGTACGATATGAGCGGCCACTGGCTGACCAGCCAGGGGTGGCTGGACGCGGCGCTGTACTCCGGCATGGTGGTGCCGGATGACTACAATGGGAAGAATTTCCGGCCAGAGAAGGCGATTGCCCGGTATGAGATCGCGCTGATGACGGACCGGGCCCTCGGCCTGGTGTACCCGGCCAGCCAACCGGTGGAGGGGGAGCTGCCCTTTACCGACAAGGAGGAAATCCTGGACTGGATGAAGGGGTATGTGAACGAATCGGTCAAGGCTGGCGTTCTGAAGGGGTATCCCGACGGGAGCTTCCAGCCCAACAAGACCTCCACGCGTGCCGAGGCCGTGGTGATGATTCAGCGGATGCTGGAGGAGATGGAAGAGGGGTTAAACCATGACATCACGGTTGTGGCAAGATATAAAGAGAACTATAAAGAGCATGGAGAAGAAGGGACGATTCTACAGGAAGAGGAAACAGACCAAATTCAGCTGCAAGTGATAGACAACATAATTTATGCGTCGCTTAATGATATGTATGATGTTGAAATAGATTTGATAAAAAAATATGGAAAGGAGAGTGCGGATAAACTTGGAGTTGCTTGGTGGCCGATTCAGCAGGAGATGATAGCGGGCATTACGAATGTAAGTTCTGGTAGTCTATATTACTATCAAATGGGAAATGAAATATACTATTGGGAAAGCAATGGAAGTGAAAAAATGTTTTGTGCACCAACGCGTGCGTTGTATGGAGAGTTGATGGTTCCAGTGTGTGATCTTTCACATTACAGTAGAGAAGCACAAGATGAATGGAAGGGAGGATGGGATCCTGAAACCAATACGCTTACTCTGTTAATGTATTACAGGGTTCCCCCGGAACGGTATAGCTGAGAATAGAGATGGAGGCAGCCGGAAGGCTGCCTCCGTTTTTAAGGGGAAGAAGAAAATAAATTACTTTTCCAAAAGAGCGCCACTATTTTTCAGAATATTCTGGACTGCTGTGATATCGGCAGAACCGAAGTTCAAAGGATCGATGTTGTTGTTCACAGCGTAGGCGGCGGCAACCCCTGCGGCGTCTCCCAGAACGCACTGGTTGGGGATGGTCCGGGCCTCTGCCCAGCCAAGGGAAGCGATACCGGCAGCATACCCTGGGATCAGCAGGTTGTATACGAAGTTGGTGGCAATGGCGCTGTAGGTGATGTAGGTGGGGCTCACGTGTTCAGGGAACTTGATGTCGGAACGAGCTGCTTCGGTAACTTCGTGTCCCCAGATATATTGGCCATTCTGTTTCAAATCTTCGAATTTATAGGCGTTGATGTCAAGACCATAGTAGTTCAGCCCCATACGTTTGGCATAATGGCGGCTGTCGTTGCCGGTGTTTTTGGTAGCGCCGGGATTCCAGAAATCCTTTGCGCTGAGTGCATAGTTGGTGTCTTCGGTGCCGTTGGCCCGGTCACTGGAAGAAAAAGCGGAGTGGATGGTCTCCCGAAGGTACAGGGAGTTGCCAACAACGGGATCACCGTTTTTGTCTCGGACGAGATCGGCACCCTCAAAACCAAGGAAAGAACGCAAGGCAGGGAGGAAATCGGGATAGTCTAATACTTTTCTGGCGGCGACCCAGGCATCATCCACAGTCTTGTAGTCGGAGCGCATGTCGGAAGGGAAGAGATAACTGGTGTCACCTGTGAGGTCTCGGTTGTAAGCCCGACCGTCTACGTTAAATACCAGGAGCATATTTACCCACCATTCGTCAGAACCAGGGCCATCTTGTGCCATATTGAAGGGCTTCAGAGCAAAGCCTTCTGGACCATGCGTATTATTAAAATTTAAAATTTTGGTATTGGTTTTATAAGCACGCGTACCGCCTGTTGCGCTATAGACACCGTTGTTATCTTTATCTCCAGCAGTCAGTTCATCGTCATCTGCTTTAAAGCGATCGAAATTTTTCACTTTAAACATCAACGTTGCTACCTGCTGACGGGCTTTACCATTACTTCCACGCTCGTCGCTGTCTAACAGGCTGGCGGGCCAGTCATATCGTCCGACGGTACCGCCAAAGTTAGACATGCGGGTCAAACGGCCAGATTCCGAGGCGTCAATAAATACATCGCCAGCGATGGTGAGGGTGTCCGCTTTTTCGTCCCATTTAACGGTGCCATCGGTATCTCGGAAGATGCGTTTCAGGCGAACTTCAGTGATGTGGGACGATTCCCAGCCGATACCGGTGATGTCGTAGGCGTAATGAATCTTGATTCTGCCGCCGTATTCGGCCTTTGTCAGATCGCGCTTCAGAAGGTCGGACATGGCATCCACATTGTAATGCTGCCCCATTTGGCCGCACCACCATTTGAAAGAACCGTTTGTATAGTAGGTTCGGGCTAGGACATCTTTCCAACCAATATCAAAAAAGTTCTGTCCACCCACCGTGCCAATGGCGCCGAGGCAGCAGCCGTTGCCGTTGTAGTCCACAGGATCGGGCACAATGAGGTGAATGGTTGCGCTGGGGGCGTTTTTTGCCGCCTTTGCGGCCGCGGCCACACCGGCCATGGTGGCGCCGTATACTACGATTGTTTTTGCCATACTTAAAATCTCCTTTTATTTTTTTGAATTCCAGTCCCCGCCGGCTGTTGCCCGGCAAATGAATTCCCAACCGGTTTGTACTGGTTTCACCAGAAAAGGAGGCAAACGGGGCAGAGAAGTAAACCGGACGGGGCAAAAAGTTGGGAAAAAGTTTGGGCGGAAAGAGGGCTGGCGCTCTGCCCGGGGGGTTATTGGGGGGTGACATAGTCCAAGGCAATCCACCCCGCGCCGCTTTTCAGCTTTCCCCACTGGCTGTCACCTTGGCCGTCGGCGGTTTCCACGATGGTGTAGACACCCTGGTCCCGGATGGTTCCCACAATGGGGCAGTTGGTTCCCGGACCGGAGCGAATGTGGAGCGCGTCGGCGGTAACCCGGCCCAGAAAGGGAACCGCAGGGGAAGCAGGGGCGTCTGCCTGGCCCGTTAGGGCGGCAGAGACCGCCTGCCGGAAAATATCCATGGTGAGGCCGAAGGGGGACCAAAGGTGCTCAGGGTCCCCGTGGTTGGTGGCGATGCCCCGCTGGTGGCCCTCTCGGTGGGAGAGAATGACGCCATCGCCCAGAGGGTCCAGGGAAAAGGTCCGGCACAGCTGGGCAAAGAGGTCCACGGCGGTGCCATAGGTCCGCAGGACCGCCGCCTCGGTGGCCGCGGGGTCTTGGTCTAAGAAGTTTGCCCCGCTGGTATAGCGAATGGAGGCGGGTTCACACATTTCCACGCCGATGTGGGTGTTGTTGGAGGACCCGCCGCCGTGCCAGCCGCGGCAGGTCCAGGGGAGGGTCTGGTAAACTGCCCCGGTGTTGGCGTCGATGAAGCCGTGGACACAGGCTTTCACCCCGGGCTGGTTCCAACTTTGGACAAAGGCCATGGCATCGGGCTGGGCGCAGCCCACGGAGTGGAGCATCAGCCCCTGAGGCGTGAGGGCACCGCCGGAACGGTAGCAGTCGTTTTGGGTGAGATAGGTTTGGTGTACTGTGAGCGCCATGTCTGCGCCTCCTCTCTTAGGATGGGGGATCGTTGTCCCCTGATTTTTTCAGATAGCTGAGCAGGGTTTGGACTTTTTGGGGTAAGGGAACCCCGAGTTTTCCCACATTTTCCAGGATGCTGATGCCTTCGTTGGACAGATAAAAGATGGTAGACACCGTCTCCAGGGCGGCCTCTGCGTGAAGCAGATAGGCGTCCAACACGTGACAAAACGCGATTACCACAAACATCGCAACCTTTTTGGTGATCCCCTTGGCGCCGATCTGACTGGAGAGCTGCTTGGTCTGAATGGCGACGCAGATTCCTGTGATATAATCCAGCAGAACCAACAGCAGCAGCGCCAAAAGCAGGCCGGAACTGTTCCCACAGAAGGAGCGGAGCCAAGAATCAATCCATTCGGTGGATTCCATTTTGATTCACCTCCTCTCTCAGAAGAAAAGAGGGGGGAGAGGGTGGGAAAGTAAACCATCTGGCGGGAGTGTGAGGGCGGGAAGATGTCTCGCTTGATATCTCATATACTTTGATTACATGTATTTGATTAGATTCAAATTATAAAACAATAATATGTTGTATTGAAATGTGATCTGAGTGCGAGTAAAATAATTTCGTGGGGAAACAAGGCGTTTTTTCGGGAAAATTGGTTTCTCCCAGGAAGGAATGGACTGCTGCTGGACTGTGAAGAAGAAAGAATCAGAAAAGATGGATGTGCCTCCGACCACGTTGACAGAAAAGGACGATATGGATGACCAAGAATTTATGGTGTGGCTGTACAATCACTATGAGGAGCGGATGCTCCGTACAGCAAAGAAATACTGTCGGGATGCGTTTCTCTGGGAAGAGATCCTGCAGGAGAGCTTTCTTCGGCTGCTTTCAAGGATTCCGAAGCTGCGAGCCCTGAAGGAAGGGGAGCGGGTTGGCTATCTTACTGTTACCGTACGCAATACGGCCTTCACCCTGCTCAGAAAGCAGGCCAAGGAACGGGGATGGTGCGTTTCCCTGGAGACGGGTGCTCTGCCTGTGGAGGGATGCCTGCCGGAGGAATGGGTCATTCAAAGAGAACGGTGGAATACGTTGGCCGCTGTCTGGCCTCAGCTTGCCCCCACAGAGCGTTTTTTGCTGGAGGGACGGTATTTCCAGCAGAGAAGTGACAGGGAACTGTCAGATGATCTGGGATGCGGGGCAAACAGCATACGAATGATGATGACCAGGGCCCGCCGTCACGTGCAGCGTCTGATGAGACGGGAAGGAGAAGATCAGGCAGCAGAGCAGCAAAAATAAAATATGGCGTCAGGCCAGGATGAGACAGAAAATGCCGAAAAATACAAAACTGTATTTTTCGGCATTTTTGTTGCATTTTTTGGAAATCTGCGTTTCATGTGTTGGAATATTCTCTCATACTCCACAGAAAAGCAGAAAAAGACAGAAAATAAAAATGGAACGTTTCCTTTTGGTCCCGGATTCTCTCTTTTACTTCCATCTCCTTGAGAATGGAAGGATGAAGAATGCTGATGGACCAAATTATACAGGCGAAACAGGGGAGCCAGGCGGACATGCTGTCGCTGCTCCAGCAGTTCCAGCCGATCCTGAAAAAGTATGGACGAAAGTTGTGGGGAGAAGATGGATTGGAGGATATGACCGCGGCGTTTTTACAGGTGATTCACGACATGAAGCCGGAACAGATTCGGTGCCGTGCGGAGGGGGCCGTGGTCCAGTATTTGGTGCAGTCTGTGCGCCATGCCTATGAGCGGCTGCAACGGGAGCGGATGGGGCCAGCCGCGGAGTTTTCC
>OGRN01003077.1_pt1 | contig 12115 bp, 11 predicted proteins | sample 1553401 | NCBI WGS metagenome assembly OGRN01 (sample SAMEA2580096, study PRJEB22360) | human gut metagenome | biome: human gut; feature: human-associated habitat; material: faeces | place: Denmark | collected 2008/2010 | reverse complement strand
AATTCATAATAATTAAATTATTATTCAAAATTATGAAAAAATTTATTGACTAATCTGGCTGCTGTGATATAATGAAGAAAATATAACTAGAACGCGGTCTATTATAAATTTCACAAATATGAAAAGGAGGAGGAATCTGTGAAGAGTAAAAAGATGTTTCGGACGATCGATACTCATACCTGCGGCGAGCCGACCCGTACAGTGATCGGCGGAATCCCGCCGATACCGGGAAAGACAATGGAAGAAAAAATGGTATATATGTCTGAGAATGAGGATTGGGTCCGGAAACTTTTGACGTATGAACCAAGGGGCAACGATGTTATGTCTGGCACCATCATTACAGAACCCTGCAGGGAAGAGGCGGATTTTGGCGTTCTGTATTTTGAGGTGGGCGGATGGATGCCGATGTGTGGCCACGATACCATTGGAGTGGGGACCGCGCTTGTTGAAAGCGGGATGGTAAAAATACAGGAACCATATACATATGTAACTCTGGATACGGCAGCCGGGCTGGTCCGTCTCAAGATCCAGGTTAAGGACGGAAGCGCCAAGACAGTAACCTTTCTGAATGCACCGGCTTTTGTGCTGAAAAAGGGTGCACGGGTTGAAACGGAAAAGTATGGGACCTTGGATGTTGATATTGCTTTTGGGGGAAATATTTATGCGATCATCCCGGCTTCGGCGGTGGGGCTTCATATCGATCCGAAGGAGGCAGGAAGGCTGATCGAGGCAGGAAATGAAATAAAAAAAGAGATCAATGAACAGATACCGGTCTGTCATCCTCTGATTCCCTTTGAAGACCATGTGACGCATGTTGAATTCTATGAGCAGACGGACAGGGCAGACAAGGCGGTAAAAAATGCAGTCATCATCCCTCCCGGAGCAGTGGACCGCTCCCCATGCGGAACCGGGACGTCGGCCAAACTTTCGGTCCTTGCGGCAAAGGGAGAGATCGAAAAAGGAGAGAGTTTTGTACATCTGAGTATCCTGGGCGGACATTTTACCTGCCGGTATGTGGACGATACGGAAGTCGCCGGGATCCCGGCGGTGGTCCCGGAGGTGACGGGAAGAGCCTGGGTAACAGGGATCCATACATTCCTGCTGGATCCGGAAGACATTTTTCAGGAAGGATATCAATTAGCATAAAGAAGAGAAAGAAGGAGAGTTGAAATGGAAACAATGAGAGTACTGCACCACCCGATCCTTGGGGACCTGGAACAGAGCGGATTTGTGGAAATTACGGTGGACGGACGGAAACTGCAGGCCAAAAAAGGCGAGACCATCGCTGCGGCGCTTTTGGCAAACGGGATCCGCATCCACAGATATACGACAAAAAAGCATGAGCCAAGAGGAATTTACTGTGGGATCGGCCAGTGTACAGACTGTGTCATGACGGTAAATGGGAATCCTAATGTACGGACCTGTATTACTCCGGTGGAAGAAGGAATGGTCGTGGAGACACAGGAAGGATTTGGAAAGAGAGGAACTGAAAGATGAAAAGAGAAGTTGTGATTATCGGCGGCGGGCCGGCAGGGCTGGCAGCGGCGATCGAAGCAAAAAAAGACGGATGTGACGTACTCCTGATCGATGAGAATCGAAAAGCAGGGGGCCAGCTGTTTAAACAGCTCCATAAATTTTTTGGTTCCAGCGCCCACAGAGCCGGAGTAAGGGGAATCGATATCGGAAAAGAATTACTGGAAGAGACAAAAAAGCTGGAAGTAGACGTATGGCTGAACAGCCCCTGTATTGGGATCTTTCCGGATAAGAGAGCGGCGGTCCTGCGGAATGGCAAGACGGAAATCGTAGAGGCTCAAAAGCTTTTGCTCTGTACAGGAGGAGCGGAGAATCCGCTGCGTTTTCCGGGATGGACGCTTCCGGGCGTGATGGGAGCCGGCGCCGCGCAGACCATGGTCAATGTGCAGCGTGTCCTGCCGGGAAAACGGATCCTGATGGTGGGTTCCGGGAATGTAGGTGTGATCGTAGCGTATCAGCTTCTGCAGGCCGGCGCGGATGTGGTAGGTATTGTAGAGGGGATGCCAAGGATCGGAGCCTATGGCGTCCATGCGGCTAAGATCCGCCGTGCAGGGATTCCCTTTTACCTGGGGCATACGATCGCGGAAGCGAAAGGAACAGACCATGTAGAAAAAGCAGTGATCGCAAAATTTCAGGATGGGCAGATCGTAAAAGGGACAGAGATGGAGACGCAGGTAGATGTAGTCTGTATCGCAGTCGGACTCAGACCTCTTTCAGAGCTGGCACAGGTGGCCGGCGTCCATCATGAATTTATTCCGGAGCTGGGCGGCTGGATGCCGATGCACAATGCAGATATGGAGACCAGTATGCGGGGAGTCTATGTGGCCGGAGATACGGCAGGGGTAGAAGAGGCAAGCACGGCGATGGATGAGGGAAGGCTGGCAGCCGCCGCGGCAGAAGCGCTGGGACATCTGACCAGAGAGCAGGCGGAGGAAAGAAAGTCCCAGATCAGAGGACGGCTTGATTCCCTGCGGCAGGGACCGTTCGGAGACAGAAGAATGGCCGCAAAAGAGCGTGTGATCAGGAAGGGAGCGTAAAAATGGAAAAAGGAATTATTTACGATGGATATCCGTCGATGGAAGAAATCCGGCAGGCAAACGGCTGGCCGGATGAAGAAAGATTTGCAAAGGGACCGGTAGCAGTGATCGAATGTGTACAGCAGATTCCCTGTAATCCCTGCGAGGGAGCATGTCCGCTCCACGCGATCCATATAGGGGACCCGATCACGAATACGCCCCAGGTAGACAGGGAAAAGTGTATCGGATGCGGCATGTGTGTGGCGGCATGTCCGGGGCTGGCCATCTTCCTGGTGGATAAAAGTTATTCGGAAACAGAGGCAAAGGTAAGTTTCCCGTTTGAATATGATCCTCTGCCGCAGGAAGGGGATGAAGTGGAAGCACTTTCCCGGGGCGGAGAGTATGTCTGCCAGGGAAGAGTCGTCAAAGTGATGACGCCTCCCAGAAATGATCATACGCCGGTTATTACACTGGCTGTCCCCAGAGAATACGCAGATACGGTAAGGACCATGCGAAGGCTGCGCCTTCCTGAAAAGCAGGAGGGATTTCACCCGGTTGAGCCGGAAGGAGTCCTGGACGACGATGTGATCGTCTGCCGCTGTGAAGAAATTACGGCCGGTGAGATCCGCAGGGCGATCCGGGAGTATCATGCGACGACTGTCACAGAAGTGAAAAGACGTGTCCGGGCCGGAATGGGACTGTGCCAGGGGAGAACCTGCGGAAAGCTGGTCAGCCGCATCATAGCAGAAGAAACGGGAAAACAGATGAGCGAGATAAAAGGAAGCACAGACAGGCCGCCAGTGAGGCCGGTAACATTTGGAGAGCTCGAAAAAGGGCAGGAAGGAGGAGAAGATGAGTAAAGCATTTGATGTAGCGGTGATCGGGGCAGGCTCCATAGGAACCTCCGTCGCATATTTTAATGCCAAAAAAGGCGCTTCCGTAGTCCTGATCGATGCCGGGGATATCGCAGAGTCTACCAGCAGCCGCAGCGACGGAAATATCCTGGTATGTGATAAACAGCCGGGATTCGACGCCATATTTGCAAAAGCCAGCCAGGATATGTTTGAGGGACTGAGCAAAGAGCTGGATTATGATTTTGAATGGCGTCAGAGAGGGAGCCTATTCCTGACAGAAACAGAGGAAGAATTCCAGACGGCGTCAGAATTCTGCAAAAAGATGCAGAAATGCGGGATCAAGATGCACATGATGGATCAAAAAGAGGTACAGGATGATGAGCCCTATCTTGCGAAAGATATCTACGGAGGACTGGAAACGATCACCGATGGCTCCGTATATCCCATCGGACTTGCCTATGGCTTTGCACTGGGGGCGGAGAAAAAAGGAGCGGTGCTCTCTCTCCACAACCGCGTTACAGGTATCCGCAAAGAAGAAAAGGGCTTTGCCATTGAGACGGAAAAAGGAGAGATACTGGCGGAAAATGTGGTAGACGCCTGCGGCGTCTGGTCTCCGGTGATCGGCGCCATGGTAGGGGTCCCGGTTCCCATCAGGCCAAGACAGGGACAGATCCTGGTATCAGAGCAGACCTTTCAGGTGGCGCGAAGAAAGGTGCATGAGTTTGGATATATGTCTGCAAAATTCCAGAGCGCATCCTACCGAAGGCCTGTGTCAGAACGGGTAGAAAAGTATGGAGTAGCCTTTGTATTTGAGCCGACGGCGTCCAATAATTTCTTGATCGGTTCCTCCAGAACTTTTGCCGGCGAGGATATTTCCAGCAGCATTGAAGTAATGAAGGCGATGGCGGAAAGGGCGATCCGCTTCTTCCCGGTGATCGCGGACATCAAGGTGATCCGTTCTTACAGCGGCTTAAGACCCTATACGCCGGATCATATGCCCATCGTATCAGATACGCCGGTAGAAGGCTTTTATATTGCGGCCGGGCATGAAGGAGACGGCATCGGCCTGTCGCCGATCACGGGAAAAGTCATGGCGGACATGATCGCAGGCGAGGAGCCGTTTATGGATCTTAGCCCGCTTAGTTACCATCGGTTTGAACAATCTCAGCTTCAGGAATCATAGAAAAACAGGAGGATAATAAATATGAACCAGGAATTTAAAGGAATCTATACGGTGGCAGTTACACCTTTCCATGAGGACGGCTCATTTGACTATGAGGCGGCAAAAAAGAATCTTGACTGGCTGATCAGCCAGGGAGTACAGGGAGTATGCATCCTTGGAGCAACCGGAGAATATCAGAGCATTTCGGATGAAGAACACATGGAATATGTAAGGGAGATCGTTCCCTATATTAAAGACCGTGTCAGTGTGATCGTGGGAGCTTCCAGGGAGCGTCCGGAAGATGTCGTGAAGCTGGTGAAAAATATCAAGGAATGCGGGGCCCATGCGGCCATGGTGCTGCCTTCCTTCTACTGTCATCCGGCGCAGGACGAAATCGTAGAGCATTATCGTTATATCCAGGAAAAGACCCAGTTCCCCATCGTCGCATACAACAATCCGGGATCTGCCGGCATTGAGATCGGAAAAGACGCGTTTAAGGAGATCATGGAACTGCCCTATACGGCGGTGGTGAAAGAATCCAGCGGAAGCATGCAGAAGCTGACAGAGGTGCTGATGGACGCGCCGGACCGGGTGTCCGTGTTCTGCGGCTGTGACAACCTGGCCTTTGAAAGTTTTGCAGACGGCGCCTGCGGATGGATCTGCATGCTGGCAAACGTGGCGCCGAAGCAGTGTGTGGAATTGTATCAGGCGGTCTGCCTGGATCAGGATCTGGAAAAAGGAAAGGAAATTTACAGACAGATCCTTCCGGCGCTGAATGTGCTGGAATCTTTTGATAAACCAGTGCAGGCGCTGAAATACGGCCTATCCCAGAAAGGGCTTTGCGGAGGCTATGTCCGCCGGCCGAGAAGAGAATTAAATGACGAGGAAAAAGCGTATCTGAAAGAAGCAATGCAGTTTGAAAAATTAAGCTAAAGGAGGCGGCAGCAGTATGGAAATCCGTAAATTATATATCAATGGGCAGTGGGTCGAGTCAGCACAGAAAGAGTGGATCGAGATAGAAAATCCGGCGACTCACGAAATCATCGCAAAAGTACCAAGAGGAAAGAAAGAAGACGTAGACAAGGCTGTCTGCGCAGCAAGAAAAGCCTTCGAGACCTGGCAGTATACACCGCTGAAAAAGCGGGTGGAACTGATGAAAAAGGTGGTAGAAGGATTGAAAAACAGAAGGCAGGAATTGATCGAGACAATCACCAAAGAACTGGGATCTCCCTATCAGGTATCCGCAGATGTACATACGGATCCGTTCCTGCTGGAGGCAGAGTACTATATCCGGACGGCGTCCTCCTTCCCTTATGAGGAACGCAGAGAGACTTCGGTGGTAAGACGGGAGCCGGTAGGGGTCATCGGCGGCCTGACGCCATGGAATTTTCCGCTGGAGCAGATTGAGAAAAAAGTGGTTCCGGCGCTGCTGGCAGGGAACTGTGTCGTACTCAAACCAAGCCAGTTTACTCCTTTGACGGCTTATATCCTGACAGAAGAGATCGATAAGGCAGGATATCCGGCAGGCGTGTTCAACCTGGTGACCGGCCGCGGCGGAGAAGTAGGCAATGCACTTGCTACACATGAAGAGGTGGACATGATCTCTTTTACTGGCTCCACCAGCGCCGGCAGGGAAGTGGCCAGGCTTGCTCTTGGAAATATTAAAAAGATCGCATTGGAACTGGGAGGAAAGTCTGCGGCCATTCTTCTGAAGGGCGGAGACTGGGAAAACGGAATCCGCACGGTGCTGGATACCATCGTTCCCAATGCGGGCCAGACCTGCAATGCTCTCACCAGACTTCTGGTGCCGGAAGACGAACTGGGCAGGGCAGAAGATATCATTCTGGAACAGCTGAAGAGTTACAAGTACGGAATGCCGGAGGATCCGGAGGTTACCCAGGGGCCGCTGGCGTCCAGAAAACAATTTGAACGTGTAAAAGGATATATTGAACTGGGCATCCAGGAAGGGGCAAGAATGATTACCGGCAAGGTACCGCAGGATGATGGAAACTACTATGTAGAGCCGGTAGTATTCAGCGATGTGAAATCAGAAATGCGGATTGCCCAGGAAGAGATCTTCGGGCCGGTTCTGGTCGTACTTCCATACCGTACCCAGGAAGAAGCGGTGCAGATTGCCAATGACAGCATCTACGGTCTGGCCGGCGCTGTTTTCGGACCGGAAGAAGAAGCCCAGAAAGTTGCCAGACAGATGAAGACCGGCACGGTTTATGTCAATGAAGGGCAGTGGGATCCATCTTCTCCGTTCGGAGGCTATAAGCAGTCTGGCCTTGGGAGAGAAGGCGGAGTCGAAGGATATGAAGAGTTTCTGGAAGTCAAGACCATCTATGACTGGAAATAAAGGGGGTATTTATGGGAGAGAACATGCTTTTGGCGGCCTTTCTCGTTTCTCTGGCAGCGATCATTTTTTCTGTTGTTAAGCTAAAATTGCACCCGTTTTTATCGCTGCTGATCGGATCCCTTTTAATGGGGTTTTTAAGCGGGATCCATCCGAACGAGATCCTGGAAGGCATTTGCGCAGGCTTTGGAGGAACCATGGGAGACGTGGGGATTCTGATCCTGCTGGGGGTTATCCTCGGTGAATTGCTGCATAACAGCGGTGCGACCCGGAATATTGCGGGCCGCCTGCTGAAATTGTTCGGCGTTGCGAATACGCCCCTGGCGATCAACATTACCGGATACCTGATCTGTATCCCTGTCTTCTTTGATGCGGCCTTTGTGATTTTGATTGATCTGATGCGCCAGCTGTCCCAAAAGGGAAAGATCGCCTTGAATGTCCTGGTGTGTGCCCTGGCTATTGGGATGACCATGACCCATGCTATGGTCATCCCCACGCCGGGACCGGTGGCGGTAGCTGGAATTGTGGGGGCAAACATCGCCTGGTTTATTTTTTATTCGATCATTGTATCGCTTCCGGCATCGCTGATCGGCGGCGTTTTGTATGGAAAGTATCTGAAGCGCCATCCTGCCTGGGGAAATGCACTGGAAGATGAGCAGCAAGAGGTACCGGCTAAGGCTCCTGAGACAGCGGAAGAGGAAGGGGCAAGCGGGACGACCGGGATATTCCTGATCCTTCTGCCGATCGTGCTGATCATCTTGGGGACGGTCCTGCAGACTGTGGTGAAGGAGTCGGCGCCCGTCTATCCGGTGATCCAGTTTTGCTCGGATACGAATGTGATCCTTTTGTTTACCATCTTTCTTGCCTTCTTTATCCTGCGCCGGTATCTGACGGCATCCTTTAATGATCTGACCAGCACGGCGGCAGAGTCTGTGGGGTCCATCATTGCCATCATCTGTGCCGGCGGTGCGTTCGGAGAGGTGATCGGCATGAGCGGACTGGGGGATTATCTGGTAGAATCCATGCGGTCGCTGGGGATACCGCTGATTGTTCTGGCCTATTTACTGACGCAGGTACTCCGTATGGGCCTCGGATCCATTACCGTATCCCTGGTCACGACGGCGGCGGTCGTCGCGCCTTTGATCGCACAGACCGGGGATTCGCCGGTGCTGGTAGGCCTCGCGGTATGTGCCGGCGGTGTCGGCCTGTGTATGCCGAATGATTCTTCTTTTTGGACCATTAATAAATTTTCCAAATTTTCATTTGGAGAAACGGTGCGTGTACTGACTGTTCCGGGAACGATTGCCGGAATCACAGGTTTTTGCATCATTCTGGTCTTATATCTGTTCCGTTCTGTGCTGCCGGGACTGTAAGGCCGGAAGGGATATGAAATAAATATGGGGCAATGTTCAGGGAAGCGGAATGCTTCCCTGCTTTTGTTTTATATAGTCTATAAATTTCAGCACGGCAGGAGAAGGCGGCGTGTCCTTGGACCAGGCAACACCCAGGGTGCGGGTGTAATGCTCCAGAAACGGACGGGCGCAGATCTGGAAGGGAGCGTGTTCCAGGAGCAGCCGGGGCAGGATCGTTACCCCAAAGCCTTGTTCTGCCATTTTCAGTGTGGCGAAATCTTCATTGAGGCGGTAACGGATTTTAGGGGAGATATGATTCTGGCGGAACAGCTGTCCGGTTTCGTAGTCTAATCCATCAGAGGATAAGATAAAATTTTCTTCCCGGATATCTGTAAATGCCACAGCGGCTTTTTTGGCAAGGGGATGTCCCCAGGGGAGGACCAGCATCAGTTCGTCGGTCCCCAGTGGAAGGAAGGAAAGCTCCGGGACAGCATAGCGGGAGACGAAAATGCAGTCCAGTTCGTTTGCCCGTATCCGGTCTTTTAATCCGGTAAATCCATCTACGGTCAGCTCAAATTGGATATTGGGATAATTTTCGCAGAATGTTTTCAGAAGATCGGGGAGCCAGTGATAGGAGATGCTCTGGATCGTCCCGATACGGATCTCTCCTTTTTCCAGCCCGGAAAGACCGGACGCAATCTGCGAGATCCGCGCCTCCTCCTGACAGATGAGACGAAGGGAAGCGACGATTTCCTCTGTGTTGGGGAGAAGTTCCATGCCCCGTTTTGAACGTTTGAATAGTGGAACGCCCAGTTCTTTTTCAAAGCTTTTGATCGTTTGGCTGACAGCGGACTGGGAATAATTTAATTTTTCTGCGGTCCTGGAAATGCTGTGGGTTTCGCAGACACTCAGAATAGTCTGGTATTTACTCATAAAAACTCCTTTTGGCATTTAATATAAGAAAAACTTAAGGGTATGATTCGTTTCATGAGCTTTTCTTTCTTGCTCGATTTTCTTATTATAAACATAGATGATATTTTTGTGTCAAGAAAGAGAAAAGGAGGGAGATTTAATGGGACAGGAGTACTGGAACGGAGCAGAGGCAGCGCATCGAAGGGTCATGATGAAGGCGGCCGGATATTCAGATAGTGATATTCGGAAAAAACCGCATATCGGGGTGCCTAATTCTTATATGGCAGGATCGCCCGGCTCCGCTCATCTGCGTCAGATCGCGGAAGCGGTGAAGGAAGGAATCTGGGCAGCAGGCGGCGTGCCGGTGGAGTTTGGAATCCCGGCTACCTGCGGAAATATCGCAAACGGGGCAGAAGAGTTAAAATATGAGCAGGTGGGGCGCGATATCGTGGCGATGTCCGTGGAATTTGTGACCCGTGTACATAATTTTGACGGCCTGGTGATGATCGCATCCTGCGACAATATCATCGCCGGATGCTACCTGGCGGCGATGCGTCTTGACATTCCGGCCATGGTAGTGACGGGAGGCTCTATGCAGCCGGGGCAGTACTGTGGGAAAACAGTAGTGGAAGCGGATCTGGATTCGGCCAGATTTTCCGGAGCGACGGAAGAGGAGCTGATGGAAATGGAAGACAGTGTCTGCCCGTCTTTTGGCGCATGTCCGTCTATGGGAACGGCAAATACCATGCAGATGCTGGGCGAGGTCTTAAATCTGGTACTGCCGGGGACATCCACCATACCGGCATCGGACAATGGGAAGCTGCGCAAGGCAAGGGAGGCCGGCAAATATGCGGTGGAGCTGGTCAAGGCAGGGAGAAGGCCGTCGGAATTGATCACAAAGGAAGTTCTGATGAATGCGATCATGTTTGACATGGCGGCTGCAGGTTCCACGAATGCGGTGCTCCACATCCTTTCTTATGCATATGAACTGGGGATCAGGCTGACGCTTGCAGATTTTGAAAAATATGCAGAAGAAATTCCCTGTATCAACGCGGTAGTGCCAAGCGGTCCCTACACGGTTGTGGACTTCCATTATGCGGGCGGCGTCATGAATGTGATGAAGATGCTGGAGAGTAAATTATATACGGATGTGCCGGGAATGTATGGAAATACCTGGAAAGATATGCTGGCCATGGTGACTCCGCAGGAAAATAAGGTAATTCATTCCCTGGAGCGTCCGCTGACAAAAGAACCCGGCCTTAAGATCCTGAGAGGGAATCTTTCGCCGAACGGCGCGATCGTACGGCCGACGGCTGTATATGAAGAAGTTAAATATATGAAGGGAAAGGCGAAGGTATTCGACGGGGACCGCCCGGCCTTTGAGGCGATCCAGTCCGGACAGATCGTGCCGGGTGATATTATTGTGATCCGGTACGAAGGATGTAAAGGCGCTCCAGGTATGAAGGAACTGATGCTTAGCATCGATGCACTGATCGGACGGGGGCTTCATAAGAGCGTGGGCCTGATCTCGGATGCAAGATTTTCGGGATTTAATTACGGGGCCATCATCGGACACGTGTCGCCGGAGGCCTATGACGGAGGAAATATTGCGCTGGTGGAAAATGGGGATGAAATTGTGATCGACATCCCCGGAGGAAATCTGTCCCTTCTGGTGCCGGAAAAGGAACTGGAGGAGCGGAGAAAAGCATGGGTGCGCCCTCCGCTGAAAGAGGAGAAGGGCTGCCTGAATATATACGCCAGGATGTGCAGGCCGGCGGAAGAAGGCGGCGCGATGCAGCCCTGGGATCTGGAAGCAAAGTATAGCTAAGAAGAAGCCCGCATGTTAAAATAGAAGAAAAGCGATCAGGAGGTAAAGAGATGTTACTGTTATCAAGAGAAGATATTAAAAAGGTTTTTACAATTAAAGACGCAATTGAGGCGGATAAAAAAGCATTTCAATATGTGGTGGAAGGGAAATGTGAAATCCCTCTTCGGACCAATATCCAGGCGCCGAAATATGATGGATGTTTCCTGTTTATGCCCGCGTATCTGGAAGAAATGGATACAGCCTCATTGAAAATTATCAACATTTTCCCACATAATATTGACAATGGAATCCCGTCCTCTCCGGCACAGGTGCTGCTGATCGACGGAAAGACAGGTCTCGTCACAGCGGTTCTGGATGGCACTTATGTAACGCAGCTGCGGACAGGAGCGGCCTCCGGCGCTGCTTTTGATGTGCTGGCAAAAAAGGAGTGCCGGATCGGGGCGCTCATCGGAACCGGCGGCCAGGCGCCTACACAGCTGGAGGCCATGATGGCTGCAAGACAGCTTGAGGAAGTACGCGTATATGATATGAACCCGGAGCGGACAAAAGCATTCGCACAACAGATGCAGGAAGAACTGAAAGAATACGGGGCAAAAATTGCAGCAGCATCCTCATCAGACGAAGCGATCGAGGACGCAGACCTGATCATCACTGTCACCCCATCTTCCAAACCAGTATTCGATGGGACAAAAGTAAAACAGGGAGCCACCATCAGCTGCGTAGGAGCATACCAGCACCACATGCAGGAGATGGATCCGGCCATCCTTCCAAGAGCATCCAAGATCTATTTCGACTCCAGAGACGCAGTACTCTCTGAATCCGGCGACATCCTGATCCCGCTAGAACAGGGAATCATCACAGAAGACGACTTCACCGGAGACTTAGGAGACGTGATTCTGGGAAAAGTCCCGGGAAGAGAAAACGACGACGAAATCATCGTATTCGAAACCGTAGGAGTAGCAGCCCAGGATCTGGTAGCCGCAAAAGAAATTTACGACAAAGCAGTTGAAGCCGGCGTTGGGATGCAGTGGGGATAAACTACTCCAATGGGGACGGGGGATTCCCGGGAATCCCCCGTCCCCAGTGGAATTTTATCCCCAAA
>OGRN01003065.1_pt1 | contig 12168 bp, 9 predicted proteins | sample 1553401 | NCBI WGS metagenome assembly OGRN01 (sample SAMEA2580096, study PRJEB22360) | human gut metagenome | biome: human gut; feature: human-associated habitat; material: faeces | place: Denmark | collected 2008/2010 | reverse complement strand
CTGCGGCAGCACTCTGTGCCAAAAAGTGGCAAAGCCGCCTCAAAAACTAACTTTGAAAACGATAGAGATCTGCAGTGAGCCCCTCGCAGATCTCTATCAAATTCCTATAATGGACGAGTAAAAGTCGGCGGCGATTGTTTACTGCCGACTGCCGATTAATGCAACCCATTTTTGGATGAACCCTCGTTGCCGTCTACTTCAAAAGCAGGACAGGCAGCTGTTCTCGTCCCATCTTCAAAGGAAACTAATATGAAGTCCTCGAAGCTCTGCGGCATCGCTGCCGCTCTTTTGCTCGCCGCTACCGGTGCTTCCGCCGCCGACGCTGTGAATCCCTATGTTCACTCTTCCTCCGGTCAGGTCGTGAAGAACAGCACGGATCTTTGCTGGCGTACCGGCTTCTGGACTCCGGCTCTCGCCGAAGCCATGGGTATTGACGGCGCTGGCTGCGCTTGCGATGCCGACATTCTCGACAAGAAGGCCTGCACGGCTGTTGAAGCCCCGGCTCCTCAGCAGAAGTCCGCTGAAAAGGTCACCTTCTCGGCTGATACGCTCTTCAACTTTGACAAAGCCACGCTCAAGGACGAAGGCCGTGCGGTTCTCGATGACCTCGTCTCCCGCGTTGCCGGCGTTGATCTCGAAGTCATCCTGACGACCGGCTACGCTGACCGCATCGGCTCCGACGCATACAACCTGAAGCTTTCGCAGCGTCGTGCCGACGCCGTGAAGGCCTACCTCGTCCAGAAGGGCGTTGACGCCGCGCTCATCAAGAGCGAAGGCAAGGGGGAAGCTGATCCGGTCGTGAACTGCCCGAACCCGTCCAAGGCCGGCCAGGTCAAGACGTTCAAGGAACTCGTGCAGTGCCTGCAGCCCAACCGCCGCGCCGTGGTTGAAGTTGTCGGTCCCCGCCCGGCCAACTAATGCTTTTCCCGCGACTGCATTCTCAGTCGTAGCATAAAAGCAACACCCCCACCCCACAAGGATGGGGGTTTTCCTTTATATGGAGTGCCGCATGACTCAACGCCTATTCCTCTTTGACCTTGATGGAACGCTTGTCGACTCCGCGCCTGACTTAGCCGGTGCTATGAATGAAATGTTGGCCGCCCGAGGACTTCCGGAGCGGCCGCTTGAACCATCAGGACACGGCGGCCCAGCGCTGCTTAAGGCCGCTTTTGGAATGGAGCGCACCGATCCTCGTTTTGAAGCGATGCGGCAGGAATTTCTCGAGCGATACGCCGCGCGCGCCACCCGATCTTCAACGCTTTACCCGAACGTTGTCCAAATGCTCGACCGCCTCACTGCGGCCGGCGTAAAGCTCGGTGTTGTGACTAATAAGCCACAAGGATTGGCCGAAATCGTCTGCGAGCACCTCGGTCTTACGCCCCGAATGACAGTCGTTGTAGGACTCGGTCCTGCGGGCACGGCCTTGAAACCGAAACCTGATTCACTGATTTACGCCTTGAAGCTCGCCGGCGCAAAGGCGGCCAATGCGCTTTATGCCGGTGACAGCAACTCGGATGGTTTGGCGTGCCAACCCATTGGACTGCCGGCTGCCTGGGTAAGCTGGGGCTGCCAAAAAACTCCGCCCGACTCCGGCATCTTTGACTACATCGCCGACGAACCCGCTCAATTAGTGGAATGGGCCTTGTTTCGATGAAGTATCCATTTGCAAGGTGCGACGCCATTCGTCGTCAGAACTGCGTATAATCCCTTTCGACTCGGGGGCGCCTTGGTTTCGACAGGGACGCGGACGCCGTACGGGGCATGCCGAGGTGCAGTCACCTCGTAAATCCGCTGCAAACTTATAAACGCCAACAACAAGCGTTTCGCTCTCGCGGCTTAATCCCGCGGGATGCTGCACTGATTTGACTTTGGGTCAGGCCGGGTAACCGGCAGCAGCATCAAATCACAAAGCCTAGGGTCCGCGGCTGTCTCCGACGCGTTCCCGAAATCTAGGGGGCTGGGCAGCGGTTGGCCCGCCGGTCGGCAAAGCCGCTGCTAAGACCTAAATCATCCGGCTATGCATGTAGAACCGACGGAAAAAGGTTTCTGGACGCGGGTTCAACTCCCGCCGCCTCCACCAAATTCAAGTCCCAGACAGTGTTACTGCTGTCTGGGACTTTGTTCTTTCTGCTCCGCCTCAGGTCGGCAGTTGACGAATGCGTCGCCGGTAGGCTGCCGGAGAACATCCGAACCACCGCGCGCAAGTACGGGAAAAGTTGCTGGGGTCCGAAAAACCGATTGTGTAGGCAATTTCCGTGATCGATCGTTCGGTATGCGCAAGCGCATCATGAGCAAGTTGTTTTCTGTGCTTGTCCACCAGCTGCATGAAAATTGTTCGCTCGCCTTCAAGACGCCGCTGCAGCGTGCGCGAAGACATGTTGAGCCGTGCTGCAACTGCCTGTATTCGTGCGCTCTCGCCGGCTTTTAACAGTTCCTCAATTTCTTCTTCAACTCGAACCGTGAAGGAATACTGACGAACACGATTTAAATACTGACGCACGATTTGTTCGTTGGCCTCACGAAGCATGGCATTCTGTGCTGCATAAGGCTCCATGACATCGTGATAGCTGTAGCGAATAAACCAGCCTTGCGGACTTTCAGTGTCGACCGAACAACCAAAATAGTCTTCCAGCCGTTTTCGGTCATTCGCCGAGCAGTTGTTGATCTGTACGCCGACTTCAACCGGCGTCACCCGATGCTGCGAAAGTGAGTTTGCCTGCCGTTGTATGAATGCAATGACGCATAGTAATGCCGCCTGCTTCGCTTCATTGCCGTGCAACGTCCTCAGTGATAAGGATGAACTGCTTGCATTGTGTGCAAGGCTCATATCCATCGTTGTAGAAATGACCTTTCCATAGCTCGCAGTGAGTTCGAGAACCTGTGCGAGTGAATGGCTCGTCATAATGGCTAGTCCAAGCCCATGGAGTGTCGGCGCCTGCATTTCCTGACCGCAGGTAAGACCAATCAGTTCGTCTCCCGTAGCGGAAATCACTGCCTCCCAAAAGCGGCGAACAGTCATGGCTGGATAGCGGGCATCCGGAACAGTGAGCAGCGTCGGATCCATGCCGATGCGCTCGAAGATCGCTTCTGGCGAAACGCCGTAGCCGCGAACGGTCTGACAGATGGATCGAATCCAACTCGCAAGAATACTGTCGCCTAAAGGTAATAGTTGATCGTCGTCCATTGGGACGACCTCTGCTGGCGACCGTTCCAAAGACTGCGTACTCATCGCGCATTTCTCCGTCTGTTAAATTTGGCATTTCAAGATTACTCTGCACTGCCAAGCTTTAAAAAAAAGGCCGCAGAGAGTGCCTGCGGCCAAGAGGGAAAGATAAGGAGAAAATCTCAACCTGCGGAATTGGGGAATTTACGGCTTCCTTAACCGTAGACAACTCCTTCTTCCTTTACAACACGAGTGCCGGACTCACCGGCCAAAATTTTCTCAATTTCCGAAAGTGCCCGGATAACAGCCGTCTTTCCAGTGCGCTCAACAAAACGGCAAGCGGCCTCCACTTTCGGCCCCATCGAACCCTTGGCAAAACCGAATTCACGCAGAGATTTCGGATCGGCTTGAACAATCTTCTTCTGATCGGGCTTACCCCAATTAATGTAGGCACCGTCTACATCGGTAGCAATGATGAAAAGATCTGCGTCAAGCGATGCCGCGAGCACGGAACTTGCCAAATCCTTGTCAATCACAGCTTCAGCACCAACGAGGCGGCCATTTTTATCAAAATAGGTCGGAACGCCGCCCCCGCCGCAGCAAATGACGATATGGCCGGTTTCTACCAGTGTCTTGAGCGGTGCCAGTCCCCAAATACGTTTAGGATCCGGGCTCGGTACGACTCGGCGCCACTTGTCGTTATCGGGAGCAATGGTCCAGCCGTGCTGTTTGGCGAGCTGTTCGGCCTCTTCTTTCTCGTAGACGGGGCCGACTGGTTTGGTCGGGTGCTGAAAGGCCGGATCATTTGGATCAACCTGTGTCTGCGTGAGAATAGTGGCTAAGGTAGCGGTTTTCGGCACATAGTTGACAAGTTCCTGCTGGATCATGTACCCAATCATGCCGACGGATTCAGCACCAATCACGTCCAAGGGATACATCGGAACTTTCTTATACGCATTGTTTTGCAGTGCAAGCAGCCCCACTTGAGGACCATTGCCGTGCGTGACAACAAGTTCATTACCAGCATAAGCCTTGGCAATCTGTCTGCAGGCCAGGGATACGTTTTCACGCTGGTTTTCGCAGAGCATCGGTTCGCCGCGCTTTAAAAGGGCGTTGCCGCCAAGTGCGATGACAAGACGCATGATTCATGTCCTTCTTCAGAAATGTTGGGTGTCAAAGGGCAACTTTGCCCTCTCTCAAACTCCATGAGGGGGCGAACCAGCCCATGAGCTTGCTGGCCCGGCCTGTTTGATGAGTCCCCGCAGAGAAAATCGAAACTCTGCGGCAACTCTCACCTCAATCGAATCAGTTGACGCCAACGACGGCGGCCAGGAGCGCCATGCGCAGGGCTACCGAGAAGCCGATGGCACGGAAATAAAGTTGATGTTCAGTATTGTCGATACCGAAATCAAATTCCCCAGGATTGCGCGGCAGAGAGTGGTGAACACCGACAGTCTTGCCAGTCTTTGCCTTGATATTGCGAAGCATTTCAAGCGAAACGTAGTAGTTCGCCATCTTCTTTTCGAAATCCGCACGGTTCGGGTCATCCTTTTTCACCGAACAGCCCGGCAGATAAATGAGATCTACGTTTTTTTCCGCATAGAGCTCTTCGTTCTGCTTCATCGTGAGATCAAAATGCTCTTCGAAATTTGCATTCATCTTGATGAGTTTCTGGCGAACCACTTCAGGCGTACGCAGCTCACTTGTCCCTGTATAGATGATCTTTGCCCCCATGGCTGCCAGCGCCAGTGCGAAGGACTGTCCTGAACGGGCACGAGAAAGATCCGGTGTAGCGATAGCAACGGTCACCTTAGAAAGATCGCCAAACGCGCGCCAGCAGGTGTAGGAATCGAGGAGCCCCTGGGTTGGGTGCGTCACATGACCATATCCACCCGAGATAACCGGCGAGCAGTGACCTTCAATTTCCTTCAGTGCACCGAGCGCTTCCTTGTCGTCAGGATGCCGCATGACGATCACATCCGCATATTCGCTCGTAACGCGCAGACTGTCGGCAAGCGACTCGTTCTTGGCGACCGACGAATTATGCGTCGGATCCGCCTCCGTAATCACAGAGCCGCCAAGCCGATGCATTGCGTTTTCATGTGAACAGCGAGTACGGGTAGAAGGCTGGAAAAAAAGCGTATAGAGCACTTTGCCCTTCAAAAGATCCGTACCGGTTCGCATGAACGGTTCAAGCATCTTTGCCGCTTGAAAAAGCGAGTGGATTTCATTGCGGGAAAAGTCATCAAGGAATGTGATGTTGCGCCCGCGCATGTGAGTATTTTCGAGCGCTTCACGAATATCAAGATGCTTAAAGTTCTGGTCGAGAGCCATGATAAATAATTCCTTTCTTGAATGTTTAATAACCATTCCGCTGCAGGTGCAATTCGCGAGCGGAACCGTTCCAAGGTGAGCGACCTCGCAGTTGGCGAGAGCCGCACACAAGGAGCGGATGACGAAATGAGCGTTTAATCGTCAGATCTCAACGTCGCGATTACAGTCTTTGGAATAGATGTAGGAGAACGGGCCTCGCCCGATGCCATAGGCTGCCTGCACGGAGAAAGCTCCCATCCAGAGGAAGTCTTCCTTCTTTGTGAGGTACCACGTGTCGTCAAGCAGATAAGTGCCTTCTCCCTCATAGATGTAGGCGCCATGCTCCTGAACATGTGTCTCACAGATGTTGTGCGAAGCACCCGGGTCGAAAGAGAGAATGTGCATATTCATGTCAAAGGCTTCATTCACCGGCAGGAAATCCTTGACATGGACATTGGCCATTTCGTCGTAATCACGGAAGGCAATTTCATTGATATTCCCGAAGACTGTCCAAGGCTCAAGCCCTTGCGGGTGCGGGATATAACGCTGCTTATAGAGCAGAATGCGGCCGACCTTGCCATTTACATTACGCCAGCCGATACCTTTTCCCGCAGGGGCATAGCAGTAGCCGCCCTGTGTCAGGTTCTTTTTTTCCCCGGCCACATCCGCTTCCAGCTCGATTTCCCCGTCAAGCACATAAAGGAAGGACTCTTCATGCGGCAGAGTCGCGTAGGGATACTCCGTCCGGGCATCGGGTCCAAGCGTACCGATGAGCTGCACAAAGCCTGCTCCGATCTTAGGCGAGCAGAGAATCGTCATCTTGGCGTCAACAATCCCGGGAATCGTGTTAATAACACGTCCCTGAGGCGTGATGATGGCAAAGTCGCTTTTGACGACTGAACGATTCGAGAGTAAATCCTGCGGATAACCAGACATTTAAAATCTCCTTCAACGCACTGACATTTAGGTTTTGACTTTCCATCTACAAAGGCAAAATTTCACCTGCCTTCAAGGAAAATTCATGACGGAATTAATTTTCCGTTATTAAGTAATATAGTCATTTAAAGACATTTATCTAGAGCTCGTCGCGTCAATTTATTATCATTACGTGCCACGGCATTTAAAACAGATAAATAACAAAAATGATATATTTCATATAATTAACGAAATCCAATATTTGTCACATCCAGCAATCAACACAATGTCGTGTCGTCTCAAATCAAATAATGACAAATAGACCGTCTTTGCATGCCAAGCAATACTTATATGAATACATAATGGCAAAAGCCGTATCGAGGCAATCGACACGGCTTTTAATGAGCGTTAATTATTGGATATTAAATTCGCCTTACGCTGTCCATAAAGTCATCGGCGTGCAATACAAAGATAGATAGCGGCAGCAAGAATTCCACCAATGAAAAATGTAAAGTTCGCCCATCCCGTCCCATTATCCAAAAGCATGACCAAGATACTGGCCGCTCCGGCAGGAAGCAGTGCACCGACGGCCTGCCAATTGACGCCGTGTCGGTACCAATAAAGACTGGTGCTAGATGTGCTGTAAAGATCCGCAACACTTATCTTGCCTCGTTTAACAAGGTAATAGTCAACGATCAAAATGCCGTACACCGGCCCAATCAGTGCAGCCAGAAGATCGACCGTGAGGTGAATAACCTCCGGAGAACTGAACAGATTCCAAGGCAGAATCAGTACGGAGACAATTGAGGCCAGCATGCCTCCTTTGCGCCAGGAGATGTATTTTGGAAAAATATTGGAGATATCAAAAGCTGCCGAAACAAAATTCGCCACGATATTGACGCCGACAGTTGCCACAAGCATCGTGAGTCCCAAAAGGAGAACGGCGGCTTTGTTGTCGAGTCTGCCCATGACAGCGATAGGATCGACAATCAACTCTCCGAAAACAGCACGTGTTCCTGAGATCGTCACAACGGAGATCAAAGAGAAAAAAAGAAAATTAACAGGCAGTCCCCAAAAATTGCCCTTCTTCATGTCCGATATAGTCTTCGCATACCGTGAAAAATCACCAAAATTGAGTGTCGGACCTGCAAAATAGGAAACAACAAGCGCTGCTCCAAGCAACATCGTCCAAGCCGTTTGTGAAACACTCATCTCGGTTTCTGACAGCGTAAAGCTGATGTTCTCCCAACCCGCTCGGCCGACAATGAGAACCATGAGACCAAGCATCGCCAAATATACGATCGGCCCAGCCCAATCCATGAAACGGCGAATGGCCTCCATACGACATAAAAAAAGCGCCGTTTGCAGAAGCCACATCACGAGAAAACACCCCCATCCTAGAGGTGACAACCCAAAATAACTGCTCTCATGGTATGAAATAAGACTGGGAAATTCATAAAGCACCACCACCATGAGAGCGGCGCTCGCAAGATAGGTTTGAATACCGTACCAAACAATGGCAATGATGCCGCGAATGAGGGCCGGAATATTGGAGCCGAAAACGCCGTAGGTCATTCTGGAGATGACTGGAAACGGAATGGCAAACTTCTGACTCGGCACACCGATGATGTTGGCGAGCACCAAAATAATCAAGATGCCGGCAATCAGCGAGATAAAAACCTGCCATCCGGCAAGGCCGAGCGAAAAGAGCGTGCCAGCGAAGATATACCCGCCCGCACTGTGCACATCTGACATCCAGAAAGCGAAGATGTTGTACCAACTCCAGGTTTGTTGGGAGGGAATGAGATCCTTATTGGCAAGGATGCTTTGAGGGATGTCTGCAGCCATATCAATTTTGTCTTTCATCTTATTTCTCGCCCTTCGAGACGCTTCTCCATTCCTCCTCTATTTTCAAAAGACAAGTCATTTAGGTCATTGGCTACCGACGTCAAAAAATAATCATTACGTGCCAATATTAGACTTTTTATGTAATATTTAAAAATTCATATATACCAATGCAATTTCTCATGTATTAGTTATACATAACAATCGATTCGGCAAACAAATGACATGTATTAACAAGAAAAAAGGACACCCAGAAACTTCTAGGCATCCTTTTTTTTGATAGAGATCCTCGCCACTTATCCGATCGGCATTCTTCTTCCGATCGGTCGGGCTGACGGTCCATTTTGGAGGGACCACACCTCTTCACCGCGCACTAAGGTACGCACAATGCGGCAATCGATTTTGCGCCCCTCATAGGCTGAGAATTTATTTTTGTAAAGCAGATGATCTGCTGTCAGCACGTAAGTCTGCGAGGGATCAATGAAGGTTAAGTCTGCATCCATTCCCAAGGCAATTTCTCCCTTGCCTTTCAAACGGAATCGCCTGGCTGCATTGGAAGCGAGCGCGCGGGCAAGCACCACAGGGCTGATGCCGCGCTTGAGCACTGCCTCATCAAACATCGCATCAACACAATTCTGACATCCGCTGATGCCGCCCCAGGCATCGAATGCATTAGGTGAAGCCTTCAGGTCAAAAGTACATGGAGAGTGATCGGAAACGAGCATCTCAATGCGCCCGTCGCCGAGCAGCTCCCACATGCGTCGCTGATGGGCGCGATCCCGAATGGGTGGAGAGCACTTTGCCTTCGGTCCGATGGCATCGAGGTCTTCAGTGGCCAACAAAAAGTAATGCGGACAAGACTCAAAACTCGCATCTACGCCGCGAGCCTTTGCCCGTTCAACCTCCTCAATGGCTTCCGGACAGGAGCAATGTGCAATATGTATGCGGCAGCCTGCAGCTTCAGCAATCATCAGTACGCGGTGCACAGCCTCCACTTCAGTAAAAATCGGGCGGGATGCCACATAAGCAGAAAGTGACGTTTCGCCCGCAGAGCGAGCTTCGGCGCCAAGTCCATCCGTGATGGTCGCATTCTCACAGTGCACGATCAGCAGACCATCCTTTTTCGCAATTTCACGGGCCCCACGGAAAAGCTCAAAGTCGGTGACATTTTTAAAGTCACCCGGCTTACCGGAGCCGCATGTCGCAACGAAGGCCTTGAACGCCGCAACCCCTGCATCCGCGAGCGGTGCCAAATCCTTGAGATTCCAAGGAACAAGCCCTCCCATCGGCGCATAATCGACCCAACATTGCCCTTCGGCCGCCTTGAGTTTGATCTCCAGACTTGGAACATCCGTCGTGCAAGGGATCTGATTCAGCGGCATTTCTGCAAATGAAGTAATTCCGCCGGCAGCCATTGCCTGTGTACCAGTACGATAGCCTTCCCATTCAGTGCGGCCGGGTTCTGAAAGATGCATGTGCACATCAACCATCCCCGGCAACACATACTGTCCGAGCGCGTTAATTTCACGTGCAGCCCGTTCGTCGATCGTTGGTGCCATGGCTGCGATGACACCGTTTTTCACGGCGATATCCACCATTTCTACCGCATCAGGAAGGACTGCCATTCCTTTTTTGATAATCAAATCAAACATGCTTGCGATCCTCTCTCAGATCAGAAATTGAGATTGAACTGCTGCTGCAGATAGAGCGCAGCACAACATACGGCACCGAGCACCAACATGAGCGGCGTATAGAACCGCAGCCACTTTGTATATTCGACTTTAGCGATCACAAGAGTCGCAACAAAAAAGCCCGAAGTGGGAAAGAAGATGTCTGTAAGCTGCCCGCCCCAGGCATTCGCCGAAACAATGGCTTGCTGAGAAACATCCAGCAGAGAGCCAAGCGGCGAAAGGATTGGCATCGTCAGAATCGTGAGTGCCGTGGCGCCTGGAATCAAGGCGTTGAAGATGGCCTGTTCCCAAAAAATAGCGATTGCAGAAAGCGCCGGCGGCGTTGTGGCCAAAAGCTGCTCGAGCCAATAAACAATCGTGTCGGTAATAACGCCCTTGTCCATAACCACAGCAATGGCAGAGGCTACGCCGCACAGAAGAGCACCGACCATCAAATCCCGCATGCCCGCATTTATGTCATCGCAAATCTCCTGAGCAGTCTTGCCGGCAATGATGGCTGCGATGATACCGATCGTGAGAAAAAGGCCGCCGATCGCCTCAAAGCCAAGATTCATTGACAAAATCAAATAGACTGCGAAGGGAAACATGACGAGGCAGGAGATGCCCGCCCACGTCTGTCTTGACGTGAAGACAAGCTCTCGATTCCCCGATTTTTCACCTTCTTCAGCTGCAAGCTTTTCTTTAACTTCGATATCCGTGTCGTAGGTAAGAGACTTCTGTGGATCCTTCTTGACACGTGCCGCATAAACCATCACATAGACGATGGAAATCAAAATCACTACAGCCAGTACAACAGCGCGCAGGCCGGAACCAGAAAACATCGTCACTTGAGCAATTTGCTGCCCCATGCCGACGGAGCCGGGAATCGTAATGCCGAAGGTAAAGCCCATACACGGAGAAAGCAAAGCAACGGCAGTTGCAGTCATCCCGTCGTAGCCGAGTCTATAAAAGAGCGGCAGAAAAACCGGCAGATATGCGAGCGAAAGTTCCGGCACACCAATAAAAGCAGCAAGGAGTGAAAGAACCAACATCAAAACCGGGGCAACGAGGAATTCAGATTGCCCGACAGCCCGTGAAAGGCGCTGCACGCCGAGGTCAATCAGCCCTGCACGTTTGATGAGCCCCATGCAGGCTCCGACCATAAAAGTCAAAACGACAATACCGGCAGCACGTTCAAAGCCATATGGAATAGCCGTGATGATCTCAAGCCATCCGGCTGGATGTGGTTCAACCGCATGGTATGTATTGGCGACTACCAGATTTTGAACACCGTGAACGGTCTCAACTACATGGCGGTCATACTGCCCAGAAGGCACGATGTACGTAAGTACGGCCATCAAGAGTATGAAGATCCCGAGAATGATGTAAATATCGGGCATCTTGAAGTTTTTTTTCTTCTGTGCTGACTGCGGGAGATCCTGCTTGGGCATTTTGCGATCCTTGAGAGTGGGATGCTCTGCTCGAGGAGTTGGACAGTGTCTCTTGGCGCCTAGAGAGGTCCGTGCGGAGCAAATTGAAATTCGTTTGCAAAGTTCCAGAACCGACATTCAATTGGTTCTTGCAGCTTTTTCTATCTGAAATATAGGTTGGACTCCCTAGATTCATCGATGCCCGTTGGCGTCAACGTATTGTCTTTAGGCGCCATAAATGCCGGTTCGATTGAAAAGGCTGCGGCGGTTAGAAAGCGCGTTGCTTAAGTCCCTGAATGCAATCACATCAAATCGATCGAATAATCCGAGGTTGGCTCAGCCAGTGACGCTGGGAGCTTTGTAATTGACGCTTAATGACACCCGGTCGACCGCCTTGCCGATGACAATGAACCTGAAGGTTCTCTCATCCAGACCAGATGAAGCTGCTATGAAGTTATCCTCGCCTTTTCTTGCTATTTGTCTGGCAGCGCCCCCCCAACGCAGCCAAGAAGCTATAACGATATTCGAAGGCCTTACTGGGATATGTCGGCCGTCAATCAACTACACCGGACAAACGGCAGGCCGGTTTGTGGCGCCAGAGTCCTGCAGTGATGAGGTTGCCGTTGTGCTCCTGATCAATGCCGCTGCGGGAACCGCGCCTTTTGTACGAAACCTGCCGATCTTGGTGCTGCAATTTGAACCTGAAGTGGGTACAGGCACAGAGGTTCAAGGCAAAGTGCTCTGCCATTCAAAATGGGACTCACCAATGTGCGGTCTTTGTCTTGAGGATGCTTCGCATCTCGAAGGACTGCCCGTCAAGCTGAGCGAAAAC
>OGRN01003059.1_pt1 | contig 12181 bp, 11 predicted proteins | sample 1553401 | NCBI WGS metagenome assembly OGRN01 (sample SAMEA2580096, study PRJEB22360) | human gut metagenome | biome: human gut; feature: human-associated habitat; material: faeces | place: Denmark | collected 2008/2010 | reverse complement strand
CCACCAGAACCAGGACCCTCCCGTAGGAGCCAGCCACTCGACGCAGGCGCTTCTCCACGCTTGACCTCCACTTCCGCCGGAAGACCCGGCCTCGGCACAAAAAAGACTTCTGCCCCTGGGCCGCCCGGAGGCGAGAGGGGCAGAAGTCATCAGCTCAAAGGCGGTTTAGGGCTCGCGGCGCGCGCCGTCACCCAACGGGGAACCTCATCCCGCGCAAGGAATCTTACGGCCGCGGCGCCGGGGCGTCAATCCAGCTCCTTGGCGCCGGTGTAGAGCTGCCAGTACTCGCCGCGCTGGGCCAGGAGCTCCTCGTGGGTGCCGCGCTCCACGATGCGGCCGTGCTCCAGCACCATGATGGCGTTGGCGTTGCGCACGGTGGAGAGGCGGTGCGCGATGACGAAGGTGGTCCTGCCGGCCATGAGCTGGTCCATGGCCCGGGCGATGATGGCCTCGGTGCGGGTGTCGATGGAGCTCGTGGCCTCGTCCAGGATGAGCACCGGAGGGTCGGCCACGGCCGCGCGGGCAATGGCCAGAAGCTGGCGCTGGCCCTGGCTGAGGTTGGCGCCGTCGGCCACCACCGGCGTGTCGTAGCCCTGCGGCAGGCGGCTGATGAAGCTGTCGGCGTTGGCCACGCGGGCGGCGGCGCGCACCTCCTCGTCGGTGGCGTCCAGCTTGCCGAAGCGGATGTTGTCGGCGATGGTGCCGCGGAAGAGGTGCGTGTCCTGCAGCACGATGCCCAGGCTGCGGCGCAGGGACTCCTTGGAGATGTCCCTCACGTCGATGCCGTCGTAGGTGATGACGCCGCCGCGCACCTCGTAGAAGCGGTTGATCAGGTTGGTGATGGTGGTCTTTCCGGCTCCCGTGGACCCGACGAAGGCGATTTTCTGCCCCGGCTTGGCAAAGAGCGAGAGGCCCTCGAGGACGGTCTGCCCCTCCACGTAGCCAAAGTCCACGTCATAGAAGCGCACATCGCCGGCAAGGGGCACGTCCTCGCCGTCGATGCGCCACGCCCAGCCTGAGGCGCCGCCCGCCGTGCGGGCCGCCTCCACGTCCGAGCGCACCAGGGTCACGCGGCCCTCGTCCACCTCGGGCTCCCTCTCCATGACGGCAAAGATGCGCTCGGCTCCGGCAAGGGCCGTCAGCAGGAAGTTGCCCTGCTGCGTGAGCTGGTTGATGGGCATGCAGGCCTGGCGGACAAACACCAGGTAGCTCGCAAGGCTTCCCACGTCCGCGCGCCCGCTCAGGGCGAGAAGCGCCCCCACCACGCAGACCACGGCAAAGTTCATGTAGGAGACGGCCACGGTCACCGGCACCATGGTCGAGGCGTAGGCCTGCGCGGTGGTGCCGCTCTGGCGCAGCGCCTCGTTGAGGGCGTCGAAGTCCGCCTGGGCGGCCTCCTCGTGGTTGAAGACCTTGACCACCTTCTGGCCGGCCATCATCTCCTCCACGTAGCCGTCGAGCTGGCCGAGCGTGGCCTGCTGCGCCCCAAAGAACCTACGGCTCCGCCCGCCCGAGAAGCGCACGTAGCAGGCGATGAGCACGTCGCAGGCAAGCGTGATGAGCGTGAGGCGCCAGTCGAGCACCACCAGCAGCGTGAAGGTGCCCACCGTCTGGATGAGCGCCTGGACCGCGTTGGCAAAGCTGTTGTTGAGCGCCTCCGAGACCGTGTCCACGTCGTTGGTGAAGTAGCTCATGACGTCGCCATGCCGCGTGGAATCAAAGAACGAGAGCGGCAGCCCCTCTATGTGGGCGAGAAGGTCCCGCCTGATGTCGAAGACCACCTTCTGCGCGGCGCGCACCATGGTCTGCGTGTACCCCACGGCACTCGCCACGCCAACGGCGTAGATGCACGCCGTCAGCGCCACCAGCCGAGAAAAGCGCGCGAAGTCCCCGGCGCCAACGGCGTTGACCACCGGCTTGATCATGTACGTGCCCAGCAGGTTCGCCAGGCCGCTCACCGTGACCAGGACGGCCACCACGGCAAGCCGCGTCCACGCGTGGCCCATGTAGTCCAGAAGGACCCGCAGCGTGTGACGCATGTTCCTCGGGCGCGAGGGCGCCTGTCCCCTACCTGCCATCTGCAGCCTCCCCAGCCTCGCCGGTCTTCTCGCCGTGAATGCCGCTGCCTATCTGGGACTCATAGAGCTCCTGGTAGATGGGGTCGGCGGCGAGAAGCTCCTCGTGGGTCCCCACGACGTGGACGCGCCCGTCGTCCAGGATGACGATCTTGTCGGCGTCGCGGACGGAGGCCACGCGCTGGGCGATGACGATCTTGGTGACGTCCGCGAGGGCCGCCAGGTGCGCGCGGATCTTGGCGTCGGTGGCCATGTCCACGGCGCTGGTGGAGTCGTCGAAGTCCAGCACGGGTGGGGGCTTGAGAAGCGCGCGTGCAGAGGCGCTGCTTCTGGCCGCCGGAGACGTTGACGCCGCCCTGGCCCAGGTCCCCGTCGAGCCCGCCGATGCGGTCCAGGAACTCGTCCACGCAGGCCACGCGACAGGCCTCGAGGAGCTCGTCGTCGGAGGCGTCGGGCGCGCCCCACTGCAGGTTCTGGCGCACGGTGCCGCTGAACAGCACGTTCTTCTGGAGCACGATGCCAACGGCGTCCCTCAGCGCGGCGAGGTCGTACTCGCGCACGTCGTGCCCGCCAACGGCCACCCCGCCCGAGGTGACGTCGTAGAGCCGCGCTATGAGCTGCACGAGCGTGGTCTTGCCCGAGCCCGTGGCACCCAGGACGCCCACGGTGGAGCCTGCAGGCAGGTGGAGAGTGACGTCTGAGAGCACGTCCTTCTGGGCCGAGGCGCTGTACCTGAAGCCGACGTGGTCGAAGTCCACCGAGCCGTCCGGGACCTCCGTCAGGGCGTGCTCCGGCGAGGAGATGGCGGGCTTCTCGTCAAGCACCTCGCGGACGCGCCGTATGGACGTCAGGGCGCGCGCCATGAGGAGGAACACGTTGGAGATCATCATCAGGGAGTTCATGATCTGCAGGACGTAGCTCATGAAGCCGGTGAGGGTGCCCACCGTGAGCTGGCCCGCCATGATCATGTTCCCGCCCGTCCAGAGGATGCCCACGCAGGCCGTGTACATGGCCAGCTGGAAGACGGGCGTGTTGAGCACGGCCCCCGAGAAGGTCCTGGTGGCGGTGGCGGCAAGGTCGGAGTTGACCTCGGAGAAGCGCTTTGCCACGTGGTCCTCGCGCACGTAGGCCTTGATGACGCGGATGGCGGTGAGGTCCTCCTGGAGAGCGTCGTTCAGGCGGTCCATCACGCCCTGCAGGACGCGGTAGAGCGGGCCCACGTGGCGCACGATGAAGAGCAGCACCACCGCAAGCACCGGCACGATGGCCAGGAAGACCGCAGCCAGCCGCACGCTCATCACGCAGGAGAGCAGAAGTCCCATGACCAGCATGACCGGGCCGCGCAGGAGCGGCCTGAAGCCGGTGACCATGGCGTTCTGGATGACCGTCACGTCGGTGGTCATGCGGGTGACCAGCGAGCTCGACTCGAAGTCGTCCAGGTTGGAGAAGGCAAAGCGCTGGACCTGGGCAAACTCCGCGCGGCGCAGGTTTGCGCCCAGCCCCATGGCCGCCCGCGCCGAGAAGCGCGCGTAGCCCGTGCCCAGAAGCAGCGCCGCCGCGGCGCAGGCCAGCATGGCGACGCCGCGCGTCCAGACCACGCAGGGGTTGGCGCCGGAGATTCCCTCGTCGATGACGGAGGACATCAGGAACGGGATCAGGAGCTCGAGGGACGTCTCCACGAAGACGCAAAGGCCAGCCAGCACCGCGTCTTTGCGGTACGCCCCAAACCCCTGCGCAATGAAGCGCAGGTCACTCCCCCTGGCCGCAGCCCTGCCGTCTTGTCGCGAACCGTCCACCGGACACCTCCGAGCTCCTCGACACCAAACGCGCTTGAGGATACCGCGGTCGAGCCGGCCGGCTCTAGAGGCCAAAGAGCTTGCAGGCGTTTCTCCACAGTGAGGCATAGGTCTGGGCTGCCGGCGCGACGCCGGCCGCCTCGCGCTCGCAGGCCAGCATGTCGGCCACGAAGACGACCATCGCAGGCTCGCACTCCTCGCCGCGCAAGGGCACCGGGGCCATGTAGGGGGAGTCGGTCTCCGTGAGCATGAGGCGCTCCGGGCAGACGCGGGCCGCGTCGCGGATGTCCTCGGAGCGTGAGAACGTGGACGCCCCGCCAAAGGCGATGCTGCAGCCCAGGCGGCAGAAGTCCTCCATGATGCGGGTGTCGGAGGTAAAGCAGTGCAGGTCGCAGCCGGCCTCGGGCACGCCCTCCTGGGCAACGCCCACAACGTGCTCGGCAGCCCAGGTAAAGCCGCCCTCATCCTGCTTCAGAAAACGAGAACCGGGAACGCCGCACTGGGGGCACTTAAAATCCTCGGGCAGCTGATCGCCATCGAACTCTTCAACATAACCGCAAACGGGGCATACGAATTTCATAATAATCTCCTTTGGTCACAGAGTGCGTTCGCCGGCCCTGTTAGGTTCCTCTCCGGCTCCCGCTTGACGATTCCATTATGCACAACTTCAGCGAGATTTAAACAGTAATAGGAATAATTCTCAAAAAGATTTTTAAGAATGTCATGAAATGTTAATGAGTTAACAATATCGACGCAGCTAAAGAACTACAATCGGCTGGCTTGAATGTTGATTCGTTAACGAATGTTTGAGAAGCGCGGCGAGCTGGCATCAACGAGGGGGGATGGCTGCCCCCTGTTCGTCAGATTTCGCCAGCTTGACTCAAAGAACAACCAGGGAGAAGACCGTGAACAAAGCCTATAAAGCATGGTGCCGTATCTATCAGACCGTGTTTCGTCTTGCCATGCCGATCCTTCCGTACTATGAACCCAAGATTATGCATTCGACCGATCAGGTTTCGCAGGTACTGGCCGGCAAGCGCATCGGCTCGGTCTTGCTGGTGACGGACCCCGGCATCGCCAGGCTCGGTTTGACTCACGGGCTCGAGGCCGCGTTCGCGCAGGTGGGAATCGACTGCACTGTTTACGCAAATACCCAGGTAAACCCCACGGTCTCTAACGTAGAGGAAGCCGCTGCGCTGTACCGCGAAAACGGCTGCCGCGCCATCATCGGCTTTGGCGGCGGCTCGGCCATGGACTGCGCCAAGGGCGTGGGCGCACGTATCGCCCAGCCGCGCAAGCCCATCAACAAGATGCGCGGCCTTTTGCGCGTGCATCGTCGCCTGCCGTTGCTCATTGCCGTTCCCACGACGGCGGGAACAGGGAGCGAAGTAACGCTTGCGGCCGTGATCACCGACGATAAAACGCACTACAAGTACCCCGTCAATGACTTTGTGCTCATTCCTCGCTATGCCGTGCACGACCCGCGCCTTACCTGCGGATTGCCTGCCTCCATTACGGGCCAGACGGGCATGGATGCTCTCACCCATGCGGTGGAGGCCTACATCGGGCGCAGCACCAACGCCTACACGCGCGCGGCGGCAAAGCGCGCCGTGCGTCTGATTCACGACAACCTGCTCGAGGCATACGAAAACGGCCAGAATATCGAGGCTCGCGCAAATATGCTCGAGGCAGCCTACCAGGCCGGAATCGCTTTCACCCGCAGCTACGTGGGTTACGTGCACGGAATCGCTCACAGCTTGGGCGGCCGCTATGGCATACCACATGGCCTTGCAAACGCCGTAATCCTTCCGCATATGTTGCGCGCATACGGCCCGGCCGCCGAGTGCAAGCTTGCCGAGCTCTCCCGCGACGCAGGCATCGCGCCTGCCGCTGCAAACGATCAAACAGGCGCGAAAGCCTTTATCGAATGGGTGGACAACATGAATGCGCGCTTGGGAATCCCACGATACCTTGAAGGCATAAACGCTGCCGACGTACCGACGATGGCAGCGCATGCTGCGGCAGAATCCAATCCGCTGTATCCTGTGCCTAAGCTGATGGACGCCGAGCAGCTTGCGAGCATGTATCGCGTGGTTGCGGGCGGCCATTTTGCCGATGAGCCCGCAGTGCGCGCAGGTAAGGGACAGCGCCGAAGCGCGGAGCGGCCCTCGCGAGTTGCCCGCACCGCCGAACGAAAGGTTGCCGCATGCTCGAGCAAGAAATAGCCGTGATCGTCGAGGAGCAGCGTCGCTACTTCCAGACGCACGCTACGTTTGATGTCTCCGCACGCAAGGCTGCCTTGCGCGCGTTGCTGGAGAGCGTGCGAGCGCATGAGGACGACATCGCCGCTGCACTCTATGCCGACTTGGGCAAAAGCCATAGCGAAGCCTATATGTGCGAGATCGGCACGTCGCTTGCCGAGATTCGCCATCAAATCGCCCATGTTGCGTCGTGGAGCCGCTCGCGCCTGCGCCTCTGCGACCTCGCGAACGCCGTGAGCGTGTGCAAGGTTCAGCCCGTGCCCTATGGCGTGACGCTTGTTATGGCGCCGTGGAACTACCCGTTTTTGCTTACGCTCGAGCCGCTGGCAGGTGCCCTTGCCGCGGGCAACACCGTGGTTCTCAAGCCGAGCGCTTATGCGCCCGCTTCGAGCGCGGTGCTGCGTCGGATCTGCGAAGAGGCGTTCGACCCGCGTTTGGTGCGCGTAGTCGAAGGCGGTCGTGCCGAGAATACAGCTCTGCTAGAGCAGCGTTGGGACAAGATCTTCTTTACCGGAAGCGTGAACGTGGGCAAGCTTGTGATGGAGCAGGCGAGTCGAAACCTCACGCCGGTTACGTTGGAGCTGGGCGGCAAAAGCCCCTGCATCGTGGACGCCTCGGCAAACATCAAGGTGGCAGCGCGTCGTATCGCTTTTGGCAAGTGGCTCAATGTGGGCCAGACCTGTGTGGCGCCCGATTATCTGTTGGTGGACGAGCGCGTGCACGACGAACTGCTCGAGGCCCTCAAAGGTTGCGTTCGCGCCATGTATGGCGAGGATGCGCTGAGCAACCCCGCCTACGGCAAGATGGTCAACGCCAAGCATTTCGATCGCGTGCGCGGGCTTATCGACCCTGCCAAGGTTGTGTTGGGTGGCCGCGCGGACGAGGCGTCGCTTAAGATCGAGCCAACGATTCTCGATGGTGTGGATCCAAGTGTTGACGCCGTGATGCAGGAAGAGATTTTTGGTCCTGTATTGCCAGTCATCACCTATAAAAGTTTGGACGAGGTCGAGCGTTTTATTATGGACCGTCCCACGCCGCTTGCGCTGTATATCTTTAGCGAGGACCGTGCGGTGCAGCAGCGCTTTACCCGCTATGTGCCCTTTGGCGGCGGCTGCGTGAACGATTGCATCATGCATCTCGCCACAAGCCATATGGGATTTGGCGGCATGGGGGAGAGCGGCATGGGCCAGTACCATGGACGCGAGAGCTTTGACACCTTTAGCCACAAGAAGAGCATCGTGTCTAAAGCGACGTTTTTTGATGCCCCCTTCCGTTACGCGCCTTATGCGGGCTGGAAGGATGCGTTCGTTCGATTTTTCGTGCACTAATGACAAAAGTCCGCAGGTTTATTTTGTCATATTTTTAGGGCTAACGCATAAAAGCCGACGCGCTGTCCATGGGAGCGTCGGCTTTTTTAATGAGGGGTGTATGGACCCGGGAATCGAGGGCCTGACTAGATGACGATGCCTTCGCAGTGGTCGCACTCATGTTGGATGATCTGTGCCACAAAACCGGAGAAACTGCGCGTATGCTCGTGCCAGGAATCGTCTAGGTAGGTTACGCGGATGCTGCGATAGCGCGTGCAAGGGCGCGTGCCTTCGAGTGAGAGGCAGGCCTCCTCGGTCTGATATTCGTCGTGCCGCTCGATAATGCGGGGGTTGAACATTACGAGTGTGCGGGGGCCATCGGTTACGGCGATCACGCATTTGCGCTTGCCGATCATGTTTGCGGCAAGCCCCACGCATTCATGGGAGTGGGCGGCGAGCGTGTCTGCCAGGTCGCGCCCGATGGCGATATCTTCTGGTGTGGCCGGCACGCTGGGCATGCGCAGCATGATGGGCGAGGTGACGATGTTGCAAACCATGGTTTCCCCTTGTGGATTGATCGCGGGCGGCTGGGTGTGAGTGTAGCCCATTGAGTCGCGGCGCGGGAGGTTCGTGTGCGGACGGGCGGATACAATGAGAGATAAGTAGAGTTTTGAGCTGAGGGACGGGCTTGCGATGATTCGCGTGAACACGGCACAGTCGAGGCGGGGCATGATGTGCGTTTTTGTGGCCGCTCTGACTGCGATGCTCGCTGCCTGTTCGAATGCGACGACGGCGTCATCCGCCACGGAAGGCAGCGACGTTCGGTATGACGTCGAGCACGTGCAAAAATCCCTGGAGGCATTGGAGGCGCAGCGTTCGCAGAAATCGGGCGCCACGCAGGTCGATACCGATGCTACCGCCGAGAGCGTGGCCGAGCTCTTGCCGTATATTGGCCTGCCCAAAACGGCAGTGGTGACCTGCTGTTTGATGCCATTGCTGTTGATGGCGTCGTGGTGAACGTGAGCAAATACAACTTGGCCAAGAATTACTGGTGCGATGCGGCTGGCACGATGCACGTGCTGCCCGACCGCACGGCCTCGGGTGCGCGGGTTGATGGTGAGGCTACGCAGTTTGTTCCTAACGAAGATCCTTCCGATTACGACTCTCCCGATGAGTATGCCGATGCTGCTGAGGACGAGTTTGCCACCCACGGCAGCTCGAACCCCTGGCAGGAGGCGTTTGATTATTGGGAGAGCTGCATGGGGTGGGGGTGGCAGGCACTTCTTGCCAACGGGCTCAAAGTCCTGTCTGCCCAATCTGATATCCTGGGCCCAGCAGATACCTCGAGATTGGTCTTTTCATGATTGAGCAAATAGCGAATTATCCCGTGCAGCACTTTGCTCAGACGGCTGAGGAACCGCGGCTTATCGTCAATTCAATGTCCGCACGAGGCGGTACCTTCTAATCAACAAAAAGCCCGAAGGCGCGGGCGGGCGAGAGGCCTGCACGCGGCGCCCTTGGGGGGTGGAAGGGGTAAACCATGTACGAGCCGTCACGTCAGATTTCTTCGTTCTACATCGCCGGGTTCCAGTACTGGGACGGAGCCCTGGTGCTTTCTGAGCTCAAGGTGGGCGAGCGCCTGCGCTTGGTGCCGGAGTTCGACAATCCTCACGATCCGTCCGCCATGGCCATCTATCGCGGCAAAACCAAGATGGGCTTTGTTCCCGGATCGGAAAACGAGCTTCTCGCCCTCATGTTCTTCTATGGTCACTCCGACGGCTTTGAACTGCGCGTCTTGCAGGTTTCGCCCGATCAAAAGCCATGGGAGCAGGTGCGCGTTGGCCTGTATGTAACCGATGCTCGCTAGATGAGCGCCGCAGAGCAAACCTCAGCTTGCTCTATCATGTATAGACAAGGGAGTCGCCGGGTTCCGGCTCTGCCCATGGGGTGGGGTCGGGGCCGCGGCTTTTGTATACGACGGCAGGGCGGAGGAGACGCGCCATGATGTGGTTCACGGCAGATACGCACTTTGGGCACTCGAATATTATCGAGCTCACGCACCGTCCGTTCTCGTCGGTCCAAGAGATGGATCGCCGCCTTATTGCGAATATCAACGACCGTGTGAGCGCGCGCGATTCCCTCTACATCCTGGGCGACTTCTCGTTTCGCACGACGGTCGAAGAGGCATACGCCATTCGCAAAAAGATCGTTTGTCAGCATGTGCATCTCATTCGCGGTAATCACGACAAGCACTGGATTGATAGCCCCTTCCCAGACGCCTTTGAATCCGAGCAAGACTATCTGGAAATCAAGCCAGGGTTTGCCAAGGGCGTCCGCCTGGACCTGTTCCATTACCCCATGTTGAGCTGGAACGGCAAATGGCGCGGGGCTATTCATCTTCATGGGCACATTCATACCGAGGGACCCGATTATAACGAGCGCAATCGCGAGCGCGGCATTTTGCGCTACGACGTGGGTGTTGATGCCAACGAGTATTGCCCCGTGAGCCGCGATGACATCCTGACCTTCTTTGATGGTGTTGAGCCAAAGCCGGCGCAGCTGGCATAGTGAAGTGACGGGGTCAGTGTGGCCGGGTTAACGCGGTGCCGCTGGTGTACTGAAGTCGGCACGGTGCGGCGTCCGGCGAGCCCAAGTGGAGTTACTGGCGGTTCCTTCGGCAGCGTCATCCTGTGGCGGTAAAACGTGCATTTTGAAATGAGTGGCGGTTGTTGAAACGTTTTGAGGGCGTTTTGGGGCGGGAGACATGTGAAAATCCGCCACTCGTTGAATTTGGGCTCGGAAATGCGCGATTTTCCGCCACTGGTTGTATCCATCGTGATTGTGCCCGACGTCGCCGCAGCGGGCACGATCACGATTGGCGCCACGAGGGGTTCCAAGCCACATGGGTCCGATATCACGGTAATGTTGCCGCCTCCATTTGGGTCATCGTGCGCGGCCGTGTCCCCTTGGGGCGGTATGCTGTCTTATCAAAGCAAGCCAGCGAAGGGGAGCTCCATGAACGAGATCAAGTGCCCGCACTGTGGCCAGATGTTTAAGATCGACGAGTCAAGCTATGCCGATATCGTCAGTCAGGTACGTACTGCGGAGTTTGCGCACGATGTTGCCGAGCGCGAAGCCGCGGCCAGGCGCGAGACCGAAAGCGCCGTGGCGCTTGCGCGCGCCGAGGCGGACAAGCGCCTGCAAGAAGCCCTGGCCGCCCACAATACCGAGATGGCCGATCTGCGAGTTGAGACGAGCTCTCTCGTGCAGAAAGCTCAAAGCGAGTCCGAAGCGCGCATTGCCGAGCTTGAGGCCAAGCTCGCCGCCGCTGTAGAATCCCAAAAGGCCGCTCGGAACGAAGCCGCGGCCGAGGCTCGCGCCGATGCGCAAAAGACGGCTGTCGAGTTGCAGCGCGAGGTGGATCGCTTGCGCGCGGAGGCTGCTCGACAGGCAGATGCGGTCAAGCTGGCGCAGGCCAGTGCCGCGGCCGCTGCCAAAGACGAGCTTGCCACGCGCGATGCTCAGATTGCCCAGCTCAAGGCCCGTCTAGATGCTGCCGATTCGGCACGCGAGCTCGCCATCCAAAAGGCTCAATCCGATGCCGAGCGCGAGGCCGATGCGTTGCGTTCGCAGATTCGCGAGCAAAAGAGCGAGGCAGCTGCCCAGCTCGCACGGGCAGTTTCCCAGGCCGAGCGCGAGCGCGATGAGGCTCGTGCCAAACTCACCAGCGAACTTGCGGTGCGCGATTCGCGCGAGCAGCAACTTGCGGCGGCGCACGAGCTCGAGCTCGCTCAGGCCAAGAAGACCACCGAAGAGCTCATTCGCTACAAGGACCAAGAAATCGAGCGCTTGCGCGACATGAAGGCGCGTCTTTCTACCAAGATGGTGGGCGAGAGCCTGGAGCAGCATTGCGAGACGGAGTTCAACCGCCTACGCATGACAGCGTTTCCCAACGCGTACTTTGAGAAGGATAACGATGCTTCCGAGGGCACTAAGGGCGACTTTATCTTCCGCGAGTGCGACGAGATGGGCAACGAGATTGTCTCCATCATGTTCGAGATGAAAAACGAGAACGATACCACGGCGAGCAAGCATAAGAACGAGGACTTCTTTAAGAAACTCGATCATGACCGCAAGCAGAAGAACTGCGAGTATGCCGTGCTCTGTACGCTGCTCGAGCCGGATAGCGACCTGTACAACACGGGCATCGTCGATGTGAGCTATCGCTACGAAAAGATGTATGTCATCCGTCCGCAGTTCTTCATTCCACTCATCACGCTGCTGCGCAATGCCGCCTTGAACTCGCTTTCCTACAAGCAGGAGCTGGCTGTAGTGCGCCAGCAAAATATCGACGTCACCAACTTCGAGGCTAAGATGGAGGAGTTCAAGACCGGCTTTGCGCGCAATTACGACATCGCAAGCCGAAAGTTCCAAACGGCGATCGAAGAGATCGATAAGACCATCACGCACCTGCAAAAGACCAAGGATGCGCTGCTCTCGTCTGAGAATAATCTGCGACTGGCGAACAACAAGGCAGAGGGTCTGACCATCAAGCGTCTGACGCGTGGCAACCCCACGATGAAGGCCGCCTTTGAGGAAGCCGATGCTAAACGCGAGGCGGAGGAAGAGTAGGCTCATTCGCTAAGACCGTTACAACCGCTAGAAAAAGCGCCGGTATATGCCGGCGCTTTTTAATATGAGTTGAACATTGTCAAGAGGCAAAACCGGCCCGGCCGTCCGCG
>OGRN01003058.1_pt1 | contig 12184 bp, 10 predicted proteins | sample 1553401 | NCBI WGS metagenome assembly OGRN01 (sample SAMEA2580096, study PRJEB22360) | human gut metagenome | biome: human gut; feature: human-associated habitat; material: faeces | place: Denmark | collected 2008/2010 | reverse complement strand
CTCTTCCAGGTTTTTCGGCTCCTTCACGCCATATTCCTTCACCTGTTCCTCAATCTTAGCCTTCGCCTCTGCCGGTGTGATTACACCCCAGATCTTATGAAATGTATTCATATTGAACGGCATATTGTACATCTGGCCTTTATAATATGCCACCGGGCAGTTCGTATAACGGTTAAATGTTGCAAACTGTCCAATGTAATCCCACACCTCTTTATTACTTGTGTGGAAAATATGTGCTCCATACTGATGCACCTGGATTCCTTCCATCTCTTTTGTATAAATGTTTCCACCGATATGCGAACGCCTCTCTACAACGAGGCAGCTCTTTCCTGCCTTCATAGCCTCATGGGCAAAGATTGCTCCATAAAGCCCAGACCCTACAATAATATAATCGTACATAATCCCTCCTGCTGCCTTTTAAGCTCCATTTATTCCTTTCAAACTCCATTTATGCCTTTTAAGTTCCATTTATTAAGAGAGGAATGCATCTTACATTATGCATTCCTCCCTGGTTACTCATTTCACTCTTATTAATCCAGATCAATATAATCTACCTGGAATGTGTCATCCTTCTCAGAATGACTGCGTCTCTCCTTCGGACGCTCACTGAGCAGATCATCTAAATCATCTACCATATCATCCTCTTCCTCCTCATCCATCACAAATGATTCGAAGTTCTCATCTTCATATAAAGACATATCCGTAATGGTATTAAAATCATCGAATTTCACTGTACGAAGCGGTGCTTCTCTGACTTCATCAAATTTCTCTTCTTCAAAGTCATCATCTGCATAATCATCTTCGTCATCATAACGCTTGCTATCATAACGATCGTCATCATCGTCAAATTCATCAAATTCGTCATCATCGTAGTCATCAAAATCATCTTCGTCTACGACTTTTTTCTTTTTGCCTTTTTTCGGAGCTGGCTGAGCTTTCTTTTTATTTTTCTTCTTCGGAGCCGGTTCCGGTTCTTCCTCTTCTAAGTCGATTCCATACTCATCATACAGATCATCCAGCTCAATATCACGGTTACGAAGCTTCACACGAACCACGATCAGACGGATAATGAGAAGAAGTAAAATAACAATAAAGATAATCGCAAATACTTTAAAATGTCCGTCGATCACATTCTGCATCTTATTAAAGAAACCATTGGCCTTTTTCTTAGCATTGCTTGCTCCGGTATCCTGCTTTACATCACATCTCTGATACGTATTCTCCTGAGAATCATACTCGTAGAAATTCTTCGTACCATTGTTGTTTACAGCATACATCAGATAGAATCCATCTTTGTCATTATCCTGCCATACAGGGAATTCCTGTCCGTTCAGCGTCAGTGTTGTCTGCGCATAATTAGATGGCAGCTTCACACTTGTATCACTTAACAGAACAATCGTTGTTGTATCGGAAATATCAATCTCTTCATATGGTGCAAATGTTGCATTTGAATCATCATATAAGAAGAAATTGGAATTACCATCCGCTGATGTCAGATAAGCAAGGTAAACACCATTTGTCTCGTTATAAGCCATTGGGCGGTCAGCGCCCTCATAATTCATTGTTGTCTTTGTAAATCCTGCTGGAACAGAAGCTTCTACAAAATCACTCAGCGTATAAGATGTACCGTTCACCTCAACTGTAACATCGCCACTAGCTGCTGTGTCAGCACCTTCTGCTGCCTGAGTATCATCCACGATCTTAGAAGGATCTCCGGCAGCGATTGTCACTGTAGATTTTCCTTCTGTCAACTTAACCTCTGAACCAGAACTGGATTTCACATCCTGAGATGCTACCGTAATCTCTGTGGAACCTTCTTGCAGTGCTTGGAATGTCATGGTAAATGACACTTCTGAAGAGCCGCCATTTCCTGAGTATGTCAGGGTTCCATCACCACCGGTCACTCCATCACCGGAATTAAACTTCAATGCACTGGCATCATAAGAAAGTGTTACTGATGAACTTCCAAGAGATCCACTGCTGGATTTTAAAACACATTTTACGTCTACCATATCTCCCACAGCCGTACTCGGATCTGCAAAAGAAATTCTACCGCCAGCTGCATGGGATGTCAGTGTCACGCTGGTAGCCAGCACACATACACAGGCAACTGCAGCCAGTACTTTCTTTAAAAACTTCATGTACTTTACCTCTTTTTTCTATAGTTTCTGTATTTTAAGAATGGTTATGCATTATTCTGCACTTTCACCGCCGGAAGATTCTCCGCCGCCGGAGCTGCTGCCGCCAGATTCACTTCCGCCACCAGAACTGCTGCCACCAGAGCTGCTTCCGCCAGATTCACTTCCGCCACCGGAGCTACTGCCTGAACTACTGTTGCCGGAGCCACTGCCTGCTCCGCTGTCTGATTTACTGCCACCGGAGCTTCCACTGCCAGAGGAATTGCCGCTACCGGAGCCTCTACTTGAAGCTCCTGAAGATTTATTGGAACTGCTTCCTGATGAACCCTTAGAAGAACTGTTGGAGCTGTCATCGTAATAACTGTCATTATCTTTTGTTGTACCTTTACCAACATCAGTTGCTTTCTTTTTTATTCCTGCTTCAATATTTTGCACAGTTTCAGACGGCGTATATCCGTCATCTCCAAAGAAGAACTGATGCAATTGTTGTACATCGCTAGTTAAACTAGTCGGAATAACTGTACTTCCAATTCCACTCAAAGTTCCTGTTGAAACATTATATGGAAATCCTGTTGTCTCTCCTAATTTATAACTTTTAAAATCTTTCGCATAAGATAATATTTCCGGCAAAGTAAAGTTTGTTCCAACTTCATCAAATACATCATCAATAATTTTATTTATTGTAGCTAAATTAGCAGACTGTAATTTTTCAACAATTTTTTCAATAACAAGTCTTTGACGTTCTGTTCTTTTAAAATCATCACCTTGTGTATAGCGAATACGACAAAAAGCTGTTGCCTGCCCACCATTCACATGAATCAATCCTTCATAACCATCTACCATTTCAAATTCACGTCCAGTAACCTTTGCAACTTCTTCAAAATATCCATTTGTTAATTCTGCTTCTGTATGTGTCATTTCAATATCTAATCCACCTAATGCATCAACCACATCACTAAGCGCATTAAAATTCACAGTCACGTAATGTTCAATATTCATATCCAGATTTTTGTTCAAAAGCGCCACAGCACCTTCTACTCCACCGAATGAATATGCAGCATTTGCTTTATTGTAACTTCCGTCTGATCGTTGTAATAAGGAATCTCTATAAACAGAACATAATTTAATCTCTCCTGTTTCCTGATTCAAACTAGCAACAATAATTGTATCACTACGAGTTCCTTTTCCAAGTGACAACTCTCTTGAATCCACTCCAAATAATGCTACATTCAAGTATCCTGTTTTATGTTCTACTTCTTGATTAATTTCCAATTTATTAGCATCCAGCTGCTCGACTTCCATCTTATCCATCTTGCTGGTCACATATGCCGCAGCTGCTGCTCCACCACCAATCACAATTACAAGCAGCATACTAACAAAAATCACACCTATTTTTTTCCCCAGTGACCAAGTAGAAAACCCTCTTTTTTTTCTTCTACCTCTATGTACTTTCCTATTACTTCTTCTTTGCTTTGCCATCGAAACTTCCTTTCTTTGAACAGAATTAAACAGATTAATAATATCCTATTTTTCTACAAATTTCAACAGAAATTGTGTTTCTTAAGATTTTTTCCAGTATTTTATACTTGACGTACATTTTAATACAACCCATTTTGGTAACTTTTCGTATCTCTTTCCTAAGAAATATCCTATATATTTACATCCTGACTGATATACCAGATTCCATATTTTCAAAGGCTGTCCGCTCCGGATCAGGTATTTTGCAGTCGCTTTTACCATACGGATTCCTTCTCCTTCTGACGGAACTCCTTCAAATACTTCCGGATGCTGTGCCTGTGACACTGCAAGATCAAAATTACGATGAAACTGCTGGCTTCCCGTATAATTATGCGAATGTATCACTTTCGCTTCTGCCACATATGCCACCTTATCTCCAGCTAATATCCTCTTTCCAGCAAAGATCATATCTTCATTGAATATAGTTGGATCTTCAAATCCTCCTGCACTCAAAAGATAATTTCTTCGATAAGCTGCACATACATCTGAGCAAAAAAATGTTTTGATTCCAAGCTGTGGCAAATCAACTTTTGATTTGATCCTGCTTTTTTCCGGGTAATTAAATCTTCTTGTATATCTTTCTATTATATTGCAATCCTCTCTTGGCAATTGTCTTCCATATGCGATTCCAAGCTCTGGATGCATTTCAAATACATTCGCAAATTTTTCAATTAAATGCTCATCTGCCGGAACCGCGTCCTGTGTCATATACAGAACAATATCAGCATATGAAATACTTGCTCCCATGTTTCTTGTTCCACCATGATCAAAATCTTCCGGCCTAATATGCATGATTTCTATCTGATATGGTTCTGATTCCAATTCTGTTGGAAAAACTCCTGTTTGTGTATTGATAATAATAATCCTGTGTATGGAATATGTCTGCTTTTGAAGCCTGCATATTAACTCTTCAAATTCTTTTCCCGGCTTATATGTCGGAATTATCACATCTACTTTCAATTTCTTTAACCCCTTTATTTAATTTTCAGAATCATCTCCACCACTTTTATAAGTATAATCTGTCGTTGTCTTATAAGTTTCCGGATCCACACCTGTCATATAAATCACCTCGTTACTGATATCTTTTACAGTAGCAGATGGCTCATAATCCTCTTCTCCAAAAAGAAATTCATGCAATTCACTTACATTTTTTTCAAGTCCTACTGCAGTCACATAAGACCCTTTATGATTCTTTACCTTTTCACAAGTTGTTACTTCAAACGGGAATCCTGACATCTGTCCTAATTTGTAATCTGCAGCATGAGCAGCGAGTCCGAGCATGTTTGCAGTCGATAAATTAGTCGAAATCTGAGGCATTACTTTATTTACAATATTATTCAAAGTAATTACATTTGCCTTTTGTGCTTTTTCAGCAATTTTTTCCAATACGATTCGCTGCCTTTGTGTACGTTTAAAATCCATACCTTCTGTATAACGAATCCGGGCATAGGATACTGCCTGAACACCATCTAATTTATGGACACCTGCGCCACTCAATTCAGTTGTCTCTCTTCCAACTACTTTTGAAGTCTCTGTGCAGTACCCATTCGTCCAATATACCTCTTCCTCTGTCATATCTATTTCAATGCCACCCAATGCATCTACCACATCTGCCAGTGCATTAAAATTCACACTAATATATTTTTCAATATCCAAATCCAGATTCCGGTTCAAAAGTGCAATTGCATCTGTCGGTCCACCACTATTATATGCCGAATTAGCTTTTCCATATTTTTCCGATGTCACTTTCATTAATGTATCTCGATATACTGAAACAAGCTTTATTTCATTCGTCTTATTGTTAATACTTGCAACCATAATGCAATCGCTCTGTACTCCTCCATCCAGTTCACCTTCTCTGGAATCCAAACCAAACAATGCTATATTCGTATAATCTCCAGTATCCTTATACACTTCCAATTTATCTTTATTTAATGTTGTAGTGTCCATTTTGTCCATTACAAACATTCCATACGCCACAACTCCAAGTCCTGCAAGTATTACAATTTCAATCAATATAATAGCCAGTCTCTTACGACGTTTTTTCTTTATTCTACGTTGCCGTTCCAACCTCTGTTGTCGTTTATTCATCCGTTTCTGTGCCATCTTACACTCCCCTTTTCTAGTATGCATTCTTGTTGATAAAACCTTTAAAGAATGTCAGGAAAATAATTTTAAAATCAAATCCCAATGTCCAATTTTCAATATAATAAAGATCATATTCAATTCTCTTGCGAATAGACGTATCTCCCCTGTATCCATTCACCTGCGCCCAACCGGTTAAACCCGGGCGTACCTGATGCTTTATCATATATCTTGGTATCTCTTCTTTGAATTTCTCTACGAACTGTGGTCGTTCTGGTCTTGGTCCCACAAGAGACATGTCCCCTTTTAAAATATTAAATAGCTGTGGCAGCTCATCAATACTTGCCTTACGTATAAACTTTCCGATTGGAGTTACACGCGGATCATTCTTGGTTGTCCAGCCTTTTTTCTCATCCTTCTCATCTTGTACAACCATAGAACGGAATTTGTACATATAGAATGGTCTATTATGTCTACCTATCCTTTCCTGCTTAAAAATCAATGGTCCTGGTGATGTTGCCTTTATAATAAACGAAGTCACTAACATAACTGGCGAAAATAAAATAATTGCCACTACAGCGCCAAAAATATCAACTGACCGTTTCACAAATGCATTTAACATATTACTGTTAAGTGGCACATGCCGGATATTAATCACTGGCATTCCCAGAATATCTTCTGTATATGGCTTTGTTGGTATGACATTATTATAGTCAGGAACAAATTTTGTATGAACACCTGACTTTTCACACATGTTTACAATATGTGCCAATTTATGATATTCTGACAACCCTAATGTAATTACAATTTCATCCATTTTATTTTCCGGCAAAATGTGAGCTAATTCTTCAGTGCCTCCCAAAACTCTAACACCTCGATATACTGTATTATCCGGCACATTATCTGCAAGAATTCCATTCACAATATATCCCCACTCAGGATGTGTCATCACACGATCCAAGTATCCTTCTGCCGCCTGACTATATCCTACTAATAACACATGTTTTTGATTATATCCTTGCTTTCTATACTTTCTTAAAACCATGCGAATAAAATTACGTACAACGATTTCTAAGAAAATATTTACACAATAAAAAACAAAAAACATTTTACGGGAATAATCCATCATTTTCCCCAAATATAGGAATAATATCAGAATCATTAATCCGACCGAATTCGCCTGAACAATATGCCAGGCTTCCAGCCTTCTTCCCTGAACTCTTTTAGATGTGTATAAATGAAACGCATAGTACAAAATCAAATACAACGGAACAATATAAATCAATAATTTCATATATTGTTCCAGTGATAAATACCATGATGATAATTCAAAAAAACCACTTTTAAATCGTATCAGCCATGATACTCCATATGAAAATACTATAATTAATGCATCTAATACTACATGCAATCTATTTAATAATTTCTGATTATCTTTTATCAATTTTTCCACCCATTCTTACTAGATATAGCTTTATTTTCTTCCAAATTATACTATATCTCATCACAATCGACAACCCTTCGCCCCTCCCATTTTCTTAACATTTTATTAATAATTTCGCAACATTTGTTAAATATGCAAATCTCTGTTATAATAAGTAAAAATTATTTATCAGAATTGAGGACATATAATGAAAGTAACAATAGTTATTCCCAATTATAACGGAAAACACTTCATGGAACCATGTTTAAGTTCTTTATCCGAACAAACTTACAAAAATTTTCACATTCTCGTTGTCGACAACGCTTCTTCTGATGGCAGTATTGAATATATGGAAGAAAACTATCCAGACATAGAACTTATTAAACTCCAGAAAAACTTTGGATTCAGTAAAGCTGTTAATATAGGTATTCAACATTCCAGAACACCTTATGTAATTTTATTGAATAATGATACTACCGTAGACACTCGCTATGTTGAAGAGATGGTCAAGGCTATAGAAAAATCGCCAAAGATTTTCTCCGTCAGCAGTAAAATGATTCAAATGTACCACCCTGAACTCATTGACAGTGCAGGTGATTTGTATACATTATTAGGCTGGGGAGTCTGCCGTGGCTGCGGTCGTCCAGTCTCCAATTACCAAAAATATGATGAAATCTTCACAGCCTGCGCCGGAGCTGCTATTTATCGTCGCAGTGTCTTTGATGAAATCGGCTATTTTGACGAGAATCATTTTGCTTATTTAGAGGACATTGATATTGGTTACCGCGCACGTATTTACGGTTATTATAATATGTATTGTCCTACCGCTCTTGTTTATCATGTCGGAAGTGGTACAAGCGGTTCCAAGTACAACTCTTTCAAAGTAAAACTGGCAGCACGCAACAATCTTTATCTGAATTATAAAAATATGCCAGCTTTACAATTAGTTTTAAATTTTATTCCTTTAGCTATTGGATATTTTGTAAAATATCTATTTTTCTGTAAAATTGGTTTTGGAAAAGATTATAAAGAAGGATTCATAGAAGGGCTACAAACTGCAAAACAGCAGAAAAAAGTAAAATTCCAATTCAAACACCTTGGTAATTATCTGGTAATTGAGATTGATTTAATAAAATATACTTTCGACTATATCAAAGACTGGTTTTCAAGAAAGCTATTTAAGAAATAAATCGGACGGGCAAATTGCCCGCCCTTTTTGTTACTTAAAAATGAAATGTATCTTTCAGTCCTACCCAAAGCTGATCTTTGTCGCTTAAGTTCAATGCTGTTCCATCTTCCAGATGATATCCTTCTGCGGAGGCATTGCCCTTATACTCCCCTACAAGCTGTGGCCATTCTACACCAATCTCAGGGTCGTTCCATGCGAGACCACCCTCATCTCCCGGATGATAGAAGTCTGTACACTTGTAGCAGAACTCTGCAATCTCACTTAAAACAAGAAATCCATGGGCGAATCCTTCCGGAATATAGAACTGTTTCTTGTTCTCTTCTGTCAGTTCTACACCGAACCATTTTCCGTATGTCTCACTGTCACTTCTAAGATCAACAGCTACGTCAAATACTGAACCTTTTACGACACGTACAAGTTTTCCCTGTGGAAACTCTTTCTGGAAATGTAATCCACGAAGAACACCTTTTGTAGAACAAGACTGATTGTCCTGTACGAACTGCATCGTAAGTCCTGCCTCTTCCATATCCTTCTGATTGTATGTCTCCATAAAGTATCCTCTTGCATCACCATGAACCGTTGGCTCAATGACACAAAGTCCCTTTATTCCACCTGCATTTTTTTCTACTTTAATCTGTCCCATCTTGCATATCTCCTTTTTTACGATTATGATGCATACGGGCACACATATATTATGTGCACCCGTCCATTTCATTTTCACTCTTTTTATTCGTCTTACAATGTCTCTTATCTGAGTCTATACGCATCTCATGAAACTTTTAGAGTTCACCTATGTTCAACTCTTTCAGATAACGTCCAAGTGCATCCTGCCAGGTCGGGAGTGGTGTAAAGCCATTCTCCACCAGTTTCTTCTTATCCAGTCTGCTGTTAAATGGTCTTGCAGCTTTGGACACTCCGTACTCTGCAGTTGTAACCGGATCAACTGTAATTCTGTCTTCTCCGTACTCTGTATGTCCCTGTTCTACAGCCTGACGGAAGATTTCTTTTGTAAAATCATACCAGCTGATGTATCCGCCCTCGTTTGTCGCATGATAATAACCATACTTATCTGTCTCGATCATGTCTACAAGCAGTCTTGCCAGATCAAATGTGTAAGTCGGTGTACCAATCTGATCATTCACTACACGAAGTTTATCATGATTTTTTCCAACTTTCAACATGGTCTTTATAAAGTTGTTACCATTCTTTCCAAATACCCATGCAATCCTCACGATAAAGTATTTGTCCAGTGTCTCAGAAACTGCCAACTCTCCGTCCAGTTTTGACTGTCCGTAAACATTTAACGGCTGATAATCCTTACAGGCCGGCTGCCATGGTTCTTCTCCCTGACCATTGAATACATAGTCCGTACTGGTATAGACCATCTTACTGTCAAGCTTCTTACATACTTCCGCAATATTTTTCGTTCCTTCTGCGTTTACTGCATGAACCTTATCCTTTTTATCCTCATCTTCTGCAAGGTCAACTGCCGTCCATGCTGCACAATGTATCACTGCGTCCGCATTTACTTCTGTAAGAACTTTCTCTACAGATGCTTTATCTGTAATGTCCATCTGCACATATGGCATAGATACAACCGGTGTACCATCCTGGATTCCATTATAGCTTTTCGCGATATCGGAACCGATTCCTTCGTAGCCACGCTTTGCCAGTTCATTCATCACATCATGTCCGAGCTGACCTGCTACTCCAGTTACCAGTACTTTCATTATTTCATGCCCTCCCGGTTTGCATACATTTTCTCATAGTAATTCTGATACTCTCCGGAAATGATCGTCTCCCACCACTCCTTGTTATCCAGATACCATTGGATTGTCTTTTTGATACCATCTGCAAATTTTGTCTCCGGCAGCCATCCAAGCTCATTGTGGATCTTTGTCGGGTCGATTGCATAACGCATATCGTGTCCTTTACGGTCTGCTACATATGTGATCAGGCTTTCCGGTTTTCCAAGCTCTTTGCAGATCATCTTAACGATGTCAATGTTCTTCATCTCATTGTGTCCACCAACATTGTAAACTTCTCCCACACGTCCGTTATGGATGATCAGGTCGATGGCTCTGCAGTGATCCTCTACATATAACCAGTCACGCACATTTTCACCTTTTCCATACACCGGAAGCGGTTTATCATTCAGTGCATTTGCAATCATAAGCGGAATTAGCTTCTCCGGGAAGTGGTATGGTCCGTAGTTGTTAGAGCATCTGCTAATTGTTACAGGCAGTCCGTATGTTCTGTGGTATGCAAGAACAAGAAGGTCTGCACCAGCTTTTGATGAGCTGTATGGGCTGCTTGTGTGGATTGGTGTCTCCTCTGTAAAGAACAGGTCTGGTCTGTCCAGTGGAAGATCTCCGTAAACCTCATCTGTAGATACCTGATGATAACGTTTGATACCATATTTTCTGCAAGCGTCCATAAGAACTGCTGTACCTTTGATATTGGTGTCCAGGAAAACTTCCGGGTTCTCGATAGAACGGTCTACATGACTCTCTGCTGCAAAGTTTACAACCATATCCGGATGCTCTTCCTCAAATAATTTGTAAACAGCCTCACGGTCTGTGATGCTCTCTTTTACAAAACGGAAATTCGGGTTGTCCATCACTGGTGCAAGTGTAGATAAGTTACCTGCATATGTCAGGCAGTCCAGACAAACGATACGATAATCCGGATATTTGTCTAACATGTGAAAAATAAAGTTACTTCCAATAAATCCAGCTCCGCCGGTTACGATAATTGTCATAATTAAAAATCTCCTTTGAATTACTTAGTCAAAATTTATAAAAATTCTTCGTTTTTTATTCTTATATCTTAGTACAGATTCTCTCGGTATTTTCCGTCTAAGACATCTTTCAGATATTGACCATACTGGTTCTTTTTCAATACCTCGTAAACTTCCAGAACTTCTTCTTTTGAAATCCATCCGTTTAAGTATGCAATCTCTTCCAGACATGCAATCTTACGATGCTGATGTGTCTCAACTGTCTTTACAAAGTTTGTAGCATCTACAAGGCTCTCGTGTGTACCAGTATCCAGCCATGTGAATCCCTGTCCGAGAAGTTCTACATTCAGGTTGCCCTTCTCAAGATATACTCGGTTCAGGTCTGTGATTTCCAATTCTCCACGGGCACTTGGTTTCAGGCTCTTTGCATACTCTACAACTTTATTATCATAGAAGTAAAGTCCTGTTACACAGTAGTTGCTCTTTGGATGCTCCGGCTTCTCCTCGATGGAAATTGCTTTTCCTTCGTGATCGAACTCAACGATACCGAAACGCTCCGGATCATCTACATAGTAACCAAATACTGTAGCACCTTTGCCTGTCTCAGCATTTTCTACTGCTGCCTTCAGACGCTTGTTCAGTCCATGACCTGCGAAAATGTTATCTCCAAGAACCATAGCAACTGTATCATCACCGATAAACTCCTCGCCAATGATAAATGCCTGGGCAAGTCCGTCCGGGCTTGGCTGTACTGCATAAGAAAGATGTACACCAAACTGATGTCCGTCCCCTAACAGTTCTTTGAATCTCGGTGTATCCTGCGGTGTAGAGATAATCAAGATATCACGGATACCTGCATTCATCAGCACAGACATCGGATAATAAATCATCGGTTTATCATAAATAGGTAATAACTGTTTTGATGTTACCATAGTCAGAGGATAAAGACGTGTTCCTGATCCTCCTGCCAAAATAATTCCTTTCATATAGGAACCTCCTTGTAATAAATACAATACATAGTTTCACCATATCTTCTAAAGTTATGGCATGTTCATGATTGCATTATAAAAGGTGACCCTAGGTCACCTTCA
>OGRN01003039.1_pt1 | contig 12255 bp, 10 predicted proteins | sample 1553401 | NCBI WGS metagenome assembly OGRN01 (sample SAMEA2580096, study PRJEB22360) | human gut metagenome | biome: human gut; feature: human-associated habitat; material: faeces | place: Denmark | collected 2008/2010 | reverse complement strand
CACCGGAGAAATTATCCGTTCTGTCACCATCCTGGTTGTGTTCTGCCCCTGCTCTTTGGTTCTCGCCACTCCCACGGCCATCATGGCCGCCATCGGCAACGCTACCCGTCATGGCTTCCTGGTTCGAGAGGGAGATGCACTGGAACGCCTTTCAGGCGTCCACTATCTGACCTTTGACAAGACCGGCACCCTCACCTACGGTACGCCCCGGGTGACAGCCGTCCACAGCTTATACCCCGGCATCACTGATGATATGCTGTATGCAAAGACGGCTTCTGCAGAACTCCGCTCGGAGCATCCCCTTGGCAAGGCCGTGGTCCAGTGTTATCAAGAAAAGACTGGAAACAAGCCGGAGCCTTCTGATTCTTTTCAGATGATTCCCGGCCGCGGTGTATCCTGTATCCAGAATGGTGAGACGATCCTGGCCGGAAACCAGAAAATGCTGGACGAAGAACAGATTTTTATTCCCCGACAGGCATCTGATCAGATGGAAGCATATCTCAAAGAAGGCTGTACGCTGATCCTGACTGCCATTGACGGGCAGTTCTGTGGATTTCTGGCGCTGGCAGACACTCTCCGTGATAATGCCGCCAGGGCAATTGCCGGGGTCAAAGCTTCCGGCGCCGTCCCTGTCCTGCTGACCGGCGACCACGAAAATGCCGCCCATCATATCGCCTCCCAGCTGTCGATCGACGAAGTAAAATCCAGCTGTCTTCCGGAAGATAAACTAAACTGGATCGACCATGTGCAGGCCAAAGGACATCAGGTCTGTATGATCGGCGACGGCATCAACGATGCCCCGGCGCTGAAAAAATCCTTTGTCGGAATCGCCATGGGCGGCATAGGGAGCGACATTGCTGTAGATGCGGCAGACATTGCCCTGGTTAATGACGATATCAGGGAAATCCCCCATCTCCTTGGTCTGGCAAAACGCATGATGTTTACCATCAAATGTAACCTGACTTTTTCAATGACCTTAAACTTTATCGCCATTGTTCTGGCTATCACCGGTATCCTGAACCCGGTCGTCGGCGCCCTGGTGCACAACGCAGGTTCTGTCCTGGTCATCGTTAATTCTGCATTTTTACTGAAGTGGAAAAAGCGGAGCTGATCCTAGATCAGTTCCGCTTCTCATTTTACAGACTCCAGCTGTCCGCCTGATTTCTTCCCCAGACAAAGTCCGCATAGATTCCGCTCTGCCGGATCAGCGTGTCATGTGTTCCCCTCTGTACGATATTTCCCTCATCCAGCACCAGGATCTGGTCTGCGTTTTGTACGGTTTTCAGCCGGTGAGCGATCATGATGATCGTCTTATCCCTGGTCAGCTCGTCGATAGCCTTCTTCAGCCGGTCCTCATTCTCCGGATCCACGTTTGCCGTAGCCTCATCGAAAATGATGATGGGCGCATTCTTCAGCATGGCCCTGGCAATGGAAATCCTCTGCTTCTCGCCGCCGGACAGGGTGGCTCCTCCTTCCCCGATCACTGTGTCATATCCATCCGGAAGCGCCTCGATAAAGTCATCACAGCAGGCTTTTCTTGCCGCCTCCGCCACCGCTTCATGGGACGCGCCCGGACACCCGAATCTGATGTTATTTTCTATGGTATCAGCAAAAAGGTATACTTTCTGGAAAACTATGCTGATCTGATCCATCAAGGATTCCAGCGTATACTCTCTGACGTCGTGGCCGCCGATCTGGATCCGTCCATGATCCACATCCCAGAATCTGGCAATCAGGCTGCAAAGAGTGGTCTTTCCGGATCCGCTTGGGCCAACGACAGCTGTAGTCGTTCGATCCGGGATAACCAGGGAAACATGATGAAAGATTTCTTTCTTTTCATAAGAAAATCCTACGTCCTCAAACACGATCTCATGAGTCCTGGGGCGGATGTCCCGGCCCTTTTCATCCATCTGTGGAATCTGATCCGTCTCCTGTGCATGATCGATACAGCTGCTGACGATCCTTAGCATGGAAAGACCGCTTCCGGCAGATTCAATCTGGGAAAACACCAGGAAGGAAATGATCACCACCATAAGTGCGTCTCCAAGTCCCAGGCTCCCCTGAAAATAAAAACGCAGTCCGAAAAGAATCATCAAAATGCTGGAAACCTGCAGTACAATTCCCTGGGCCATGATATATGGCGTAAACATCTGCTCCAGCTTAAGATTACTTTTCCGGTTATACTCCAGCGCTTCCTGGAGCCTGCGGTCACCTTTTCCTGCCAGATTAAAGGACTTTACCACACTCATGCCCTTTACATATTCCAGTACCGCATCCACCAGCACAGCCTCAGATTTCTGCCGTTCCGGCGCCGTTTTTTCTGATTTCTTCTCCATCCGGGAAGTAATCGCAAGATATACCGCCGTACCTGCCAGCACGATTAATCCGATCCTCCACTCAAAAACAAGAATCATCAACGTAAATACCAGTGCATTGATCAGCCCTCCTAAGATTCCCACCAGCACCATCGGTGCAATGGTTTCTACATTATCCAGCACGGTAGTTGTCACGCCGGTCAGCTCTCCCAGGCTGTTTTCATTATAATAACCCATCGGCACCGTCTTCATTTTTCCTGCAATCTTAATCCGTTGATTTGCAGCCATAAAATATCCGGCATGAGTCTGCTCAAGCTGGGAAAAATATTTGGTGGCCGCCACGCCAAGAATACTGACAAGAACAAGGCCAAAAGTAAGAAATGCTGTCTGGTTTCCCGTCTCTTTATTGACCAGAGCCTGGACTGTCACATAGATGGCACAGATCTCCAGCATATGAAACACCGCGTTAAGAAATCCTGCCACCACTGACTTCCTGATGTTTCCTCTCTCTTCTCCTGCGAAGATCCAGATTTTCCGCAATGCTTCTATCATGCCACATCTCCCTCCTTTGTACTGATATGTGCCTGCCACATACTCTCATAGAGCGGACTGGACTTTCTTAATTCTTCATGAGTCCCGGTTCCTTCAATTCGCCCGTCATTTACCACCACGATCTGGTCTGCGTCCACGATGGTAGAAAGCCGGTGAGCGATCACGATCAAAGTCTTTCCTTTTACCAGGTCTGCCACCGCCTTCTGTACCACCGCTTCATTTTCAGGGTCAATGTAGGCGGTCGCCTCGTCCAAAATGACCACCGGAGCATCCTTTAACATAGCTCTGGCAATGGCAATACGCTGGCATTCTCCGCCGGAAAGATGGGCGCCTCCTCCACCCACTTTTGTGTCGTACCCTTGCTCCAGCTTCCGGATAAATCCATCACATCCGGATGCCCTCGCTGCCGCTTCCACTTCCTGATCAGTTGCCGTCATACGTCCCATACGGATATTTTCCCGGATGGTATCGTCAAAGAGATAATTATCCTGGGTGATAAAAGCCATCTGGTCATAGAGCTGCTTTAAGGGAATATCACGTTCATCCACGCCTCCCAGCATGATTCTGCCCTCCTTCACATCCCAGAATCCGGCGATCAGCCTGGCAATCGTAGACTTTCCGCTGCCGGAAGGCCCTACCAGCGCAGTCATGGTGCCAGCCGGAATCTGAAGATCTATCTCATGCAAAATCTCCTTTTCTTTCTCATATCCAAAGGAGATCCTTTCCAGGCAGATATCCGGCTTTCCAAGGACTGCCGGTGTAATCCCATGTACCTGCTCCTCTCCGGCCAGCACTTCATCCACTAAGGATACCGTTGTCCCGATCTTTGCCAGGTTATCCACAAATCCCATGGCCGCGATCAAAGGCCCCACAATACTCAGCGAAAGGATGAGAGAAGTCACAAACGTTTCCGCACTCAGGCTGCCATTCTGATAAAACAGCCATCCGCCTGGCAGCACCGTCACCAGTGTGGCCGGCGCCACGGCATATCCAAGGGAAACTCGGAACTGGCATTTCTTCATCCACTGATAATAGTAAGACGCATTAGCCAGCACCCGGTTTGTAAATTTTTCGTAAGAATGTTTTCCCTGATTAAATGCCTTGATCACTTCGATGCCGCTGATGTATTCCACGATTGTTTCGTTCATAGCCCGGGTCGTGGCCACTGCGCCCTCATAGTCCTTTCCGTAGCCGGCCATCACGGACATCATAAAAAACATACCTGCCGGGATCGAGATCAGGGACAGCAGCGCCATTCGATAATCCAGCAAAAACAGGCAGATCAGTACCAGCACCGGTGCCAGAAGGTTCGATGTCATCTCCGGCAGCAAATGTGCCAGCGTTGTCTCCATGCTATCAATCTGATCCACTACCATCTGCTTCATTTTTCCGCTGGAAATGTTGGTGATGGTTCCCAGTGGCATTTTCGGCATCTTTTCCAGTACGCGCCTGCGGATTTCTTTTAAAATGGAAAATGTAACTTTGTGGGAGCAGGACAGCGCCAGATTATAGAGTACTGTCCTGAGCAGATATCCCAGAAGCCCCACAGAGCACAGATACAGGTAAAAAGACGCTTCACTTTTTCCCGATAAAAGGCCGCTCATAATACCTGCCGCCGCAAAATAAGGAAGGAGTCCGGCAATGACGCCGATGACCGCAAGAATCACTGCGGCAATCAGCCCTCCCCTCCTTGACTCTCCCATCTCCCAGATTCTCAGGAGCGGACTTTTTTGTTTCATAGGTCATTCCTTCTTTCTGTTAGTTTTAGCTAACTCATAGTCTCAAATTCAGGCTGCCCGGCAGATTCCAGACAGCCCTGTTTTATGATTCTGGTGACAATATGGTATCAAATCCCGCCAGATGGTATTTCTGCAGGATATGGATATATTTCCCTGCCTCTTCCCGGCTCATCCGATGGCGGATTACTTCAAATACTCCGTTAAAATATGCCGTCACCACAAGGTGGATCACCTCTTCAGTCACTGCCCCTGATGCAACACTTTTGCAGCCGGTGGCCTCCATATATTTGTAGGTATACTCTACCTCGATATCCACCAGCTTATCCAGAAAGCTCTGGAACTTCGTGCCGTAAGCCGCATCCAGCAACAGGGAAAATTCATCAAAATAATCGTACATGTAGTTCAGCAGGCCCTCCATCTCATCTGAGGTATAGCTGCCCATCTGCTCGCGCTGTACCTGCGGATCAAATTCGTGGAAGCTTTCCTGAATTTTAAGGAACCGTTCCATCATTCCGTCTGCCACAGGCTCTACAATTGCCGAAAACAGGCCCTCTTTATCGCCAAATCTTGTATAGATGGAGCCCGTAGTCGTGCCTGCCTTCGCTGCAATGACCCGGAGAGATGCATTCATATACCCCTTCTCCATAAATTCCTCTTTTGCACAGTTGAGAATCCTGTCAGAAACCCCTTCTTTTGGCTTCGCCATTTCATCACCACTTTCAGAAAATATTTATAACAGCGTTACGTAACATTGTTACAAATATACTAATCCCACACTTTCCCCCTGTCAAGCAGTTTCGGGAAGATGGAAATTTTTCTCAACTATTTTCTATCTGCCTCCCAATAACGGTTTATTGAAAAATTCTCTTTTATCTGCTAAAATAATAACAATTATTATCATATGGAGGAAATCAATCATGAGCAAAATCGAAGAAGTAAGAAGCGCTATGGTCGCAGCCATGAAGGCCGGTGACAAAGAGACAAAAGAGACTTTATCCATGCTCCTGGCAGCCCTGAAAAATAAAGCCATTGATAAACGTTCCGATTTGACGGAGGAGGAAGAGACCCAGGTTATCTTAAAAGAGATCAAACAGACAAAAGAGACTCTGGAGATGACTCCGGCAGACCGTACAGATATCATTGCGGAATGTGAAAAACGCCTTTCCGTCCTGGAGCAATACGCTCCGAAGATGATGGACGAGGCCGAGATCAAAAGCGTCATTGAAAGCGTGCTTTCTGAAATGGGGCTGGATGCTCCTACCGCAAAAGATAAGGGAAAGATCATGAAAAACCTGATGCCAAAGGTAAAAGGCAAGGCCGACGGCAAGCTGGTAAACGATCTTCTGACCGGATATCTGAATTAGCTATAAAAAAGGAGTGTGCCATTCACAGTGCACGCTCCCTTTTTACTCTCTTTAAAATTCCATCTCATCAATAATCTGAGCCGCATCTTCCACGCATTTCATACAGCAGGGAAGGGGCTGTGGTCCTTCCTGGGTCTTCAGATCACGGCAGTAGATGGATCCGTTTTTCTCCTTAAACTTCTCTGCTGCGTCCAGAAGTTTCTGATAGGTGTCCATCTTGGTGGCAAAAGGATCGTCCATCTTTCCTGCACTGTTCTTCAGACCGATGGTCATAAACATTCCCGTCACCGCACCGCAGGTGTCTTTCAGGCCTCCCATGCCGGAGCCAAATCCTTCGGCCAGACGGAAAGCATCCTCTTCTTTCATGCCCAGCTCCTCGCAGTAGGCACAGATCACTGCCTGACAACAGTTATACATTTTCTCAAACCTCTTGACAGCATCCTTTTTCGTTGCTTTCATTGTCATTTCCTCCTTTTACGGACGCACTTTTTCTAAATCATCAAGCCATGCCCTCACACAGGCATCGCTTGGCATCCTCCAGTCTCCTCTCGGCGACAATGCCACAGTTCCCACCTTTGGTCCGTCCGGCAGGCAGGAGCGTTTAAACTGCTGACTGAAAAATCTCCGGCAGAAAGTAGACAGCCAGCGGTAGATGGTATCATCATCATATTCTCCTTTGAAGGATTGTTTTGCCAGCCGATAGATTTTTGCCGGTTCAAATCCAAATCGCAGAAAATAATAGAGATAAAAATCATGAAGCTCATAAGGTCCTACCAGATCTTCTGTCTTCTGGGCGATCTCACCGTCTTTGGGAGGCAGGAGCTCCGGGCTTACCGGCGTGTCAAGCACATCCAAAAGCACATCTCTCAATTCCTCATCCTCGCAGGTATCTGCATAATAAGAAACCAGATGGCGGACCAGGGTCTTTGGCACGGAAGCACTGACGCCATACATAGACATATGGTCGCCGTTATAGGTAGCCCATCCAAGTGCCAGTTCCGACATATCTCCAGTTCCGATCACCAGTCCTCCTGTCTGGTTGGCAATATCCATCAGTACCTGGGTCCGCTCTCTTGCCTGTGAATTTTCATAGGTTACACTGTGATCCTCCGGATCGTGTCCGATATCCCGGAAATGTTGAGTCACCGCTGCTGCTATGGGTACCTCCCTTAAATCTGCCCCCAGCTTCCTTGCCATCTTACAGGCATTCTGATAGGTCCGGTCTGTCGTTCCAAAACAAGGCATAGTCACTGCCGTGATTCCTTTTCGGTTCATAGAAAGTGCATCAAATGCCTTTGCCGTAACAAGAAGCGCCAATGTAGAATCCAGACCTCCGGAGATTCCAACCACCGCACTTTTTGCATGGGTATGTGCCAGACGCTTTTTCAGACCCATAGCCTGGATCGTTAAGATTTCCTCACAGCGTTCGTTTCGCTCCTTCACATCTCCAGGTACAAAGGGTCTGGACGGGAAACTACGTGAGAGGGAAGTCTCCTCCTGATTAAGCGAAAAGGGGACACGGATCAGAGTCCGGTCTTTCGCCGGCTGGAAAGTCGTGTTTTTTCTCCGTTCACTGTCCAGACGCTTCACGTCAATCTCCGTACAAATTGTACCATTCTGAAACCGTCTGGCCGTCGCCAGCGTCGTGCCATTTTCTGCAATGATATTGTGGCCGCCGAAGACTACATCTGTAGTAGACTCCCCTTCTCCGGCATTTGCATAGACATAACCGCAGATGAGCCTGGCGGACTGTCCCTCGATCAGACTGGTCCGGTAGGACGCTTTTCCGATAGTCTCGTCGCTTGCCGAGCAATTGACGATGATCGTAGCCCCCTCTCTTGCCGCCTGGATGCTCGGAGGAACAGGAGACCACACATCTTCGCAGATTTCCGCTGATATCACCAGCGAAGAAAGATGCTCTTCCGCAAACAAAAGCTGCGGGCCAAAAGCAGTCCGTTTTCCGTCAAACATCAGAAATCTTGCCATCTCCGGTCCAGGCCGAAACTGGCGCATTTCGTAAAACTCTCCGTAATTCGGCAGAAATGTCTTGGTCGTCAGCCCCAGGATTTCTCCCTGGTGGAGAGCTGCCGCCACATTATATAGCTCTCCGTCAACAGCAAGGGGAACGCCTACAAAAATCAGCGCATCCTTTCCTTTCGTATGATCTGCGATTCCATGCAGGGCCTTTCTTGCCTTCTCAAGAAGCACTTCCTGGGTAAAAAGATCCCCACAGGTATACCCCGTAATACAAAGCTCCGGAAATACTACTATCTTCGCCCCGGCCTCCACCGTCTCATCAATCCCACGGCAGATACTTTCCGTATTATATTCTACATCCGCCACCCGGATATCCGGGGTCACAGCTGCCACTTTGATAAACCCATGCTTCATGTCCATTTCCCCCTTTTGCTCTATTTGCTTCTCTTAATGATCCTCTTCAGATCTTCAACTGTATAATGATAAGCCGTATTGCAGAACTGACATTTTACCTCAATGGTCTCTCCATCGTCGATCATTTCCTGGATTTCTTTCCGGCCTACACTGACAACCGCCTGTTCCACCCGTTCTTTGGAACAGTTGCAGTAAAACCGGGTATCAATCGTATCTGTAATCTCAATCCCTACATTTCCAAGAAGGATCTCCAGCAGCTCTTCCGGCATCTTCCCCTGATCCAAGATAGAAGTAACCGATTTCACGTTTTTCAGATTTTCCTCGATCTGGCTGATCGTCTCCTCTGTGGCAAAAGGCATCATCTGGATGATAAATCCTCCGGCACAGCGGACGGTGTTGTCCTTTTCCATCAGGACACCCAGACCGACGGAAGAGGGCACCTGCTCGGAATTGGCAAAATAATAGGTCAGATCCTCTGCGATTTCGCTGGTCACCAGAATGGTCTGTCCGGAATATGGCTCTTTTAATCCCATATCTTTGATAACCTGCAAAAGGCCGATGCCCACGGCCCCGCCTACGTCCAGTTTCCCATTCTTGGGAGGCAGCATCACATCTGGATTGCCCACGTAGCCTTTTACATTGGCATGGCTGTCTGCCGTCACGGTAATGCCGCCGATAGGTCCGTCTCCCCTGACCATCAGAGTCAGCATATCGGTGTCATTTTTCATCATACTGCCCATCATGGCCCCGGCTGTCAGGAGACGTCCTAATGCCGCTGTCGCTACCGGGCTGGTATTATGGTGTTTTCTTGCTTCTTCCACCAGATTCCTGGAAGCAGCCGCAAAAGCGCGCACCTGCCCGTCAGCCGCCGTTGCTCTTACAATATAATCTTTCATCATTGATAATTTCCTTTCTATCTGCATTGGGTATATTTTAATATGTTTCCTGTGGGAATGCAATCGCAGATTTTCCCTGCTCTCTTGCCACGACGCAGATCCTTTCGCTGTCTGTCCCTGGGGGATCCTTTGTATACGCATCGTAGGCATCCACAAAGACAAGGCCTGACTTCCCGAGCAATTTCTTGATTTCTTCCAGGGTATATGCCCTCTGGAAATGAGTCTCCTGGTATTTGTGATACAGATCCGGTTTATCTGCCGCCTGTATAAACAATGTCAGCTCATATTCATTCATTTTTTCCTCTTCATAATAATAATTGTCCCAGATAAAGCTGGAATCCTCCCGGTTTTCCGCAATCGTCCTGTCCCCCAGGATTTCCCGGTATTTATATTCTGTGTTAAAATCAAACAGAAAAACCCCGCCGGGATCCAGATAATTATTGACCAGCCGGAAAACCGTTTCCAGTTCATCTGGCTCTGTCACATAATTAACAGAATCACAGACGCTGATCACCGCCCGGACGGTTCCGTATAGTTCAAATTCCTGCATATCCTGTAAAAGGTACAGGATATCATAACCGCTTTTTTGGCGCTTATCCATGGCAATCTCCAGCATTTCTTCTGAGTTGTCCACACCGATCATATCATAGCCGCGACTCGCCAGCTCCTCTGTCATACTGCCGGTACCACAGCCCAGATCCAGTACCAGACCGTTACAGATTCCTTCTTTCTGCAGGATTTCCTGCAAAAAATCCGCCCATTCCCGGTATGGGACATTATCCATAAACTGATCATATACTTCCGCAAAACTTGTATAGGCTTCCATCCTGCTCCTCTTTTCTATAAATATTCATAATAACAGCGCCGGCCTGTCACCGACGCTGTTATTATACCAGAAATTCTGTTAAAAATCTTTGCCTTTCAGGATTTTCGCCGAGATTCCAAAGGAAACTCCATAAATTACGATCCACGCCAGGATACACAAGCCTGCCGCTGCCGGCCATGCCAGTCCGGATGCCGCTGTTTCCACTTCCTCCAGGCTGATGCCTGCCTTAGTAAGCACCCACCCTGCCGCATAGCAGACCGCAAATAGTGCTGCAAAAGTCAGTCCTGCTGCCATCCTGCTGCGCTCAGAACCGAATCTGATCTGTACCGGAATCGCCACAGACAGGAACAAGATCGCAACCGTAATACTGACCAGCGCCAGAACTCCCAGTTCACCTGCCTGCACAGGGTATCCCTTGATCCGGCAGGCCGCTGATACAACGATAAATGACACCAGCGCCGCCGTCAGAGTAAATCCCAGAGAAAATGCATATTTTTCAATTACATATCCCACCCGGCTTACCGGAAGGGAAAACAGATATGCAGAGCCATTGTCCGCATCGTCATAGGACAGCGTTGTAATCGGTATAAAAGAAAACATGATGGTCAGATATCCGAACACAAAGCTTGGGTTGTCATACATCACCAGGAAAATCAGCGCCATGATCCCCATAATAAAGAAAAATTGTTTCTGGCATTTTAACATCATCAGATCTTTGATAAAAAATCCCGTCATTATGATTCCCTCCCATTCATCATCATGATCAGCTCATCGATGCTTCCCCGCTCGACGACGATCTTCGGATAATTTTCTATATAAAACTGCTTCTGGTCTGTGAGACAGCTGTAGCCAAAGTCCTCTTTTCTGCTCTTTAAGATATAAGTCTGATCCAGTTCTGCGTACTGCTGGGGCGTCACCTTTAAAAGGCCGTACCGGTTCAGCAGGTTATCGGTCTCTTCATGAAGGATGATCTGTCCCTGGTCGATGAGATACACATCGTCACAGAACCCTTCCAGATCTGCGGAAATGTGGGAGCTGATCAGGATCGACCTTCCATCTTTTTCCATATACTCTCTGAGGAGGCTTAAAAGCTGATCTCTTGCGATCACATCCATGCCAGCTGTAGGTTCATCTAAGATCAAAAGGTCAGCATCATGGGAGATTGCTGCCAACAGCTGAAGCTTACGCTTCATGCCGGTGGAAAACTCGCTGATCTTTTTATCCAGAGGCAGATGAAATTTTTTACAATTCTGCAAAAAATCCTTCCTGGAAAATCCCTGGTACAGATGATCCAGCACCGGGATCAGATCTTTGATCCGTAAGTATTTACTGAATCCTGAATCCGCCAGCACAACGCCGATCCTCTCCCTGTCTGAAGGGAGCAGCTGATCTGCCGGTTTCCCCAGGATATCCATGCTGCCTCCGTCTGTGTGGATCAGCCCAAGCGCCGCCTTGAAAGCCGTACTTTTTCCAGCTCCGTTAGGTCCGATCAGTCCGGTGATACATCCCGGTTCCACCTTCATAGAACAGTTCAGTTCAAAATCTTTGTATACTTTCCTCACATTTTCAAAACACAACATCGCACTAATCCTCCAAAACAATCTGAAATAATTCCGCAATCTCCTGATTGCTCATTCCACAGCTTCTGCCTTTTCGGATGGCCATTTCCAAATCAGCTTCTACTTCCTTTTTCTTCTCCTCCAGCATCAGGCTCTGGTTCGCAAAAGCCACGTAGCTTCCCTTTCCGTGGACCGTATTCACAAAGCCCTCCTCCTCCAGAGCGTCATAAGACTTCTTCACAGTCAGTGCACTGACCTTCAGTTCCTTTGCCAACGTACGTACCGATGGAAGCGCCTCCCCGGCGCTAAGTTCTCCATGCATGATCTTATCCTTCACCTGGTCTACGATCTGCTCATAGATCGGCTGCATAGAGGAATGATTGACAATCAACTTCATTCTATCCCTCCTTCGTTGTAAACAGTATATAACAGTTTATAACTGTTGTCAACTGTTATATGGTGTTTATTTTGGAGGGGACGTACACTTTTGCAAAAAGGGACAGGGCAAAATGCGGTTGGGGACACCGTATATTGCGATTGGGGACGTACACCTGACGCAATGGTGTGCTCCCCGTCAAGTAGACAGTGAAAAAAATATAAAGTTTTTTGGTTG
>OGRN01003036.1_pt1 | contig 12259 bp, 12 predicted proteins | sample 1553401 | NCBI WGS metagenome assembly OGRN01 (sample SAMEA2580096, study PRJEB22360) | human gut metagenome | biome: human gut; feature: human-associated habitat; material: faeces | place: Denmark | collected 2008/2010 | reverse complement strand
CGCCCACCCGCCAGCTCGGCTCGAACAGCTCGTCAGCTCAAATCAACCAGTTCCTGACGTACGCGCTGCGCACGCTGGCGCCCATTGGCGCTCGGGCCACATACGCAATCGAATTCATAGGCAAGCAAGCGAAGCGCCGCAAAACACACGGCAAGCGTTACCACGAGCGCCACAAGCAAAATCGTGAGCTCCATGACAGACCCCTTTCCGCAAACGCAAAAGCTCCTATCGTATGCTCGCCGCGAGAGTTTCGCGAAAGAATCAAACCCCTTTCGACGAGCGCGGGAAAAGTCAAATTCGTTAGAATCAGCATGCCGTATGAACGTAAAACCCACGCAAAGCGCAGGTCAAAAATGAAATTCAACTTTTGAAGGCTACTTTGTAAAACGTGAAGATGCTGCCAAAGTGCCATGGACGTTTTTTCACATTTCCAAGAGCAGCTCCATGCGGGTGTACGATGGCGACCCCTTTTACCGAAAGCCTGGAGATGACCCACCCATGCGAGAACGCATCAAATTCCACAGCAAGCGACTTACGCTTTTCTTCATTCAGCTGGCCTTCCTTGCCGGCGTTTGCTACATCGGCGAAGCGGTTTCAGTCCATTTGCCCGTCGAGGTTCCTGCGAACATCTGCAGCATGGGTATTCTGCTCTCGCTGCTTATCTCAGGCATGATCGACGAGAGCAAAATCGAACTCGTTTCGAGCTTCCTGCTGAAATACATGCCCGTATTCTTCATTCCCGCGGGCGTCACGATTCTGAGATGCCTCCCCATGATCGGCGACCGCATCAGCTGGTTCGCACTCGTGTGCATCATCACCACCGTGCTCGTGTTCCTCTCCACGGCGCTCACGGTAATTCTTGTTGGACGCTTGCAGAAATACATTGCAGGCAAGCGTGCCGGCAAAGACGTCCATCTGCGTGGCGTGTTCACGACCGAAACCGAAGGAGAATAGCCATGGATTTCGCATCGGTTCTTGAAGCAGGAGGAAGCCTGGCGCTGAGCATTGGCGTGTTCGCGTTCGCCGTGTGGCTTAACCGCAAAACGAATTCCCCGCTCCTCAACCCCCTGCTCGTCACGGTGGCCATCATCATGATCGGCCTTACCGTGTTCAACATCCCCCTCGATTCGTACGAAAAGGGAGCAACGCTCATTTCGTCCATGCTCGGCCCCGCCACTGCCGTGTTGGCGTTTTCCATTTACCAACAACGCAAGATTCTGCAGAGCAATTTCCTGCCGATTTTCGTAGGATGCTTGGTAGGATCCACCGTTTCCATGGTGAGCGCATACGGACTGTGCGAGCTGTTCGGCCTGGGCGACCAAGTGGCGCTTTCCACACTGCCGAAATCGACCACCGCTCCCATCGCGCTTGCCGTGACCGGAGAGCTGGGCGGAACGGCGTCTATCACCATGGCCGCCGTCATGACCACGGGCGTTATGGGCGCCATCTTCTCGCCTATGCTGGCCAATTTGTTCCACATCAAGAACAAGGTGGCCCAGGGCGTGGCCATTGGCACGTGCAGCCACGCGGTAGGCACGGCGAAGGCCCTGGAAATGGGCAAACTCGAAGGAGCCATGAGCGGCGTGGCCATTGCGGTATCGGGCCTGCTCACCTGCTTTATTGTTATTGCGGCTACGTCCATTATGTAAGGAGCGAACTTGGGCAGCATTCCTACCCTCGACTTCATTGGGGCGAACACGTCGGCGGCAGCAAACCAACTTGCGGAAGAAACTGCCATAGGAACAGCGCACGGCGTCGTGTGGCCAAGCGCCCCACAGTGCGTTCATGGCGCGATTTTCGATCTGGACGGAACCCTGCTCGATTCCATGCCTTGGTGGGACGACCTGGGCGAGCGCTATCTTCGTTCACTCGGCAAAACGCCCGAACCCAATATTCGCTACCACTTCAAGCGCCTTACCATGGAGGGATCGGCGCATTACATGAAGGAAACTTACGGCCTAGAGCAATCGATTGAAGAAATTTGCACGGGAGTGATGAGCGGCATTGAATTCGCCTACCGCGATTGCATCCAGTGCAAGCCGAGCGTTGTCGACATGCTTGAGGCGCTGAGCAACGCGGGTGTCGCCATGTGCGTCGCAACCGCCACGCGTCGCGACTGCGCGCTTGCGGCCCTCGAACGACTCGATATTCTTAAATATTTCTCGGCGCTGTTCACCTGCACTGAAGTGGGCGCAAGCAAAACCGAGCCCGACATTTTCGAGCTGGCGCTTTCGCACCTTGGCACCCCGCGCGAAACCACGTTTGTGTTCGAAGATTCGCTGCACGCTATCGAAACAGCGCATGCGGCTGCCTTCCCCGTGATGCTCATCGACGAACCGGCCAGCGCGAGCGACGCCGAAGCATGCCAAGCCCTCGCCGACGTGCGCCTGAAAAACTTCACAGCCTTTTCAACGCTCTAGTTCTCGGAAGCGGCACGCGTCGCACCTCGCAACCTGTTAAATACTCGTAGCGTTTAACAGGCACGGAAAAGAAATGAGGGGAGCGAGCCCGGTGCTCACTCCCCTCATTTGATGAAACGACGAATGCGTTCCGATTAGATTTCGCCCGCTTCGGCAGCCTTCAAGGCCTGTGTCAGCTGATCGGCGCAGCTCGTGGTGCGACGACCGCAGGTGTTGCCCTCAAGAACAGAAACGACCCAGTCGACGGGCTTGCCCTCGATGAGCTTTGAGATAGCCTTCAGATTACCGTCGCAGCCGCCGACGAAGCTCACGTTGTGCACATTGCCGTCGACGATGTCGAAATTGATTTGGCGCGAGCACGTGCCGCGCGTATTGAATGTATGCATGCCATTCCCCCTTGGAACTTCTCGTGATACCCGCACAGCTTACCATGATGAACTCTCATAGGCAGGCTATAATCAATCGCACTGAATACTTGCAGAATTCCTAAGGAGGTGACCATGCCACAACCCGCCCGCGCCCTTGTCGGTGCCGCATGCGCGCTCGTGTTGAGCACCACCATGTTCACCCCCGCGGCCTTCGCCGACGACGCCGAAGGCGATGACGCCACAACATCCCGCAACGCCATCTCCGCCGCTGCCGATTCTATACGCGGAGAGCTTGGCCCCGCACTTTCAACATACGACCAGGCGAAAAAGACCCTCGAAGCCCTCGAAGCGACCGATATCGCCACTGCCCGCGTTCAGGGCCTGCAAGACATGATGTATGACGGCACCGAAAAACGTCCCACAGTCACTCTGCGCATTGACTCGGTCAAAGATGGCAAGAAAACCGAGACGTCACTTCGCGAGGGCGTCGATTTCAACGTGCAATTCGATGGCGACCTGATCAATCCCGGCACCGTGCACGTAACCATCACCGGCGCAGGCGACTATACGGGCATCGTGGAAACGGGTTTCGTGATTCTTCCGGCCGACTTGGCAAACGCAACCATCGACATGATTCCCGACCATGTACGCACAAGCTACCCCATTGAGCCCGACCCCGTCGTGAAGCTCGACGGGCGCACCCTTGTAAGGGGCGTCGATTACGAGGTGTCTTATTCCGAGAACGTGAACGAAGGCACAGCGACGCTCATGGTGAAGGGCATCGGCAATTGCGCTGGCGACACGCACGCGACATTTCAGATTATCGCGAATCCCAAGGAAGGAAAAATCGGTTATCGGGCCGTGTTCCCTTACGTAGCTGCTGCTGCGCTGGCCTGCTTCGCCGCGTTTATCGTGCTGGCGGGCGCCCTTATCCATAAACGTCACAAAACAAAGCGGTTGCAAGCAAAATAAGCTACGAAGGACGCGCGCCCGCGCCAAGCCGCGTCGCAGATGCAAAACTCCACGCCAGCATTAAGCCGCGCTCCAACGCTAAACCTGCATTTCGCCATGCGCTCCATCGATCTGTATCTCGAACGCAAAAAGCCCGGAATGAATCTTCATAAGCCTTATTCAACGAGAAGGCTGCGTTTATTCGAACAAAACCTGATCGTCTTCGTCGTCTTCCACCGCGAATGCGTTCCATGCCCCCGAATCGGCGAAGGCGAGGAAATCATCCGTAGGAATGTCCATGCGCAGGCCCTCTTCATCGAACGCGCCATTGAAGCGCTCTTCGAATTTCGCCCTCACTGGACCGTTCACGGGACGCGAGAACCATACCCACGACGCCACCGGACCGCCCGCGTCGTTGAAGTCGGCGCCAAAGCCAGCGTCGACCGGCGTGCCGTCTTTACGCTGAATCATATATTCGTCAATCGCGAAACAGCCATCGAACTGCATGCGCGAAGCAATGCCCTCAATGGAGCTATCGACGGTGTTGCCCTTTTCGAAGAACGTGATCTTCACCGTGCCTTCCGCGGGCTCGACGGCAGCAGCGTCACCCTTGTCCATGAATTGCGCGGCCATCATTTCCGCGAGAGCTTTTTCGGAATCACTCAGCATGCTTCCTCCATTCCAAAACGCCGCCCCATCAGCGACGCGTAACGACATGTCCTTAATATAGTCGAAGGTCGCAGCACATGCACCAAATGCGCCCTTCCAATCGCAAAGCGAGACGAATTCGCCTTTATCCATAGGCTCACCCTATTTATCGCGCGCGAATAGGCCTACAACGACAACTGCGACAAAACGGGAGGCTCTCTCTTTTCGTCGCTGCGCTTTTCGCGACTTTTCAGCGAGCGAAAGTCGAGCGCACTACAATAGGCTCATTCACGAAAGCACCCATGGGCCTAGAAAATTCATTGCGAAGGAGTTATGCGATGTTTTGCGTTTATTGCGGCACAAAACTCCCCGATGAAGCACGATTCTGCTTCATGTGCGGAAAGAAAGTCGAACCCGCCGACAATGCAGAAAATATCGTTACCGCCAACAGCGGAAGCATCGACGAAGAAGGATTCGGCATCGAAATTCAAGAGGCCCCCACAACCAGCTCCAGCGAGAAAAACCTCGACACGCCAGAGCTTGCCATTGAAGACGGCCCCATCGAAGATGCCCACGACGCGTTCGCGACGGCCAACGAAAGTGGCCCAGACGAAACATCAGAGGAAGACCAATCCAGCAAGCAAGCACGCGGCATATCGGAATCCGCCGACGAAAACGATCACGACGAGATTGAAGAAGCTCAGGGCTCGAACTCGCCCGAGCTCGACGCCCCGAACAGCTCGTCGAACGAGACAACCGTAATTCCCCTTGCCACATCGTCCAGCAAGACGACCGTGATTCCCCTTGCCGCACCGTCGGACAAAACGACGATACTCCCCGGATTCGGCGCCGAAAAAGCAGCCCTCGAGCAGGAAAAATCTGACGAAATCGCCGCGCTTGCAGCTCTCTATCCCGATGCCAACCCCGCTCAATTCTGCGACCCCACGCCTTCTGAGGCGAAAAGCCCCGACATTACCGAGTTCATCGCCCCCCCACCCTTTAGGGGCACCAACCCCGCCTCTGCGGAATCGGTCCATTACGCCGAAGGCCAAAAAAAGAAGAGCGCTGGCAAACGCGCCCTTCTTATCGCCTTCGTTGCAATCATCGCAGTGCTTGCAGCGGCCGCCGCATTCGGCATGTCATTCGACGTTTTACCTGATTAACGCTAGAACATCTCACGTTTATTGAATACGTACAGCTGCTCGAATTCCGACTGGCTCTTCGTAAGGTAAATAATGCCCTCGATAACACCAATGAGCCATACCACGCCCGCCGCAATGCCGATCGTGAGCAGGCTGCCCAAAATAGTCACGCCCAACATAATGAAACCCGTGGTGTGATAGCCCAGATAAAACTTATGCACACCAAACACGCCCAAGAAAATCGCAAGCAGGCCTGCGGCAACATGGTCTTTCGTATGCACGAGCGGCTGCTGGTAGGGAACCTGATAGGCGCCTTGACTCGACGCATAATAGCCATTGCTTTGCGAATAGTACGCTGTTTGGCCCGGCTGCTGAGCATAAGGTTGCTGAGCGGCATAACCAGGCTGCGCATAGGATTGCTGCGGCTGGCCGGTAGGCTGCTGCGACGCCGCACCTTGCTGCCCATAGGGAGCGCCATTGAAGACAGGAGGCGCCGGCTTGGGAGGCTGCGACGTGGGCATGAAATCGGCAACGGCAGCCGCGACATAGGCAGGGTCGACCGGTTTGCCGTCGTCATCGACGACCTTCTCAATCGGCGGGGTATTCGGGAAAGCCTCGAAAGCCTCCGGCGCGACAGTCGACACGTTGGGGGCGGGAGCGGGAACCGCTTCGACCGCAGAGGCGTTGGTTTCGGCAACGAAAGACCCCGTCATACCCGAATCGGTAGCAGGCGCCTCGGATGAAATCGCGGGTTCGACGACCTCGGTAACCTCGGCAACCCCGGCAACCTCAGCCGAAGCAGCCAAAGCAGAAGAATCGCCCCCGACAGGCGCGCCCGCGTTCGTGGCGGCAGAAAGCTCCTCGAGGCGCTTGTTCATTTCTTCGATTTGGCGCTTGAGCGCCTCAATTTCAGCAGCATGCGCAGCCGCCGAATTCTTCGCCTCTTCAGCCATAACCTCTCTCCTTTTTCAAAACGGCGTATCGCGCATATTCGCGATGCCCAAAATATGTGCTGGGGCCATACTATAACGAAAAAGGGCGACGGCCCTAAGCCGCCGCCCACCTGTTAAACGAGCGTTATGTTTTCGTAAGTTGCATACGCCGCGCGAGCGATGCGGATTTACTTCTCGGGAACTTTCGTCATAAGAACGAAACCGACAATGAACAGCACGGCAATGATGAGCACTCCGATAGAGGAATTGCCCGTAATCTGGGTAAACACGCTCACGAGCAGCGTGCCGAGCACCGTTGCGTACTTGCCGAAAATATCGAAGAAGCCGTAGTGCTCGTTGGCATGTTCCTTCGGAATGAGCTTGCCAAACTCGCTGCGCGAAAGGGCCTGGATGCCGCCCTGGAACAAACCGACGCACACGGCAAGCACCCAGAACTCCGTGGCGGAACGCAGGAAAAACGCCGCGAACAACGTGATGCAGAAGTACGCGAAAATCGCGATGAGCAGCATGCGCTTCGTGCCGAATTTGCCCGCCAGGCGGCCATACGCGATAGCCGAGGGGAACGCCACGAACTGCGTGACCAGCAGCGCAAGCACGAGCTGGGTTGAGCCGATGCCCAGATCGGTGCCATAGCTCGTCGACATCGTGATAATGGTATGCACGCCATCGATATAGAAGAAGAACGCGAGCATGAACATGAACACGCGCTTGTCGGCGAAAATGCGCTTCGCCGTGGCCCACAAGCCCACGAGCGCGTCGCGGAACAGGTGCTCGGTGCGCTCCTTGTAATGCGTCTGGTGCACGTTCTTCAGCACGGGCACGCTGAAAACGACCCACCACACAGCGGTAATCACAAAGGAAATGCGAATGGCGTCGAGCTGGCCGAGGCCGAAGTTCTCGCCGAATAGCACGAGCACGAGGCAAATGATGAAGGGCACGCACGAACCAATGTAGCCCCATGCATAGCCTTGCGAAGATACCTCGTCGTAGCGGTCTTCAGAATCGGTCGCGTCAATAAGGAATGCATCGTAGAACACAAGCGACGCGTTAAGCATGATGGTCGCCACCACGTACATCACTAAGAACACCATCGCGTTGCCAGGAATGCCCATGCATGCGAGCAGCACGGCGCCCGTGCCAATGGAGCCCACGAGCAAGCGTTTCTTGTTGCCCTTCAAGTCGGCGATGCTACCCAAAAACGGCATGAGCAACGCGAGCAAAAGCGATGCCACCGTGGTTGCATAGCCCCAGGCCACTACAACAGAGCTGCCGGGGTCGGCAATCGCCGAGAAGTAAATGGGGATAAGGGTCGACGCCAGCAGCACGAATGCCGAGTTGCCAACGTCGTAGACAATCCAGCTCTTCTCGCGCTTCGTCAGTTTTATTGCGGACATGCGTGCTTCCTTTTTTTTCGTGGGAGGGACGCCCAAAATAACAACTTGCGTAAAGTTCTGGGCGCTGCGGAAAAAACGCTCAAACGATTGTATATCATGGGGTCTACACTGGGACGCGCGCATTGGCGGCTTAACGTCAATTCGCCGTAAAACGCCCCGCGCCATACTTCCGAGAGGGAGGCATTATGCCTGCAATTCTTACCCACGATTTCTTCGGCCAAGACGTCTATGCCGCGCATTCGCACGTCATCGGCAAATCGATCGACGAGAAAGATGCGTTCTTGCTGGGCAACCAAGGCCCTGACCCGCTGTTCTACCTTGTTCTTTCACCGAGCATGAAGCAATTCTTCGGACTGGGCAGCACCATGCATCACGACGCCCCCAGCAAACTCATCGCCGCGCTGAAGGAAAGCCTGCAGGTGCTCGAGGAACACGAATTGCCCGTGGGTCGCGCCTATGCGCTGGGCTTTCTGTGCCACTATTCGCTCGACCGAGCCATGCATCCGCTCGTGTATTGCCAGCAATACGCCATTTGCGACGCAGGCATCGACGGACTCAACCGCAGCCAGGAAAACGAAGTCCATGCTGAAATCGAACGAGAATACGACGAAATGGTGCTGTTCAGCAAACTGGGGCGCACCATTCGCTCCTACCGCCCCTTCGAAGAAGCGCTCCACGCGAGCGAGCGCGCCCTGCAAACCATTGGGAAAATGTACGCCTTCGTCGCGATGAAGGCGTACCGTACATTCCCGCCCGTCGACCTGTTCGTTTCCGCCGTGCACGATTTCCGCCGAATGCAGCGCTTGTTCTACTCGCCGAACGGAACCATGCAAAGCGCGCTCAACGTCATTGAAACGCGCGTCCTGAACAGGCAATTCTCGTTCTATAAATCTATGTCGCACCGCGACAATGCCACGCGCGTGAGCGACTTCGACAATCGCATGCGCCACCCCTGGGAAAACCCGTATACCCACGAAGTGAGCACGCAAAGCTTCTGGGATATTTTCGACGGCACGAAAGCCATCGCCTTCAGCGCAATCGAAGCCTTCGATAAAGACGATTTCGACGGAACCGCAGCGCGCGCACTCACGGGAAGCCTCAATTTCTCGGGCCAGCCTGTGGAAGAATAAAACGACGGAACAGAAAGGCCGCCCCATCGGGCGGCCTTGTTCGTTATTCGGCAGGCTTGAAGGTGTCGCGATCGGGCGCGAAACTCTGCATGGCCCTGATGGTGCGGTCGAACAGCTCGTCCAGCTCCCAACCGAGCATCTCGGCGCCCGAACGAATCACATCGCGATTCACGCCAGCAGCAAAACGCTTGTCCTTGAACTTCTTCTTCAGCGATTTCACCTCGAAGTCCATCACGCTCTTGCTGGGACGCATAACGACCGCCGCGCCAATGAGGCCCGTAAGCTCCTCGGTCGCGAACAGGATCTTCTCCATCTGCAGCTCCGGCTTGGGCAAGTCGGGATTGAAGTCGCTCGTGTGGCTCTGAATCGCGCGAATGAGCTCGGGCGACCCCCCGGCAGCTTCAATGAGCGGCGTGGCATATAGCGTGTGCATCTCGGGTTCGTCGTCATGCTCTTCCCAGTCGAGATCGTGCAGAAGACCCACGATGCCCCAAAACTCCTCATTCTCGGGATCGAATTCACGTGCGAAATACCGCATGGTCGCCTCAACCGTCTCGCCGTGTTCAATGTGGAACGCGTCTTTGTTGTGCTCCTGCAGCAAATCGAATGCCGCTTCTCGCGTCATGCCAGCATCGAGTTTCGCCATGGTGTTGCCTCCTTATTCCTGCGCGCCGCGCGGGCGGCGCAAAACGAATTCGCCCTTGAGCAAAATGGCACCCGCAGCGTTTCTATCGCTCACCAAAGAGCGACCCCTAACGAAACGATGCAGGTGCCATTTTTGCCCCTCACCCGGGGATGAGGGCAGGCAAATCTTCAATTAAGCCGAATTATAGGAAAAAAGTCCAGGTGGTGCTAGCGCTTGGCACGATAAAGGTTCGCCGTTTGCGCGCCGGACTCGGCATGGCACTCCTCAACTTCGACAAGGCCAAGCTTGCGCAAGCGGAAAATCGCCCTGTCGACGGTTTGCACGCTACAGCCTGCCTGCTTAGCGAGCTCCTTTTTCGAGCAACGCACGCCGTCGGACAGCGTCGTTTCCGCCGAAATGTAACCTAGAATTCTTTTTTGGGCGGAGCTCAAGCGAACTCCTTGGGATTCGGTCTCGCCACGCAACGAAGCCGGCCTCCCTTCATCGTCCAGTATTTCCCCTATGCCGCGCCTCGCCGAAGCATGCGACGACACAGACCTTATTACATGCAAACAGTTCTCCAATAGTATGAGCGGTTCTGAATAAACCCCCGCATTGAAACAACACTGTTTACATGCTAAAAGAACGCCGAAAGCCACTAACGACCGACGAACGATCGCAACCCCCTATGCAATAACGAACGCCAGAAACGCCCTTTCAACTGAACGATTATACTAAACAGCTTCCGAATAATTGTCCACATCATTTCGCCGAAAGACGCAGTTCGACGAAAATTCGACTAAAGCGCAATCCCGAATATTCCGACAATAAATCCGAACACCACGCCGCACGCGACCAAGCCCGCGACAATAAGGAAATTCTCATGCATGGGACGGTTCGCGCGGAACAAAACAAGCAGGCCGACGCCCGCGCTTACCAACAATCCAGCGAGCATGGCTCCCGTGGAAAGGGCGCCCTCCAAATACAGCTCGGTAAGAACAACCGACGCGGCGCAATTGGGAATAAGGCCCACGATTGCCGAAACCACTACGGAAAGGTTCGAATTCGCGGAAATGAACGAGGCGAGAGCGTCTTCCCCAACGCCGTCGATAACGATTTCAAGCGCAAGCGAAACCAGGAATATGAACAACGTGACCTGCAACGTATGCACTAAAGAGCTCTTCGCGATAGCACCGAAGCCGTGAGCATGGCCATGCGAGCTATTGTGGGCATGGACGTGGTCGCGGCTGTGGTCATGCCCGCGATCGTAGTCGTGAGCATGATTGTGCTCGTGTCGATCGTCGGAAGCGCACGCAAGTTCAGCTCCGCGTTCTTCCTCGTTCGAATACTCGGCACCCCAATCGTCAATGCGGTTTGCGGCGCTTTCCTCATGCTTTTGGCATGCATCGAAAAGCGCGGACGGCGCATCGTCTTCATCGTCGCAGCCGCAGTGGTCGCGCTCGCACAAATCGCGGATACGCATCGCTTCTACAGCATGGTGGCGAAGCCGCAGCACCACGTCAATGGCAAAGCCGGCAATAAGGCCGCAAAGGGCCTTAATCGCGAGAACCTCAGCAATGAACCCCGCTGGGGCCTGCGCGGCAATCATGATGGGCAGCATTTCATCGCTCGTAGAAAGAAATACGGCGAAGAGCGTGCCCAGGGTAATAACGCGCGCGGAATACAGCGTCGCGGCAGCGGCGGAAAAGCCGCACTGCGGCACCACGCCCAGAAGCGCGCCTATAACGGGGCCTGCGATGCCAGCGCGACGAACGGCGGCGATGCTTTTCGAGCTCGCGTAGTGTTCGAGCGCTTCCATGGCGAGATAGGTCACGAAAAGGAACGGCACGAGTTTCAAGGTGTCGATGAATGCATGCTCGAAAGCATGCGGGAGTATTTCAGCAAAAGTTTCCATAGCGGAACATTCTAGGGCTGAATGTTAAAAAACGCCTGATAACGTCATCAACTCACACGACGAACATGTGTATTTTTGCTCATATGAGTAGAGATTTGAAGACGAAGGAACAGAAACGCCACGAAAGCGACCTGCGCTCTATCCCTTCCATCGACGAGGATGACCCTTGCGCGAACGAATGCGCTTCGCCTCTTCATTGCGCTTTTTGGCCTCACGAACCTCGCCGCGCAAACGAAGATAGCTGTCATAGCGCTCCTTGGGAAGCTCGCCCGACTTCACAGCAGCGCGCACCGCACATCCAGGCTCCGCTTCATGTCGGCAATCGCGGAATCGACACTGTTCGGCGAGCTGCTCTACATCGACGAATGCAGCTTCGATGCCCGCATCGGAATCCCACAAGGCAAGACCGCGCACGCCCGGCATATCGACAACGCTGCCAGCGCCAGGAATCGCGATCATTTCGCGAGAAACCGTCGTGTGGCGACCCTTGCCATCGCCCTCGCGAACGGCGCCCGTTGCCTGCACATCGCTTCCAACCAGCAGGTTCACCAAGCTCGATTTGCCGACGCCGCTTTTTCCCAGCAGCACGGCGACGCGACCTTCCGGAATCAGGGCGCGCACCCCCTCAACGCTTTGGAGGTCTTCGGCAGAAACTACCAGAACAGGCGTGCCATGGGCGATTTTCTCAACCAAATCGCGTGCCTGAGCAAGCT
>OGRN01003028.1_pt1 | contig 12275 bp, 8 predicted proteins | sample 1553401 | NCBI WGS metagenome assembly OGRN01 (sample SAMEA2580096, study PRJEB22360) | human gut metagenome | biome: human gut; feature: human-associated habitat; material: faeces | place: Denmark | collected 2008/2010 | reverse complement strand
TCTCTGCAGTGCTACACCATGGCCGGGACTTACACAGGATGGTGGATGGTTCCACACAATCTTCAAGATTACAGTTGGTACAGGAAGAAGCGCTTCCCGTTACCCGATCGGTTTCCTGTGGATGATCATTCTGGTACTTCTGATGGAATTCGTTCTGAACCATACAAAATTCGGACGTTACACCATCGCAATCGGTTCCAACAAAGAAGCAGCAGCTCTTTCAGGAATCAACGTAAAATTCTACCATGTAATGGTTTATGTAGTATGTGGTCTGTTTGTAGGTCTTGCAGCTATCGCTTATGCAGCAGTTACACCTACTGTACAGCCGGGTACCGGTGCCGGACTTGAAATGGATGCGATCGGCGGTGTATTCGTCGGTGGTGTTGCAGCAACCGGTGGTTACGGTTCCGTAATCGGTACATTTGTTGGTATCTTTGTCATCATGCTTCTGAAAACAGGTCTTCCATATGTCGGCCTGCAGGCAAACTGGCAGCAGATCATCACTGGTCTTGTTCTTATCATCGCAGTCCTGATCGATATCATCAAAGAAAAGAAAAAAGCTGCTATGTAAGCAGTATAAAATCAAAGCGGATTACTGTTATCCGCTTTGAAAACTAAAACTTCATAAGGATGTGGGGCGTCAGAAATTTCCTACTGACGTATCATCATAATAAAAAACTATATAATTTATAAGGAGGAAGTAAATTATGAATTTCAAAAAAGTAGTAGCATTAAGCATCTGTGCAGCAATGGTAGCAGGTATGTCTGCATCAACAGTTATGGCCGCTGATCTTCCGGATCAGTTCAAAGATCTCAAAGCAAACGAAGCTTATGAGTTCCCGATGATGGTTAAATCTTTCCAGTCCACATACTGGGATGCAGCTCAGGAAGGTATGAAGATGGCTGCTGAAGAACTTGGTGTTACTTATACAGCACAGGGACCGAACAGTGAGTCCGATATCGCTGACCAGGTTAACATGGTTAACACAGCAATCGCTTCCAACCCGGCTGGATTAGGTCTGGCAGCTTGTGATACATCTTCTGTACTTGACGCTCTTAAGGATTGCGCTGACAAAGGAATCCCGGTTGTAACATTTGATACAGGTATCGCAGATGCTCCGGAAGGATCTATCGCTTGCGAAGTTTGTACAGACAACGCACAGGCTGGTTCTGTAGCAGCAGAAAATATGTATAATGCAATCAAAGATGTTGTAGCTAACGCTGATGGACAGGTTGTTATCGGTGAAGTTAACCAGGATGCTACAGCTCAGAACATTCAGCAGCGTGGTGGCGGATTCATCGACAAAATGATCGAACTGCTTCAGGCTGATGGCAAAACAGTAGCAGTTGCAGGTAACGAATTCTATGTAAACGCAGCTAAAGGTGCTGATGCAACAGAAGCTGACGCAGACGTTGTTATCCAGGTTGCTGTTCCGGCACAGACAACTGTAGAGCTTTGCTCCAATGAAGCTCAGGCTATCCTTTCCAAAGAAAACTGTATCGCTATCTTCGGTTCCAACCAGACAGCAGCAGAAGGTGTTCTTGCAGCTAACGCAAACCTGAACGTTCTTGGTTCTGATGCAGCTAACGGCGACGTTATCGGTGTTGGTTTCGATGCTGGTTCTATCATCAAAGCAGCAGTTCAGGATGGAACATTCCTTGGTGCAGTTACACAGTCTCCTCTGATGATGGGCTACTATGCAATCTACGCTCTGACAGCAGCAGCTAACGGACAGGAACTTGAAGATGTTCCTACAGATGGTTACTGGTATGATTCCACAAACATGGACGACGAGACAATCGCTCCAAACCTGTACGACTAAGACGAATGCAGGCTCGAAACAGAAAGACGATGACTGCTTGCAGTCTTAAGTAAAGGTTGTTTCCCCCCAGGGCATTGCCCTGGGGGTTTTTAAATACCAGAATGAAATGCAGCTCGATTGTGCGATGTTGAGCGCGGCAAATAAAGACACTTTTTTTCACAAACAAGGTTCTTAACATCTGTATTTTTTTAGGATAATATGTTATTATCAAATGTGAAAGAACCCTTTTAGATACAGCGTTTTGCACAAATAAAACCGCTGTACATATCTTACATATTCAGGAGGATTTTACAATGGCAACTTATTATGCAGCAGTAGATATGGGTGCATCCAGTGGACGTCTGATCCTTGGCCATATGGAAAACGGAAAGATCGAACTCGAAGAAATCCATCGTTTTGAGAATGGAATGGTTAAGAAAGACGGCGAACTCTGCTGGGAATTTGACCGTATCTTCAAAGAAATCGTAACAGGTCTTAAGAAATGCAAAGAGATTGGCAAGATTCCGGTAAGCATGGGCGTAGATACCTGGGGCGTAGACTTTGTTCTTCTTGACAAAGACGAAAAAGTAATCGGAAATACTGTCGGATACCGTGATCACCGTACAGAGGGTATGGATGAAGAAGTTTACAAGACTATTTCGCTCGATGAACTGTATGCAAGAACCGGTATCCAGAAAGCTATCTTCAACACTGTATATCAGCTGATGGCAGTTAAGAAAAAACATCCGGAATATCTTGAGCAGGCTGAGACACTGCTTCACGTACCGGATTATTTCCACTTCCTGCTGACAGGCGAGAAGACATGTGAGTATACAGAAGCAACAACAGGTCAGCTTGTAAATGCAGAGACAAAAGACTGGGATTATGAGATCATCGACAGACTCGGATATCCGAGAAGAATGTTCCAGAAGCTGATCATGCCGGGTACAAGCATTGGACATCTTACAGAAGAGCTTCAGAAAGAAATCGGATTTGACGTAGAAGTCGTAGCACCGGCAACTCATGATACAGGATCCGCTGTACTTGCAGTACCGGCAAATGACGACGACTTTATCTATATCAGCTCCGGTACATGGTCTCTGATGGGTATCGAAAGAAAGACTCCGGACTGCTCACCGAAGAGCTGTGAACTGAACTTCACAAACGAAGGTGGATACGCAGGACGTTTCCGCTACCTCAAGAACATCATGGGACTCTGGATGATCCAGTCTGTACGTCATGAAGTAAATGACAAATACAGCTTTGCTGAAATTTGTGCAATGGCAGAAGAAGCAAAAGATTTCCCGTCCAGAGTAGATGCAAATGACGAGTGCTTCCTTTCTCCTGAAAACATGACAGAAGAAGTCAAAGACTACTGCCGCAGAACAGGACAGAAAGTTCCGGAAACAATGGGTGAGATTGCAACTGTTATCTACACCAGCCTTGCAGAATGCTATGCAAAGACAGCAAAAGAACTGGAAGAAAGCACAGGAAGAACCTACAGCCGTATTCATGTAGTCGGCGGTGGTTCCAATGCAGGATACCTCAATGAACTGACAGCAAAAGCAACAGGCAAAGAAGTTCATGCAGGTCCTGGCGAAGCAACTGCAATCGGTAACATTACCGCACAGATGCTTAAAGCCGGAGAGTTTAAATCCATAGAGGAAGCTCGTACAACAATCCACGAGTCCTTTGGAATTAAAATCTATAAATAAGCAAACCAATATTTTATTTAACAATCAATAGGAGGTTTTACTATGTTAGTAAACACAAAAGCAAAAGTCGGTGTATTCTCTATTGCTTTAGGCGCATACCTGCCTCAGTTCCCGTCACTGGTACCTGAGTTTGAAGCACAGTATGAAGCCTTCAAAAAAACAATTCCGGATACAGTAGAAATCATTGACGGAGGAATGGTCACAACTAAAGAACAGTCTATGGAAGCCGGAGATAAATTCCGTGCAGCAGACGTTGACCTTGTATTCCTTCAGATGCTGACTTATGCGACATCTTACAATATGCTTCCTGCAATCCGCGATCTGGATGTACCGGTTGTTCTGGTAAACGTTCAGAAGCTCAAAGCACTGGATTATGATCACACAGATATCGCTGCATGGCTTGGCGAAGGTTATGCATGTGGTGCTGTCGGAGAAGCTGTTGCTGACCTCGAAAGAGCAGGCAAGAGACATGCTGTTATCACCGGTGTTGTAGAAGGCGGAGATCCGGCTGTTCAGGCAGAGATCGAAGACTGGTGCAAGGCAGCACAGGTAAGAAGAAGATTCCGTGATACTAACATTGCTCAGATTGGAAGACCATATCCGGGTATGATGGATCTTTACATCGATGAGACAAACCTGTACAACAGAATGTTCCTGTACACCAAACAGTTTGACTGGGAAAAAATGTGGGCAATCGCTGATGATGTGACAGATGAAGAAGCAATCCGTGCAAAAGCGCAGGATATTCTTGATACTTTCGATATCGAAGGCGGCGGCACAATCGAAAAAGTATGGGATATGGCAAAATACGTTGTTGCATTCGAGAAATGGGTAAAAGACGAGCATCTTAGTATGGTTGCTTCCCATTATGACGGATTTGCACAGGGTAAAGCAGGTGTCCTTGACGGTATGCTGATCCCGGCATTCTCCATGCTGATCAAACAGGGTACAGCATGCGCAGTTGAAGGTGATATGAAAGTTGCGATGGCAATGAGTATCCTCAAGACAATTTCCGGTACAGGCCAGCTTTCTGAAATGTACTCCATCGACTTCAATGATGACATCTGCATCATCGGACATTCCGGAAGTGGAGATGCTGATATTTCCGATAAGAAACCAACTATGAAGATCGTTCCGGTATTCCACGGCAAAACAGGCGGCGGATACCTGACACAGTTCTATCCATATACAGGCCCGGTTACCTATCTTGCAATCACACAGGATGGCGACGGACACTTCAAATTTGTTGTTGCAGAAGGTGTAAACGAAGAGGGACCGATCCTTTCCTTCGGTGATACCAACATGAGAACTCGTTTCACATGTGGTGCAAGAGAATTTGTAAATCGCTGGAGCGAAGCTGGCCCGACACATCACATGGCAGCTGCAACAGGAAGACATATCGACACAATTCTGAAGGTTGCCAAGATCTTCAACATACCGGTTGATATCGTTACAAGATAAGATTTGCCTACCATTTTATTACACACATATTCATATTCAAAAAGGAGATCGCTTTTTAAGCGGTCTCCTTTTTTGCAGGTATTCGTATTTCGACTTCCGTACCACGACCGGGCTCGCTGGAATAAGTAAGTCCGTAGTCTGATCCGTATAGAATTTGCAGACGGCGGTGTGTGTTATAGATAGCAATGTTTGTACCTCCGGAAGTACTGTTTCCGCTGCCGGACAAAATAGTCGGGAGTTTTTCCGGAGTAATTCCGACACCATCATCTGAAATGAGAAGAACAATATCATTGTCTTCTATCCATCCGGTCAGAACAATAGTTCCTGATTTATCAGCTGTTTCAAGGATTCCGTGCAGAACGGAGTTTTCGATGATCGGCTGCAATGTCAGTTTTGGAATGCTGTATTCCAGAAGCTCGTCAGGAATATCTGAGATAAAGGAAATACTGTCGTGATAACGCATATTCTGAATCTGCAGATAAATGGAAACATGCTCGGCCTCCTGGGCAATTGTACTCATATTTTGTTTGCGGCTGAGTGTCAGCTTATAAAAACGTGACAGGCTCTGTACAGCATTGGAAACCTCATCGGTGCGTCCCTGCTGGGCGAGCCAGTTAATCATATCCATTGTGTTATACAAAAAGTGTGGATTGATCTGAGCCTGCAGGGAGTGAAACTCTGCAATACGAAGCTCCTCAGCAGCTTTTGCCTGTTCTTCCATCAGTTGATCCATTTTTCGTGTCATATAGTTGTATGTATCGATCAAATCACCGATTTCATCATGATAGACGGGGCTTGCCATCGGACTTAACGTGCCTTTTCGTACTTTGCTCATCTGATGGATGACGGAAGAAATACGGTTTGTGATCGATCGCGCCATAAAATGGGCAAGGAACAGTGCACAGATCAGAAATCCGAGATACATAAGTACATATTGGACCATGATTCCATTACTCTGCGCGATCAGCGGACCGGACGGAAGGACTGTCACCATAAACCACCCGGGCTGTTTGATATTATAAAAGCCGGCATAAACTTTTGTATCCAGAATATCACGCTCGATAAAATTGTTGGAAGACATAAAAGAGTCTTCGATTGTCTCGTAGTTCAGCAGATAAATTCCGGAAAGGGATTCATCAGAAGAGGCGACGATGGCATTTCGTTCATTAATGATATAAGAAACACTTCCATCGATCGTCAGGTTGTCTTTCAGCATATTATTCAGATGGCTGGACGAAGTGTACAGGGCGATATATGCCTGTCGCGCTTCTCCCTGATAATAAAAAGTTGTGGAAGTGATATAGGCCATATCACCATAGGATTCTTTCTCACGTTCGCCGAGATAAAATTCCGGACAGAAGAGAGAAGACTGATTGGTACCCTGAAAGATACCGTACCAGTAGGTGCCGCGGGCTTTGCTCATCGGAGAAAAATAATCTTTTGTCAGATCATCCGTAAAAAGCCGTACAGACTGCGGAGGAAAATCCATGTAGATCTGTATTCCGGTGATCAGGTCAGAATCAACCAGTTCCTTTGCATATGCCTGAAAGTCCTGTGCGGCATCTGTATCAAGAAACATGCGGAAAGGAGAGTTGACAGGCTGATGAAAAAGAATCTGAAAGAATTTCTGTTCGGCAATTCCATCATGTGCATCAATTACTTTCTGCACCAGTTCTTCGACATAAGGAGCTGTCTGCGCACTGGTGTCCTGCTCCTGCCGGATCGTATAAGAGACAACCATGTCATATAGTCTGCTGTAAAAGAACCCCGCCATAATAATAACCGGGATCGTGGTAGTGATTATCAGAACCAGTGTGAATTTGGAACTGAGCTTCATGTCACCGTATGCCAGACGGAGTTTTTTTAAAAATTTCATTGTGTATTCCGCTCCCTGTATTCTGATGGTGAAAAGCCGCTGTATTTTTTGAAACTCTTACCGAAATAGTTGCCGTCACTGTACCCGACACGGGAAGAAATATCGGAAATCTTGAACCGGGCATCTTTGAGAAGCTGTTTTGCTTTTTCCATGCGGTACTCAGTCAGGTACTGGTTCAGCGTCTGACCGGTCTCGCTCTTAAAAAAAGTACACACATAAGAAGTAGACAGGAAGACGTGTTCACTGATATCTTTGACGGAAAGCGTCTCATGCATATAATTCTGACTGATATAATCCTTGATCAGAAAAATGGTTGGATTTTCCTGCGAGGAAGTTTCTGCCTTGTGGAAAAACTCAGAAGTTTTGTCCACGAGTGTCTGATGCAGTTCAGGGAAGGTGAAACAGTCATCAATTGTTTCGGCGATGCTTTCGACATTACCGGAACCTGCAATTTTTTGCTGATGACGCGCATCCGCCAGACAGAGAAAAAGCTTGTAATACAAGTCTTTGACCGGATTCTGCAGGAAACGGTGATTTTTGAAAAAAGTCTGATACAGCGTCCTCAGAAACTTTTCGGCGCCATCGGCATCCTGACGTGAAAGAATATCCGCAAAGGAGCCGGCAGGAGTATCTGCAAACACATTGGTCTGTACATTCGGGATATTTTCCAGAGATTCCGATGTCAGGAGGGAATTTTCCGGGAAGAAATATCCGCTCTGCAAAAGGATAACAGCAGAAGTATAAGTCTGGTAGGCTTTCGGCAGTCCATACACGGTATCGCCGACAGCGATGGTATAGCGGCCGTATTTTTCAAAATGGTTGCACAGAAATTCTCCGGCTGCATGAATCTGGTGGGAAGACGGAGCTTCCTGCGAAAAAAGAAAATAGACCAGATACTGCATTTTCTTTTCGAGATAGATACATTTCGTACGGAACGGTGCAAGGAAGTCTAGAAAATCCTGACAGAAGTCAGCCATCGAGGGTACATTGGCATCCAGAAAAAGATCAGTTTTTACAATGAAAGCTGTGAAATAAGTGTTGTTGTTCATTGTGATGCCAAGTTCAGAAGTCAGGTCGGCGATGGTCTGATTGTTTGTTACGTATGGAAGTGTGAGCTGCAGAGCAAGCCGGGAGGCTGTCTCTATGGAATGCAGCGTTTCGCCGCGGCGGGAGTGGACTTTCTGCTGATAAAGTTCTTTGGCTTCTCGGATGGCATCCTCCATTTCGGAAAGACTGAATGGCTTTTCGATATAATTGACTGCTTTGAGTTTGATGGCAGCCTTGAGATATTCTTTATCGGAATAGCCGCTCATAAAGATGGCAACACTGTCGGGAAGAAATTTTTCCAGACGCTCCAGCATGGTAATGCCATCCATGCGGGGCATACGGACATCACACAGGATGATCTCCGGCTTGTAAAGCTTGGCAGTTTCCAGTCCGTGTACACCATCATCGGCCTGAATCACCTCGTCAATTCCGAGAGAGGACCAGTCCAGAGAGGAGATTACACCGGTGCGGGTAAGCTCTTCATCATCTACGATCAGTAATTTCATGGTTTTCTCCTTGCTAGTGAAAAAGCTGTTACTGTTGGATCTGTTTTAATATCTGCTCACAGATCTGTGCGGAACATGGATCATGAATCTCATTAAAAAGCAGATTGACGCGGTCGCGTTCGGTTTTCCAGTGAGAATCCTCTGTGAGAAGGGCATCCAGAAAACTCTGGAAAGTATCTGGTTTCGGACCGGGAGTGACTTCGTCATAATCGAAATTCATACCACGTCCGTTCAGATATTCGTTTCGGTCATATGGAAGAAAAATCATTGGTCTGTCAGTAAGCAGATAGTCGATATAAATGCTCGAATAATCGGTGATCAGACAGTCGAAGATGTTGAGGATTCCGGTTACATCCTCTGCCTGTTCGTTGCCGAGGAAACGTATTCTTTTTCCAAGGTAGGGCGCAGCGGATCCCTGTTCGGCAATGTGTGTACGGATAAAAAGAAGCATTTTGTGCTCTTCAAGAAAAGCTTCCATCTGGTTCAGGTCAAAATCATCGAACGGGAAAAGACGTATCTGTCCGTAATCACGAAAAGTCGGTGCATAGAGAATGGTACGTTCAAATTCCGGAAGCTCCGGATAGATCCCGGAAAGAATCGAGGCGGCATCGTTCGGCTGAAACATACCGTCATTTCGAGGCTGTCCCCAGACTCTGATCAGATTTTCGGAAATATCAAAGCTTTCTGCCATAAGTGGTACAAGCGCATGTGAAGTTGTGAGAACGTACGTATAGTTTTCGGAAAAAATCTTCCGGAAATAGACGCGTGCCATCTTTTTGAGGTTCGGATCGAGCAGTGCGATCTTTTTCAGCGGTACGCCGTGCCAGAGATTGATGATCAGTCTGTTTTTGCCGAGACCACTCGCATAGGCAGGGAGACCGGCAGAAGTAAACCACACACCGGCATTCAGAACATAACGGATCCCGGATGCGCTTTCAGTTTCGATAAAGTACTGGCTGCCGTATTCATCAGAAAGCTTCTGGCGAAGAACGGGATCATTGATGACAAAACGGGGTGTGATCTCCGGGAGATTATCTTTTACATATTCAAAAAGATAACGGGAATTATAGTTATAATGCCGGTTATCCGTAGAGGAAAAAATCCAGATATACGGATCCGGTTTCTTTTTTGCAAAGTGCTTCAGAAATTCTGCAAGCACGAGACTTCTGATTTTACTCAAGTTAATGCGTCCTTTCTGAATGAGAAATGTGTGTGCAGTCTTCAATCAGTGCTTCGGTCTGAGCTGCAGATGCAGCATTAATCCTGTCGAAATCAATCTGAACCGGCTGGACCTTTCCTTCAGCAAAAAGCTGCATTCCGTGAAGAATACCTTCTTCAGAATTATCGACAAGAGTTCCCTGATATTCCGTCATAAAACCGTGGCAGCCGTTGACATCGCAGGCCATAAGCGGAAGTCCAAGTGAGGCGGCTTCCATAAGTACGATCGGGCGTCCTTCATAAAAAGAAGAGAGCAGAAACAGGTCGCAGTTTTTCAGAACCGGCATAGGATTCTGCATGGAGTAGATTAAAATAATATGATCAGATGCAGCGAGGCTTTTTGCATGTGCAACAGCATCCTCATAGAGAGTACCAACGCCGCCGATGATGATGAGCCAGGTATCCGGATGAGAAGCCCGGTAGGTGTTGAATGCATTCATCAGACGGACATGGCCTTTTTCCGGAGAATAACGGCCGATGCTGATAAATTTTGTATCATTGCCGGACAAAACAGCGGAAAGCTGATCGACAGAAACGGTGGATTTCGTTGTTTCCTGAAAAACAAGCGGTTCCTCACTGCGCTTAATGACACTTTGGTAGTCGTGACAGTTGTTGATCACGGTAACTCTGGCCGGATCCGCGCCAATACCATGGATCGTTGAATCCAGAATGTCATCACTTACAGTAACGATATGGTCGTATTTCTGATAAGCCTCCCGGAGGAGATGTATATTCTGGTTTCCTTTTGTGCGGATCTCGTTAACCATGTCGTTGTGAATCCAGATTGTCCGCCCACATGGTGATTCCTCAAAAAGAGAGGTAATGTAAGCTTCGTAACCATTGTAATGGATCACGGCAGAAAAATCAGTACTGCCGAAATGCTTTTTCCATTCGCGCCGGTATGCGGTATGAATACGTTTGTTTATGGAGACCGTATCTGCACCGCGCATTTTGCGCATCAGTGCAAAACCGGTGAGAATATCCATATTCATTTCGCTGGATAATGGATAGATACCGATATGATCCGGAATACGATCCATTCTTTCAGGATGATTTTTGACAGAAATCAGGCGGAAAGACAAAAAGTAATTGTATTTTGTAAGATCCAGCTCGTGGAGCATCGCGTAAAGCGCACTGGAGATACCGTTCTGATCGAGGTCACCACCGTAGAGCAGGATGTTTTTCTTCCCATTTCCGGTGTATTTCTTCTGGCGGCAGCAGTCTTCGTGAAGGAATACCTGACGGCAGATTTTTTCGGCACCGTGACCGTCTTCATAGGAAGCATATTTTTCCATAAATGCCTCATCCGGAGTACCACCGTCAGCATGTGCATATGGAATGACTTCGGCAGCGTCTTCTGTGTAATGAAACGGATAAGTCTCAATGTCTTCATACATTCCGCGGGTGCTTTCGTATTCTACACGGTCGTAGGCAAAGAAGATGACTTTTTTACCGGTGTTTGCATAGTCGTAAAAGACACTGGAATAATCTGTGATCAGTACATCACAGAGATTTAAGCCTTCATAGGTATCCCAGTCGGTCGGGAAAGCGCGGATATGACGGTAACCGTCAAAAGATTCGGAGCCATGAAGGAAAGGATGCAATTTAATAAGAAGAATCTCGTCGTTATTTAACTGGCTGTCCCAGAGAGCGAGATTGGCAGAAAGTGTTTCCATGTATTCCTGACGTTCTACCTGATTAAAAATACCGCGGTAGGTCGGAAAGTAGGTGAGCAGTGTCTTACCGGCGAAACCGGCGCGTTCTTTCATGGAAAAATCGGGTTTCTGACGGAAAATATCGTTGCGCGGATAGCCTTCACGAAGTACGGTACCTCTGTACAGGCTGTCGAGCATGTAAGCTCCGGACATTTTCTCTTCCATGAAGCGGTTCGGAAAGACAATATAGTCGGAATCCAGAAGATTACGGAGAACATTTCCCATTGTCACCATCTCCGGACGGTTGTCGCGGCCCATTTTCTTAAGTGGGGTACCATGCCAGGTGTTCAGATAGACCTGACCTTCTTTTTTGACAAATCTGCCCGGAAAGGAGGAATCGTTGACCAGATAACCGGCGCGGCTTAAGGCGCGGTAATAGGAGACAGATCCCGTATGCACAAAAGAAACTTCCTGAATGGAGTTTTTGCGCAGCTTTTCTTTGATTTCGTTTTCGGCATTTTTGCGTACCGAAAGTACGAGGTTGAAATTTTTGTATGGTTCTCTGGATAACTCTTTTAATAAGGAAAGGATATTACTCTCAAGAGCGCCGCCGCTTCTTGATTCAAGAAGAATCATGTGGGGATCAAGAGAGTTTTTTTCATAAAAGGAGTTATAAAAAGGATACCAGCTTCCGTTTTTTAACTTATTTTTGACTTTATTTAGAAAGCTCATTTGTCCGGATTCCCTTCAAATTTAATATATTAAATATAACAAAAGCCCAAACTTATGTCAATCTTACACGAAGACGCACGAGTATAACTGGAAAAAACTCACATAGAAAGAGTAAAATTTTACACATATACCGTAAAATTTTGCCTAAAACAGAAAAAGATATTACCCTGATTCGAAATATTTTCCTGTTTAGGGTGAAAGATTTTACTGTTATAATAATAACAGATTTAAGAAAAGGGAGGAAAGAGCCGTGTCTGAATATG
>OGRN01003027.1_pt1 | contig 12280 bp, 9 predicted proteins | sample 1553401 | NCBI WGS metagenome assembly OGRN01 (sample SAMEA2580096, study PRJEB22360) | human gut metagenome | biome: human gut; feature: human-associated habitat; material: faeces | place: Denmark | collected 2008/2010 | reverse complement strand
TAAAGGTTTATCTGTTCGATGAGAACAAGGACAGAGATATAGAGGCGATAAAGGAGAAGACAGGCGATTCAGAGCTTGTTCAGATAGAACTCGGTGAGCTTGGAGAGGATGCCCTCTCATCATCACAGCTCATGGTCATCAGTCCGGGAATCCCTGTTGATGCGCCATTTACAGATGTGGTGAGAAATGCGGGAATACCTATCTGGAGTGAGATAGAGCTGGCATACCATTATGGTAAGGGTAAGATAGCAGCCATAACAGGAACAAACGGCAAGACTACAACTACAGCCCTTGTGGGAGAGATAGTCAAGGCACACAATGCCAAGACCATCGTTGTGGGAAATATTGGAATACCTTACACAGAGCTGTGCGACACAACAGACGATGATTCAGATACAGTTGCAGAGATAAGCAGTTTCCAGCTTGAGACGGTTATAGATTTTCATCCGAATGTCAGTGCAATACTCAACCTGACTCCGGATCATCTGAACAGGCACTATACATTTGAGAATTATGGAAATGTAAAGTTTTCAATAACAAAGAATCAGACCATGGATGATGTGACAGTCCTCAACTATGATGATGAGCATACACGCGCCATGGGAGAGAAGGCAAAGGATCATTGCCATGTAGTATATTTCAGCAGACTGGAGAAGCCGGCCGGTGGAGTATATGTAGAGGATGGGGATATCATCCTCGAGGATGGCGATAAGAAGATCAATGTACTTGCCATTAAGGATCTTAAGCTCATGGGAGCTCACAATGTTGAGAATGTTCTGGCAGCAGTTGGAATATCATATTATATGGGAGTCCCTGTTGATGTTATCAGAGATGTTGCAACATCATTCAAGGCTGTTGCTCATAGAATAGAATATGTTGACACCATCGATGGTGTCGCATACTACAATGATTCAAAGGGAACAAACCCTGATGCAGCCATAAAGGGAATACAGGCCATGGTGGCTCCTACATTCCTCATAGGTGGAGGCTATGACAAGGGTTCTGAGTACGACGAGTGGATAGAGGCGTTTGACGGCAAGGTAAAGTGGCTCGTTCTCATAGGCCAGACTGCGCAGAAGATAGCTGACTGTGCCAAGAGACATGGATTTAACTCAATTATATTTGAGGAGAATCTTCAGGATGCGGTAGCATATTGCCATGAGAATGCGGTTGACGGAGATGCGGTGCTTCTCTCACCTGCATGTGCAAGCTGGGGACAGTTTGACAACTACGAGCAGAGAGGCGATATGTTCAAGGAGTATGTAAGAAGCTATAAGGAGTGATCTGATTGCATGGAGGTCCTGAGGTTTCAGAAGATAGAGTGAGAGATGCACGAAAACGGTGTCCGGGAGGATATGTGGATGTGACCATGCTCCTGGCGCTGGGGATGATTCTGATATTTGGGCTTGCCATGATATACAGTACGAGCAGTTACAGGGCGTACGACCTGTACGGAGATCAGATGTACTTTTTTAAAAGACAGGCACTTTATATGTTGCTGGCGATCCTCGCCATGTACATAGTGTCAAGATATGACTACAGGCGGCTGCTCAGGCTGTCTGCGGTCATTTTGCTGTCATCACTTGTTCTTCAGGTGGTGGTGCTGATAATAGGAACGGCCAGCCATGGGTCAGCAAGATGGATATATATTGGACCTATAGGATTTCAGCCATCAGAATATGCCAAGACGGCGATCATAATCTACACCTCGGCGAGGGCTGCCGTGGAGAGCAAAAATCTGTGCAGACCGGGCTGCCTTATAAAGGTAATGATCCTGCCCGTGATCACCATAGCCCTGATCGGTGTGGAGAATCTCAGCACGGCTATAATCTGTTTTGCAATCCTTTTTGTAATATTGTTTGTGGGAAGCCCCAGGGTCAGACATTTTGTTCTGATCGGTATATTTGGTGTTGTCGGGAGTGTGCTTTTCATAATGTTCGCAGGCTACAGGGCGAACAGAGTCAAGATATGGCTTGATCCTGAAAATTACGCAGATGGCTATCAGACGGTTCAGTCGTTATATGCCGTTGGTTCCGGTGGACTGTTTGGAGTGGGCTTTGGGAGAAGTGTCCAAAAGATGGGGTTTATTCCGGAGTCACATAATGATATGATATTCTCAGTCGTGTGTGAGGAGCTCGGAATTGTCGGAGCGGCATTTATACTTATCATTTTTCTTATATTACTTAGGCGGATGGCTGTGACGGCCATGAATGCCAGAGACAGATTTGGAAGCATGCTCACAGCGGGAGTGATGGCACATGTGGCGGTCCAACTGCTGATAAATGTGAGTGTTGTCACGAATACCATTCCGCCGACAGGTGTGCCGATGCCATTTGTCAGTTATGGCGGAAGTTCGATAATTTTCATTCTGATGGAGATGGGGATAGTGATGTCCGTATCCAGAGGAATTTCGTATGACGAAACAGACATATGACAGATCCTTTAAAGGAAGATTTGAATGGAAAACAACAATAGACGAAATGTTAATAAAAATAGAATGAGCAGAAATGTTGATGTTGCGCAGACCAGACGTGAAAGCGGCTATGTGGATGTCATGACCGGAAAACGCCTCGACGGAAGGGTCAAGGTTCCGGTTGATAAGAGAAGACAGCAGACAGACAGCCGCAATGGACAGCGGAGAGCAGACGGAGATATGCGCCGCAGGACGGATGAGCAGACACGAAGAAGGCCTGATGGGGAGCACCGCAGAACAGGCGAACAGGCGCGCAGAAGACCAGACGTAGAGCGTCGCAGATCTGACGAGCAGGTGCGCAGGAGACCAGACGGAGAGCGCCGCAGATCTGATGAGCAGGTGCGCAGGAGACCAGATGGAGAGCACCGCAGATCTGATGAGCAGGTGCGCAGGAGACAGGATGGAGAGCGTCGCAGATCGGATGACCGGATGCGCAGAGAGGATGCAGAAAAACGCAGATCCGAGGAGAGACGCAGGCGTAAGCAAGATCAGGCGGTTGCTGCAAAAAAGAAGAACAAGAAAAAACGCAAAAAAGAGCGCAGAAAGCTTACCCCGGAGGAGATAGAGAGAAAGAAGAAGCTGCAGGCGGAGAAACTTGCCAGAAGAAAGGCGAGACGTGAGAAGGCGGCAAGGATATTCAAGATAGTTCTCAAGATACTTCTCATTCTGGTGGTGCTGTGTGCTATAGCGTTTGTATACATACGTACATGTTATAAATTGAAGTCCATAAAAGTGACCGGAACTGATCACTACACTGACCAACAGATGGTCGATATCGTGACCGGCGGTAAGGATTATGGCAATACGCTGCTGTTTATACTTGAGAGCAGACTGAATCCTGCCCAGGATGTAACCTTTATAGATAAGATAGACGTCACATATGTGAACAGGAATTCAGTAGAGATCACGGTGTACGAGAAGGCCATGGCGGGCTGCATAAAGTACAACGATCAGTATGCATATTTTGATGGCGATGGTATCGTGCTCGAGATATCCGATGCAAAGCTTGATGATGTTCCTTGTATAGAGGGACTTACAAGTGACAGCGTGGAGCAGGGAAAGAAGCTTGATGTCGGTGATTCGGGATTCTTCCAGGAGATACTGACTATGACACAGCTCATTTACAAGAGCGGAATACAGATAGACAAGATTACTTATGACACAGATCAGAATCTCATACTTCACAAGGATGGAATAAAGATCAGGATCGGCGACGGTGAAAACCTGGAGACGAAATTCATGAATCTTGAGAGCATACTTGAGAGCGTGAAGGGGAAAAAGGGAACTCTTGATATGTCGAATTACAGTGAATCGCAGAGGAACGTTATCTTTAAAGAAAATAAATAAAAAATTTCTTGCGTAATGATATAAAAAATCGTATTATATAGGTACTAATGCGATAAAACGGTCAGCTTTTGAGCAGATGACAATGATTGATGGATAAAGAATAAGTATATAAGGAGGATGCAACCGTGCTTGAGATAAAATCAAATGACGAGAGAACACCGGCAAGGATTCTTGTAATTGGTGTCGGCGGTGCAGGTAACAATGCTGTTAACAGAATGATCGATGAGAATGTTGAGGGAGTGGAACTTATCGCTATCAATACAGATAAGCAGGCTCTTTCACTCAGCAGAGCTACAACAAAGATCCAGATAGGTGAGAAACTTACCAAGGGTCTTGGTGCTGGTGCAAAGCCTGAGATCGGTGCCAGCGCTGTAGAGGAGAATAGAGAAGAGATCGTAGACATCATCAAGGACGCCAACATGGTATTCGTAACATGTGGTATGGGTGGTGGAACAGGAACAGGCGCTGCCCCTGTCGTTGCAGAGATGGCACGTAACCTTGGCATCCTCACAGTCGGAGTTGTCACAAAGCCATTTGGTTTTGAGGGCAAGCCTCGTATGAGAAACGCGATCGAAGGTATAGAGAGACTTAAGGAGAATGTGGATACACTTATTGTTATCCCTAACGACAAGCTCCTTCAGATCTGTGATAAGAGAACAAGTATTCCTGATGCGCTGAAGAAGGCAGATCAGGTACTTCAGCAGGGTGTTCAGGGTGTTACAGACCTTATCAATAAGCCGGGTCTTATCAACCTTGACTTTGCAGATATACAGACAGTTATGAGAGATAAGGGTATCGCTCATATCGGTATAGGTTCAGCAAGCGGAGAGAACAAGGCTGTTGACGCCATCAAGGAGGCTATGGATTCACCACTTCTTGAGACAACCGTTTCAGGTGCAACAGATATCATAGTAAACTTCTCAGGTAACATTGGTATCGTTGAGGCTTATGATGCTGTTACATATCTTACAGAGCAGGCTGGAGATGGAGTCAACATAATCTTCGGTACAGTTGACAATGACAACATGGGTGAGGATATAAGCATCACGATCATTGCTACAGGTCTTGAGAGATCAGGCGAGAGCGATGTCACCGCAAGATATGCAGGTACTGCATCTCCTATGGGAACAATGACCACACCTAAGCCAGCAGTTACAACAACACCTGCTGCAGAGCCAAAGACTGCTACATATGCAGGCCAGAGCCTTGGAACACACAGCACTCAGACAAGCACAAGACCATCGTTCCTCGGCGGTCAGACAACTGAGACTGCTCCGGCAGCAAAGCCAGCATACACAGCACCTGTGACACCAGCACAGCAGACACCTGTAACATCAACACCAGTTGAGCCGGCACATGTGTCAAGACCAAAGACAGAGAGTATCAAGATTCCTGATTTCCTCAAGAAGAGATAAGGAAGAGATCGGAAGATTTTTATAGGTAAGTATAAAACGGGTAATTTCGAGAGAAATTATCCGTTTTCTTCAATAAGGAGGCAGAAATATGTTTTATGTTGCAGACCGAACAGAGATGCAGGAGATAGACAGGCTGACCATAGAGGAAAAGGGTGTGCCAGGGATCCTGCTTATGGAGAGAGCTGCGATCACCGTGCTGGAGGAGATAAATTCCAGACTGAAGTCTATAAACGCGGACAGAAAATTAAAGTGCCTTGTGGTTGTTGAAGGCGGCAATAACGGCGGGGACGGACTGGCTCTTGCGAGACTCCTGTACCAGCAGGGAGATATTGTCCATGTCTGTTATATAAATGGAATATCGAGAGTAAGCGACAGCTTTTCATATCAGCTTGAAATAGCGAAAAAAATCGGCATACAGGTGACGGATCACATCATTGACAGTGATTACGATGTGGTTGTGGACGGAATATTTGGCGTCGGACTCAAGCGTGATGTGGCGGGAATATGGAGAGAGACCATAGAGACGATGAACGGACTTGTCGGCTTTAAGGTTGCCATAGATACCCCGTCAGGTGTGGATGCCAGCACGGGGCAGATCATGGGATGTGCATTCAGGGCAGGCATGACGGTCACATTTGGACTGAATAAAAGAGGGCTGATATTTTATCCCGGCTGCGAGATAAGCGGAGAGGTCGTTGTGAGAGACATAGGATTTGCACAGGCTGAAGTGGACAGAGTACACCCGGTGGCATATTCCTACAACAGAGACGATCTGTGCATGCTTCCGGGACGGAGTGATTCATCAAATAAGGGAACATATGGAAAGCTTGCGGTGATAGCTGGAAGCAGAGACATGTCCGGTGCCATGGCATTTGCGGCGGAGGCTGCATACAGGATGGGAACAGGGCTTGTGAAGATATACACACATATCGACAACAAGGAGATAGCAGGAGTAAGAATTCCTGAGGCAGTGCTTATGTGCTATAGCAACAAAGATGAAGCGGAGCAGTGTGCAAGGGATGCCGTGGAGTGGTCGGATGCCATACTGATCGGTCCTGGTATAGGAAAAGGCGATGCGGCAAGGAGCATGGTGGAATATATTATGTGTGAGGCCGTGCAGACCGTGATCGCGGATGCGGATGCCTTGAACATAATATCCGAAAAGCCCGATATTCTTGGAAGACACAGAGGACCGGTGATCGTAACGCCACATATAGGAGAGATGTCAAGACTTACAGGCGTCGCCATACCGGATATAAAAAAGAATATATTAGAGGTGTGCAAAGACTTTTCGATGGAGTATAATGTTGTAAGTGCGCTGAAAGATGCCAGAACATGCGTAAGTGACGGCAGGGATGTGTACATAAACACATCCGGTAATAACGGTATGTCAACTGCGGGGGCAGGGGATGTGCTTGCCGGGATAATAGCTGGGCTTGTCTGCACCGGACTTGGTGCGTATGAGGCTGCGAAGCTGGGAGTATATATACATGGGTTGGCAGGAGATATGGCGGCAGAGCACAGAGGAAGAAATGCAATGATAGCCAGGGATATAGTGAGCGCTATATCGGAGGTTATAAAAGGAGCAGAACATGATGGACAACAGTAACTTTAACAGAGTGCAGGCTGTGATAAATCTTGACAATATAAGGGATAATATCACGGCTATGAAGAGGCTTATAGACGGTGATAAGAAGATGCTGGCGGTCATAAAGGCAGACGCCTATGGACACGGCGCTGTCGAGGTGGCAGAGGCACTTGATGATCTGGTGGATTTTTTTGCAGTGGCATTCATCGATGAGGCTTTGGAGCTCAGAAGAGCAAATATAGATAAGCCCATATTGATACTGGGCTACACAGATCCCTCGGATTACGAACTGATTCTCAGATATGATGTTAGACCTGCCATGTATGAGGTGGACGATGCACAGAAGCTCTCGGATCTGGCGGTGAGCATGAATACAAAGGCAAAGATCCATATCAAGGTCGATACAGGCATGGGAAGAATCGGATTCACATGTGATGAAGATGGCGTGAAGAACATAGAAAAGATCAGTCAGATGCCGGGCATAGAGATAGAGGGGATATTTACCCATTACGCAAAGGCTGATGAACTCGACAAGACCGCTGCAAATGGTCAGCTTGAGAAGTTCAGGTGGATAAACAGCCAGCTTGAGGCACTTGGAATACACATACCTGTAAGGCATATATCTAACAGTGCGGGTATCATGGAGATGGACAATTCGGATTTTGATATGGTCAGATCGGGAATAGTCACATACGGACTTTATCCATCAGATGAGGTAGATAAGAATATAGCGGCTTTGAAACCTGCTATGAGACTTATGTCCAAGGTTATATTTGTGAAGGACGTAAAAGCCGGAACAGGTATAGGATATGGATGGTCCTATATAGCGGATCATGATATAAAGGTTGCGACGGTGTCGGCAGGATATGCCGATGGATACCCAAGAGCACAGTCCAATATAGGCCGAGTTATCATCCATGGAGAGTATGCTCCGATCATCGGAAGGGTGTGCATGGATCAGTTCATGGTTGACGTGAGCCACATTGATGGTGTAAAAGTAAGAGATGACGTAACTCTCATCGGACAGGATGGAGACAGAGAGGTAACTGTCGAGGAGGTGGCAGCGCCTGCCAACAGCTTTAATTACGAGCTGGTATGTAACATATCAAGACGAGTTCCGAGAACATACATAAGGGACGGCAGAGAGCTTGGACAGGTAAACTATCTTCTGGATTAACGAATAACCGGTACTGTCATGGGCAATACTTTTTTTAGAGTGGAATACATACTATATAAGTATATAGCCACATTCAATGAAAGTATTTGTGGGGTGAACAGAATTGGTGATCAGACGTGGGGATATTTATTACGCGGATCTAAGACCGGTGGTTGGATCGGAGCAGGGAGGCATACGACCTGTTATAGTAGTTCAGAATGAGGCTGGGAACAGACACAGTTCCACGGTCATAATAGCTGCGATAACCAGCAAGATGAAGAGGCCAAAACTTCCAACACATATCATGCTTGATTCTTCAAGCTGTGATATAGCGAAGGATTCCGTCATATTGTTGGAACAGCTCAGGACTATAGACAAACAGCGCCTGAAAGAAAAGGTGTGTCACGTTGACGCTGATGTGCTGAGGCGCGTTGATGAAGCTCTGAAGATAAGTCTTGAACTGGCATAAAATAATATATGAGGTGATACAGACTATTATATGAAGATTTTTAACAAAAAATCAGAAGAGGAAAAGGTAGAAGAAGAGATCATATCCATGGTGAACGAGGGAAATGAGCAGGGACTTATAGAGGACTCTGAGGCCCAGTTTATTACAAACATATTTGAGTTCACTGACAAGGAGAGCAGAGATGTGATGACGGCCAGATTGAACGTCATGGCTATAGACAAGAACTCTGATCTGGACGAAGTCATGGAGATAATGATAGAGAATAACTATTCAAGATATCCGGTGTATGACGGTGATCTTGACAACATAGTTGGAATAATCTATTTCAAGGATTTTGTGAAGGAATATCTGCGCGATAAGACGAAATCACTGGCTGAGATCATGGTTGAGGCTACATTTGTACATCCTACGTACAACATAGCAAAATTGTTCCGCAGGATGCAGACGGCAAAGATACATATGGTCATAGTTGTGGATGAGTATGGTCAGACAGAGGGAATCGTGACCATGGAGGATATTCTGGAAGAGATAGTCGGCAACATACTTGACGAGTACGATGACGCCAGCGAGGATATCAAGAAGCGTGGCGATATGTACATAGTCAGTGGTAAGGCTGAACTGGATGAGCTGAGTGACGTTCTGGGGATAGAATTCCCGGACGAGGACTTCCAGACGCTGAACGGATTTCTGCTGTATGAGCTTGGGAGACTTCCATATGCGGATGAGGAGATAGAGATAGTGTATCAGAACTACAGATTCACTTCCCTGTCGGTAAATAACAACATGATCGGTGAGGTAAAGATCACAAAGGTTGAAAAAACACCGCAATAGTGTTAATATACGTAACTAGTAATCAAGAGAAAGAGGAGAATTAACGATGTCAGGACATTCAAAATTTGCGAACATCAAGCACAAGAAGGAAAAGAACGATGCAGCAAAGGGTAAGATCTTCACAATCATTGGTAAGGAGATCGTGGTAGCAGTAAAGGAAGGCGGAGCAAATCCTGAGAACAACAGTAAGCTTCGTGATGTAATCGCCAAGGCAAAGGCAAACAACATGCCTAACGATACTATCAAGCGTGGTATCGAGAGAGCGGCAGGAGATGCAAACTCAGTAAACTATGTAGTGAATACATATGAAGGCTACGGTCCTAACGGTACCGCCATCATAGTAGACACTCTTACGGACAATAAGAACAGAACAGCAGCCAATGTGCGTAACTGCTTCACAAAGGGTGGCGGTAACGTAGGTACAACAGGCTGTGTATCATATATGTTTGATCACAAGGGACAGATCATCATTGCCAAGGAAGACTGTGATATAGATGCAGACGACCTCATGATGATGGCACTGGATGCAGGAGCTGAGGATTTCTCAGACGAGGATGACAGCTACGAGATCATCACAGCACCTGAGGATTTCTCGCAGGTAAGAGAGAGCCTTGAGAAGGAAGGCATAAAGATGGCTGAGGCTGAGCTCACAATGATACCTCAGAACTATGTTGATATAGACGATCCTGAGGTTGTCAAGAAGTTCACAAGGATTATAGATATGCTTGAGGAGGACGATGACGTTCAGGCAGTATATCACAATGCAAATCTTCCGGAAGAGGACGATGAGGACTGATATATAATTGCAAGGGATATGATAACATTGGTAACAGACAATTAATCAGATGATCAGCGCCATTGCAGCATAGTTTGAAATAGAACTTCCGCACCTTATATATGGTGTGGAAGTTCTATTTGAGTAATGACGACATGGATGGTATCTGTATCTGTTATATACGGAATGAGTATTGTTAGGAGAAGAGATGAAGGGAATACTTAGATATCTTAAGGACTATAAGAAAGAGTCCATACTTGCCCCGCTTTTTAAGATGTTGGAGGCAACATTTGAATTGCTTATCCCGATCGTCATGGCGAATGTAATCGATGTCGGTATAGCAGGGCGTGACATAAGCTACGTTGTGAAGATGTGTCTCGTCATGATACTTTTGGGAATTATCGGTCTGGTGTGTTCTATCACCGCCCAGTATTTTTCGGCAAAGGCTGCTACAGGATTTGGAACAGCACTTCGAAATGATCTGTTCAGGCATATTACATCACTTTCATACACAGAGATCGACAACATAGGAACATCCACACTGCTCACGAGAATGACCAGTGACACGAACCAGGTACAGACAGGAGTCAACATGGTGCTCAGACTGTTCCTCCGTTCACCGTTCATAGTGTTCGGTGCCATGATCATGTCATTCACCATCGACGTGAAGTCGGCCATGACATTTGTGGTGACCATACCGGCACTTTCAATTGTTGTGTTCGGTGTTATGGCACTCAGCATACCTCTGTTCAAGAAGGTGCAGAACAGACTGGACAGAGTCACACTGCTCACCCGTGAGGGACTTGAGGGCGCGAGAGTTATCAGAGCCTTCAACAGACAGGACAAGGAATTTGAGGAGTTTGACAAGTCCACGGATGACCTGATGAAGTTCCAGCTCCTTGCAGGACGTATATCAGCGTTCATGAATCCTGTCACTTATGTGATAATCAATATCTCAACCGCAGCTATAATCTGGATCGCAGCGGGACAGACAGATGCGGGAATCATCACACAGGGAAAGGTCGTCGCACTTGTCAACTATATGTCACAGATACTCGTTGAGCTCATCAAGCTCGCAAACCTTATCGTGACGATCACCAAGGCTGTTGCCTGCGCAAAGAGAATAAATGCGGTCATGGATCAGCAGCCATCCATAACGGATGGATCAGGCAAGGCAGCAGGATCACCGGCAAATGCTGTAAAGGTAAGCTTCAGGGATGCAAATCTCAGATATGCTGGGGCCGGAGCAGATTCCCTGTCAGATATAACATTTGACGTGGCACCGGGCGAGACTGTGGGAATCATAGGCGGAACTGGATCAGGCAAGAGTTCCCTGGTCAACATGATACCGAGATTCTATGATGCGAGTCAGGGAAGCGTGTGCATAGACGGAGTTGACGTAAAGGACTACACCCTGGACGAGCTCAGGCATAAGGTCGGAGTGGTACCGCAGAAGGCTGTATTGTTTGCCGGAACAATAGCAGACAATATCAGGTGGGGCAAGCAGGATGCGACTGAAGCAGAGATAGACGAGGCGCTTGAGATAGCCCAGGCCAAGGAGTTTGTAGACGGCAAGGAGAATGGAATATACTTCAAGATCACCCAGGGGGGCAAGAACCTGTCGGGTGGACAGAAGCAGAGGCTTACCATAGCCAGAGCGGTCGTCAGAAAGCCTGAGATACTGATACTGGATGACAGCGCATCGGCGCTGGATTTTGCAACTGATGCGGCTCTCAGAAAAGCGATCAGGGAGAAGACAAAGGGCATGACTGTATTCCTTGTGTCACAGAGAGCGTCGACCATCATGAATTCGGATAAGATCATCGTCATGGATGATGGTCAGATAGCCGGGATAGGAACCCATCGGCAGCTGCTTTCTAACTGTGAGATATACAGGGAGATATGTCAGTCACAGCTTTCGGAGGAGGAACTGTCTCATGAGTAAAGATAAAGGGAATAAATCAGTAAATAAAAAGACGATACTCAGAATACTGAAGTATATCAAGAGATACAGGTTCCTCGTGGTTCTGTCTCTCATATGTGCAGCCATATCGGTCGTGCTCACACTGTATGCACCTATCATCATGGGACATGCAGTTGACAGGGTCGTTGGACCGGGAAAAGTAGATTTTACAGGACTTAAGGGAATGCTTGAAAAGCTTGTGATTGTGGTCGTTATAACGGCTGTTGCACAGTGGGTCATGAACGTGCTCAACAACATGATCA
>OGRN01003026.1_pt1 | contig 12280 bp, 15 predicted proteins | sample 1553401 | NCBI WGS metagenome assembly OGRN01 (sample SAMEA2580096, study PRJEB22360) | human gut metagenome | biome: human gut; feature: human-associated habitat; material: faeces | place: Denmark | collected 2008/2010 | reverse complement strand
TTGACTGCATCTTCTACACTAATACCCATTTTGTTTTCCTTTCATTTATCGCTTCTACATGATATATATCAATTATACCATATTTCACGAAAAATGGCACATCTTTTTGGTGATTTTTCTATCTTGATTCCTACTCAACTCCGTCTTATGCGATTCTTACGCTTCATCAATGGCTTTTCCAATGTCATGACGCATATATTTATTTGCAAACTGGATCCATTCCGTTGCCGCATATGCATTCTTTCTTGCTTCTTTCAGAGTCTTTCCTTTGGCCGTGATTCCAAGCACACGACCGCCGTTTGTCACGATCTGTCCATCCTGAAATTTCGTGCCTGCGTGGAAACAGTAATATCCGTCTTTGTCTTTGAAATTTTCGAATCCATACATCGGAATGCCTTTTTCATATTTTACCGGATAACCTTCACTTGCCAGAACAACGCAGACTGCCGCGTTGTCTTCAAACTCTAAATCCACCTGATCCAGTTTTCCATTAACACATGCTTCCATAACTTCAATAATATCGTTCTTCATTCTAGGAAGTACGACCTGCGCTTCTGGGTCTCCAAACCTGGCATTGTATTCCAGCACTTTAGGGCCTTCTGCAGTAAGCATCAGACCAAAGAAAATAATACCGACAAACGGACGGCCTTCTGCTGCCATAGCATCAACAGTTGCCTGATAAATGTGCTTTTTGCAGAATTCATCTACTTCTTCTGTATAGAACGGACTCGGTGAAAAAGTTCCCATGCCTCCGGTATTTAATCCCTTATCTCCATCCATTGCACGCTTATGATCCTGCGCGGATGTCATGGTACGGATTGTCTTGCCGTCAACAAAGGAAAGCACCGATACTTCACGTCCGGTCATAAATTCTTCAATGACCATCGTATTGCCGGCACTGCCGAATTTTTTATCTTCCATGATTTCTTTGACACCGGCTTCTGCCTCTTCCAGTGTATTACAGATCAGAACGCCTTTTCCGAGCGCAAGACCATCTGCCTTGAGGACGATCGGAAATTTTGCCTGTGTATGTAAATATTCCAACGCTTTCTGCGGATCATCAAAATTTTCATATCCGGCTGTCGGAATTCCGTACTTTTTCATCAGATCTTTTGAAAATGCCTTGGAGCCTTCCAGAATTGCAGCATTTTTACGCGGTCCGAATACTTTCAGTCCGCGCGCCTCAAAGACATCTACAACTCCACCCACCAGTGGATCATCCATACCGATAATCGTCAGATCTACATCATGTTCTCCTGCAAAATCAGCAAGTTTTTCAAATTCCATAGCACCAATCGGCACACACTCTGCATATTCAGAAATTCCGGCATTTCCCGGTGCACAGTAAATTTTGTCAACCTTCGGGCTTTTTGCAACACTCCATGCGATTGCATGTTCTCTTCCACCACTTCCAACAATCAATACTTTCATGAGTTTCATCTGCCTCCTTTAGCAAAGACCTTATTCATTTTCAATACAAACTTTTCCATTCTGTACGGACACCTTATTATTTGCAATCAGATCGATTGCTTTTGGAAGAATCTTCCACTCCGCTTCTTCCATGACACGACGTTGAAGCACCTCAGGTGTATCTCCCTGACGTACTTCTACCGCCTTCTGAAGAATAATCGGACCTGTATCTGTCCCGGTATCCACAAAATGAACGGTTGCCCCCGTGACTTTTACTCCTCTTGCAAGCACACCTTCATGCACATGCAGTCCATAAAATCCCACGCCACAAAAAGACGGAATCAGGGATGGATGAATGTTGATGATCCTGTTGGGATAAGCCTCCACGATCATCGATGGAATGGCAACAAGGAAACCTGCCAGCACCACAAGGTCTATTTTATTTTCCTGTAATTCCAGTAAAAGTGCTTTATGAAATTCTTCTCTGTTTTCGAAGGTTTTCGGAGAAATGCACTTAGCCGGGATGCCCCGGCTCTCTGCGCGATTTAATGCATATGCACCTGGATTGTTGCTGACTACCAGACTGATTTCTGCATTTGTGATCTTTCCGCTGTCAACAGCATCCATGATTGCCTGCAGATTCGTTCCTCCTCCTGATACCAGAACCCCGACTCTTAACATAAGGTTACTCCCTTTTCTCCGTTCTCAATACGGCCTACAACATATGGTGTATCGCCTGCTTCACGAATAGCTGCCATAGTCTTGTCAACATCCGACGGGTCTACTGCCAGAACCATACCAAGTCCCATGTTAAATGTATTATACATCATTTTTTCTTCGATGTTACCCTTCTTTGCAAGGAGGTCAAAAATCGGAAGTACCGGATAGCTGTCTTTTTCAATAATGGCTCTTGTTCCCTCATTCAGCATACGCGGAACATTTTCATAAAATCCACCGCCTGTGATATGACTGCATGCATGAATGCGTACACCTGCATCCTTGATGCTCTTAAGTGCTTTCACATAGATTCTTGTCGGAGCGATCAGTGCCTCGCCAAGAGTTGTTCCCAGTTCTTCATAATATGTATCCAGAGATTCTTTTGTCATCTCAAAAACTTTACGGACAAGTGAAAATCCATTGCTGTGAACACCTGTAGACGCCATACCGATCAGGACATCTCCTGCCTTCAGTTCTTTGCCGGTAAGAAGGTCTTTCTTGTCAATCACCCCTACAGCAAATCCAGCCAGATCATATTCATCTTCCGGCATAAGCCCCGGATGTTCTGCAGTCTCACCACCGATCAGAGCTGCTCCGGACTGTACACATCCCTCAGCCACACCGCTTACGATCTCAGCGATTTTTTCCGGATAGTTTTTTCCACATGCAATATAGTCTAAGAAAAATAACGGTTCAGCACCTGCACATGCAATATCATTCACGCACATAGCTACCGCATCAATACCGATGGTGTCATGCTTGTCCATGATCATGGCAAGTTTTACTTTCGTACCGCATCCGTCTGTTCCGGATACCAGTGTCGGTTCCTCCATATCTTTAAATGCATTCATGGAAAATGCACCGGAGAATCCGCCGATTCCTCCCAGAACTTCCGGTCTCATGGTCTTTGCAATATGTTTCTTCATTAACTCTACTGATCTGTAGCCTGCTTCAATATCCACACCTGCTTTTTTGTAATCCATACTCTTCTGATCCTCCACCTTTTTAATTAATAAGCCTGATATCCGACTTCCTGTAATCTGGCATCTTTTGCCTCAACCTGTTCTTTCAGTTCCTGACTGTATGCTTTCAGTCTGTCAAGAAGTTCCGGATCTGATGTTGCAAGGATCTTCGCTGCAAGAAGTCCTGCATTTGCACCGCCGTTGATAGCTACAGTTGCTACCGGAATACCTGACGGCATCTGTACGATTGAATACAGAGAATCTCTTCCTCCAAGAGAAGTGGTATGCATCGGAATACCGATTACCGGCATCGGAAAGATTGCCGCGCACATTCCCGGAAGATGTGCTGCCATCCCCGCTCCTGCAATAATTACCTTGAATCCCTTTTCTTCTGCTGTTTTTGCATATTCAAAGAACACATCCGGTTCTCTGTGTGCAGAAATAATTTTCATTTCGTATTCAACGCCCAGCTTGTCAAGAATTGCCGCTGCCTTACTCATAACCGGCATATCTGAGTCGCTTCCCATTACAATTCCTACTTTTTTCATTGGTTGGTGGCCTCCTCGTTTTTTCTTACATCTCAGGTTGATTCTACTAAGATTCTAAAATTGTGTCAACAAAATTACAGAAAAGAAATATTTTGGCGAGCAAACTCTTTTTGTATAATAAGTTCACCCGCCAGAAAAAATCTGCCTTTACCGGTCAAAAGGAATATTCAGTTCTTCGGTTCCCTGAAGAACAAAACGACCGTTTTCAATAATAGAAACACCTTCTCCATCTTCGTCAATCACACGGATACTTCCCAACTCTTCATAAGGAATCGTGATATCTGTATGGCATCCATAATATGCCAGACTGATGTCTTCTTTTCGCAGAATGGAAATTTCATTATCTCTCGCGATAATCTCTCTTCCGTCCGGATTGAACACCGGTGTATCCTCCGCCCAACTGTAACAGGTATCTCCCACAGCAAAATGCGGACCCATTTTTTCTGCGATCAGGATCGGAAGTTTGTCGGCAATACCGTACTTTTCGGCTGCCATATATGCAGTTGTGTTTGTGCCGATTGCAAATTCCCCCATCGGAATCTTCGGATGATGATGAAGAATATTATCCTCAATATAAGCACGGTTTTCTTCTTCCGTTTCAAAATTCGCACAGGAATAATCGATCACCTGACCACAGTCAAACACAAGTTTCAGGTCTTTAAACTGCAGTCCGTTCAGATAAACCTTCTTTACATGAAGGATTCCACCGGTTCCTGCGAGAACAGGGGACGTAAACACTTCCCCCACCGGAATATTCACATCTGCCACACAGTTTTCAAAATTTGTCTGTTTTTTGATATCTTCAAGTTCATGCAGATGAATGATCAGATCTGTTTCATTGTCATCTTTGCCCTTGATTTCTACCCACTGACAGGTATCCAGAGTCTCTATGATCGTCTGCTGGATCCGTTCGTACAGTTTATAATCCAGTGTATTGATCTTTACAATCTCCGCAAAAATCTCCGGGAAATCCGCTCCAATCTCCGGTACCGGATAAGCAATGATCGTAAAGCTTCTCTCGTCGCCTTTGATATAGCGGTTCACAATCTGTCCGGATTCATTGTCAAGTTCTACCTGCAGTTTCTGCTGCGCTTCCGTCAAAGTCCATGCTTCCGGTGTCGTTACAGGTGAAAACGGTTCTTCACCAAATGTTTCAATGCATGCCGGTCCTCCGTGGACAGCCGCCTGATTCTTATACGTCTCATAGGCATTCTGCATGGAGCGCAGTTTGCGCTGTACAAAATCGCTGTCCATAAACAGAGCCTGATCCTGTCTGTGATCATAGTCAAACTGTGGATTCGGATTTCCGCCGGTAAAGCCAATGCGAGCAGTACCTCTCTTATTGACTGCATGTGTTGCATGACGGTATATCACCGGTTCCAGTCCCATCTCACGAAACTGAATGATTGCTGCACGGACCATTCTCTCGAAGCCGAGATTATATCGGATATTGACTGATTTTTTTTTCGTGATATCTTTTCTTCCATTGATAAATCCAATGCGGTATCCCTCTGTATAAGTTCTTGCCATATTGTTGATCTGTTCTTCGGAGAGTCTGTTCAAAAACTCTGCCACTCCTGTCTCATTTACAGAAATATATTCTCCATACTGATACAGGTAACGCAAATCGGTAAGGTCAGAATCCATAATAATGCGTACAGCAAAATCAAGTGACGTATCTACACCCTCTGCGATTCGTTGTTCCATCATATCCTGGCAATAATCATTGACATAGGAGCGCAAAATATCCTCTGTACTTTTTACAGAGGGCTTTTCTTCACCTTCAAATGCAGCATATATTTCCAGAAATAATTCTGCCGCAACGATATAATCCCAGTATTTTTTTTCATATGCATAGGCAATCGCGCCTCTCAGTTCTGTATAAAGAAAAGAAAAGGCTTTCCCGTATTCTCCAAGTTCCCGGGCTGCATATGCAGGATTTCCATAGCATTGTCCGTAATTTTCCGGGAAAAGCTCCTCATAAAGGACGCGATTTTCACTCTGCAGTTCCTCCATGGAAAAATCTTTCTGGTCGCTTTCCAGAATCGTACCTGTCTTTAAAAGAAAAGCAGCCTCTTTGTGAAAAAAGTCCAGAAATTTCTCTTCCACCACTGTTTCTGTACAGATTTCCGAAAGTCTGCCTTTTGCGAGTTCATATCTCTCTTTCAGCAATTCGTCCAATTTATTTTCTCCTTTATTCTCAGTCATCAATCACATGTCCAAGCTGAATATGCTTATCTACCAGCTTTTTCATATACTCCCAGATTTCCCTCGAACCCTCAGAAGTATGCTCATTTCTTTTGTATATCTGGCTTTTGTGCACACCATGTTCTGCCCAGCTTCGTCCGTTTGATGCATCATTGAGAAGAAGTGGCTGTGCATTGTCCAGAACATGGGCAAATTTCGCCTCCGCTGTTTCGTATGCTTCAAATTCCTCCCAGAGTTCCCGAAGCCATGTTCCCTGATTGCTCGGAAGCAATCCAAAGATTCGGTCAGCTGCTTTCGTTTCACGTTCCCGCTTCGTCTTCGCTCCTGCTTCATCGTATGCGTAGGTGTCCCCTGCATCGATTTCCACAAGGTCGTGAATCAGCACCATCGGAATAACCTTCGCAAGATCAACCTCCTCATTCGAATATTCTTTCAGCAGAACCGCCATCAGTGCAAGATGCCACGAATGTTCTGCATCATTCTCCTTACGGCTTGCATCTGACAGATATGTCTGTCGGACAATTTTCTTTACTTTATCCACTTCCAGAATAAATTCCATCTGTTTTTCTAATCGTTCCATCATATTTTAAACTCCCATCAAAAAAAAGAGCAGCCAGCCTACCAGAAAAACTCCGTTCAGGATCGTTCCGACAATGCTGGTACGGTGGTTACAGTTTTCTTCTGAAAAACTTGCGATTCCCATCAGGAATCCATATACCGAAAGCAGTGTGGCAAAAAGGCAGATTCCTCCTACAATAAATCCGTAACTGCCTTCGAGTACATAAGCAGTGCCAACAGCCGCCCCAAACAGAAGCAGGGAAGCAATTGCCAGTCCCACTGACAGCTTCCCTTTTTTTGCTTCTTTCTTCTTTATGATTGCATATCTATATCTTCTCGCCATAGTGTCTTCTCCTCAGGTAATTACAGACAGCAAACATCCCATAACCGATTGCCGCCCCAAGCGTATTTAATATCAGATCATCCACGTCAAAACATCCAACCTTTGTAACAAGCTGTACTACCTCGACCACAAGACTCAGTGAAAATCCTGACAATATAATAAAAAATCCGCTACGGCATTTATGTGCAATAACCGGAAGTATAAATCCATATGGAATAAATCCGATCACATTTCCAAATATGTTGGAAAATACCGCCAGCACACCAAGCTGTTCTCTGTATATCCAGAATCTGCGGATCTCCAGAAACGGGATCAGATTATATCGATACACTCTTTCTTCTGCAGCCACTCTTCCGTATTCCTCGAAAAAGAACAGAAAATACACAAGCAGCAGCACATACAGAAGAAAAAGCATGACACCAATATGCTTTATTTTACGTTTTGTACTGTCTTTCAATGTTTCTCCCTGCCCGGCATCAAATCAGAATCTCTGATTTTCTTTTTAACAGTCTGCTTCCACTGACGATCATCAAAACACCTGCGGTAATACCGGTAACCAGTGTAACGATTCCTACTGCAATGCTGCATGCTCCTGTTCTGCTCATCGTTTTATATATTTTTTCGTTCATGGTCAAGCCTCCTCATATACTGAATCTATGATTTTACCGGATCAGATCGTATTATTTTGCCCCATACTGGCTGTAATATGCATCAATTGCTTTCTTGAGTTCATCATCGATGATGATCTGTCCTTTGTATTCTTTGTTGTACAGATGTTCAATGACCTCTGCCATAGTAACGATCGCGTTTGTCTCAAATCCGTAGAGATCATGCACTTCATCAAGTGCACATTTCACACCGCCCTTGCCTACTTCCATACGGTCAAGAGATACCATCAGGCCGACAATCTCGACATCAGCGGCACCTTTTACCTTCGGAACGGTTTCTTCCATGGACTTACCGGATGTAGTAACATCCTCGATCATGACAACGCGGTCGCCGTCTTTCAGCTTGCTTCCAAGGAAACTTCCCTTATCTGCACCGTGATCTTTTTCTTCTTTGCGGTCAGAGCAGTAACGAATTTCTTTTCCGTACAGTTCACTGAATGCGATCGCAGTTACAACGCTGAGCGGAATACCCTTATATGCCGGTCCGAAAAGTACATCAAAATCCTCGCCATATTTTGCGTGGATTGCTTTTGCATAATATTCACCAAGTTTTTTTAACTGAGAACCGGTCACATATCCGCCGGCATTCATAAAGAACGGAGATTTTCTTCCGCTTTTCAATGTAAATTCGCCAAATTTAAGTACCTGGCTGTCAACCATAAATTCAATAAATTCCTGTTTGTACTGTTCCATAATTTTATCCTCCCATATTGGCTCATTTTAACACATTCCTGCGAAAATAACAACTTCCGCAGGAATGCTCTTTATCGTACTTATATTTTCTTTACATATAACCGGTTGCCCTTGTACCGTGGGATTCCCGGTCCTGTCACATTATAATTCATTCCGCCATACAGTTTTATTTTTCCGGTCACTTTTGCCCAGTCAGGGTCATACACTCTGCCATTGACTTCAGCCCAGCTGTGTCCACCGGATATTTGTTTTTCGCGCCTGCGGCCTGCGCAGAAACCGAAAACAAAATGCATCAAAACACTGCCATCAACAATAAAATACAACCTTTTTTCTTTTTCATATGAATCCTCCACTCATTTTTGATATTCTTCGTCGTGTTTTCTCCTGTCCTTTCAATGTAACTATAATTATTTTATATTATAAGACTGATTTTGTCTATATTTCATAACATAAAAATAGTACGGAATCAGCGGGATAAGCGCAGCGATCCATGCCATCGGATCCGCAAGACAAACTCCGGCAAAACTGGTCCTTCCTGCAACCAATAACACGATTGTTGCCCTTGCTACCAGTTCAAATACACCTCCGAGCATAGGAACTAATCCATACCCCATTCCCTGAAGAGCATTTCGAAAGACAAAAATTGTACACAGAAACGGATATGCCCAGAAAACTGTACGGAAATATGTTACAGAAACCTGTATAACGTCTGTCTGTGATGGGCTGATAAAGAGATACGTAAAATATTTTCCGCCCAAGTAAACCAATAACATTTCAATCCCACTCCAGATCAGAAGCATGATCCAGGAATATTTTACTCCCTGTTTTACACGATCCATCCGACCTGCACCACGATTCTGACCGACATAAGTTGCAATAGTAGCTCCCATGGAAACAGCAACCATGCCAATGATATTCTGTATCTTACCTGCAGCCGAAAAACCGGCCATATATGTTGCTCCATAAATATTTACCGCACTCTGCACAATAATCGTACCAATTGCAGTAATAGAAAACTGCAGTCCCATTGGTATTCCAAGTGAAAGAAGTCTTCCAAAACTGCCCTGTTGAAGTCTGAAATTTTCCTTTTTCAGGTGAAGAATCGGATAACGCTTTATAATATATATGAGACAACAAATTGCAGAAACGGCCTGCGCGATGACTGTCGCATATGCACAGCCGTCTACCCCCATTCCGGCAAAACGAATCAATACAACATCAAGTACAACGTTGATTCCTGCTGAAATAATCAGAAAATACAACGGAGATTTAGAATCACCAAGGGCACGTAAAAATGCAGCCAAAGTATTATACGCTGCAGTTACAAGAAGTCCCGCATAAATAATTCCCATATATCCGGCAACATCATCCATAAGTTCTGCTGGTGAATTCATCAATCGTAAGATTGGAATATTAAACACAAGAAATCCAATGGTCATTGCCACCGCAAACCCCATCATCAGATAGATTGACATTGCCACAAAATGTCTCATATCTTCGTATTTTTTTGCGCCAAATCTCTGCGCAACGATAATAGCAAAACCACTGCTCAGGCCATTCAGCCACCCCGTCACAAAAAACATCAAAGATCCGGTACTTCCAATTGCCGCAAGTGCATCTACTCCAATAAACTGCCCCGCAACAATAGAATCTACTATATTATAAAACTGCTGAAAAACATTGCCGAGAAACATCGGTATCATGAACTGAATAATCAGTCTTACCGGGTTTCCGACTGTCATATTATTTGTCCTGTCTTTGCTCAATCTATTTCCTTTCTCATTACAAGACAGCAGAAAAAGCTTTTCCGCTTTGCCTGCTGTCTTATATACTTCTCACTTCTCTTATTTTTCGTCTGTTTTTATTTACTTCACAATCCCAATAATCTGGCTAATATCTTCAACCTTCTGCTGTACCATAAACTTCTCTATTTCTTCTGCAATTTCAACAGTTGCATAAGGATTAAAGAAATTCGCAGTGCCTACAGAAACAGCCGGCTCATCTGCCAGTCTTTCCACTACTTCGCAGTAATCCTCGGTACTTTTTCCACATACATTGACGATGATCTTTGTATCATATTGTTTCAGAAATGGAATGTCTCTTTTGCAGAAAAGATCAATTCCCGGGTTCTGAAGTCCAATTGCATTCAACATACCACTGGCAGTCTCTGTCACTCTCGGTGTCGGATTTCCCGGCCACGGCACGTTTGCAACGCCTTTTGTCACAACACCGCCAAGTTTGTTCAGATCTACAAATTCACTGTATTCAGCTCCGGAACCAAATGTACCGGAAGCGGTCATTACAGGATTTTTTAACTCTACTCCCGCAAGAGTTACTTTTGTATTTATCATAACTCCACCTCCGTACTTAAGAATACCGGTCCGTCTTTGCAGACACGTTTGTTATGTACCTGGGAATGTGCATCGATATCTTTTGATTTGCAGACACATGCCAGACAGGCACCGATTCCGCATGCCATTCTTTCTTCCATAGAAATCCAGCAGGTAATATGATTTGCTGCCGCATATTCCTTCAGTGCGCGAAGCATCGGAGTCGGGCCGCAGGCAAAGATCACATCTGCTTCCAGTGTTTTTTCCTGAATTGCATTCAGCACATTGCCCTTTGTTCCTGAGCTTCCGTCTTCTGTTGCCACATAAACATCTGCATATTTGGCAAATTCTTCATTCAAAAACAGTTCATCTCTGTAACCGAGAACAGCTGTTTTCTGTGCATTTAACTGTTTTGCAGTCTCCAGCATTGGCGGAATACCGATACCACCGCCGATCAGAAAGACTTTTTTGCCCTCTGCTTCTTCGAGCGGAAAACCATTTCCGAGTGGTCCAAGTGCTTCGATCTTGTCCCCTGGCTGCATCTTTGAAAAGGCTTCTGTACCGGTATTTTTACCGGTCACACGGTAAACCAAACGAATCCGGCTGGTTTCTTTGTCAATCTCACAGATACTGATCGGTCTCGGAAGTAATTTACCGGCATTTCCTGTATATAAAGAAAGAAACTGTCCCGGACGTGCATACTGTGCCATCTGATCAGTCTGCAGCCAAAGGCTGAAAATATCTTTACCTATTTCTTCCTGACTGACAACAGTCAGATTTTCTTTAGTCTTTGTACTCATCTGTCTCCTCCTGCCCACATTAGCGGTTCTGTAATGCGCCGTCAATGTCCGCAATCATCACTTCTACTGCCTTACGGGATGCATCTGCATAATTGAGCTCTCCGAATTCTGCGTAAGCTTCCTGTTTGTATGCAGCAATGATTCCTCTGGAAGAGTTTACGATTGCACCAAGTCCGTCTTCATTAAAGAAGTGAACGAGATCTGCACCTTTTCCACCCTGTGCACCATATCCCGGTACAAGGATAAAAGTCTTTGGCATCAGTTTACGAAGTACTTTGCCCATTTCCGGATAGGTAGCACCGACTACAGCGCCAATATAACTGTATTCTTTGCCCATGTGGTCTTTGCCCCAGTCAGCAACCTTTTCGCCAACCCATTCATACAACGGACGTCCATCGATCAGGCGATCCTGGAATTCTCCACTGGATGGATTAGATGTCTTAACAAGAATAAACAAGCCTTTATTTTCTTCTTTGCAGACATCAATAAACGGTTTTACGCCATCTGATCCGAGATATGGATTCACCGTTGCAAAGTCCTCATCGAATCCTGCATATTTCTTAGAACCAACCTGTACATGTCCGAGATGTCCGACTGCATATGCTGCGGATGTAGAACCGATATCACCACGTTTGATATCTCCGATCACAACAAGATCTTTGGATTTGCAGTAATCTACGGTCTTTTTGTATGCCTGTAACCCCGGGATTCCAAACTGTTCATACATGGCAATCTGCGGCTTCACAGCAGGAATAAGATCATATGTTGCATCAACGATTCCTTTATTGAACTGCCAGATTGCTTCTGCTGCTCCTTCCAGAGTCTCACCAAACTCCACAAATGCCTTTTCCTGAATATGTTTCGGAATATAGTTCAGCATCGGATCAAGTCCTACAACGATCGGTGCATTGGTTTTACGGATTTTTTCAATAAGCTTGTTAATCATAACTGCTTCCTCCTGATGATTTATATTCTATAGTTTTATATACATTATCACCAATATCATACACGAAAAGGACGATTTAATAAAGTGTTTTTTACAT
>OGRN01003013.1_pt1 | contig 12330 bp, 9 predicted proteins | sample 1553401 | NCBI WGS metagenome assembly OGRN01 (sample SAMEA2580096, study PRJEB22360) | human gut metagenome | biome: human gut; feature: human-associated habitat; material: faeces | place: Denmark | collected 2008/2010 | reverse complement strand
GGGAGGTACTGGCCGAGAAGGGCATCCTCTTCTGTTCGATCTCCGAGGCGCTGCGCGACTTTCCCGAGCTGGTGAAAAAATACCTCGGGAGCGTCGTGCCCTATACCGACAACTTCTACGCTGCGCTGAACGCCGCGGTCTTCTCCGACGGCTCGTTCTGCTACATCCCCAAGGGGGTGCGCTGCCCGATGGAGCTGTCGACCTATTTCCGCATCAACGCCGCCGGCACGGGGCAGTTCGAACGCACGCTGATCGTGGCCGACGAGGGCGCCTACGTGAGCTACCTCGAAGGGTGCACCGCGCCGCAGCGCGACGAGAACCAGCTGCACGCCGCCGTGGTCGAGATCGTGGTCGAGCGGGACGCCGAGGTGAAGTATTCCACCGTTCAGAACTGGTATCCCGGCGACAAGCAGGGCCGGGGCGGCATTTATAACTTCGTCACCAAGCGCGGCATCTGCCGCGAGAACGCCCGGCTGTCGTGGACGCAGGTCGAGACGGGTTCGGCGATCACGTGGAAATATCCGAGCTGCATCCTCGCGGGCGACAATTCGGTCGGCGAGTTTTACTCGGTGGCCATGACCAACAACTTCCAGCAGGCCGATACGGGTACGAAGATGATCCACATCGGCCGCAACACCCGCAGCCGCATCGTCTCGAAAGGTATCTCGGCGGGGCGGAGCGAGAACTCCTACCGCGGGCTGGTGCGCATGGCTAAGGGGGCGGAGAACGCCCGCAACTATTCGCAGTGCGACTCGCTGCTGATCGGCGACAAGTGCGGCGCGCACACCTTCCCGGTGATCGACAGCCGCAACCGCACGGCCGTGGTCGAACACGAAGCCACCACGTCGAAAATTTCCGACGACCAGCTTTTCTACTGCAATCAGCGCGGGCTTTCGACCGAGGATGCCGTGGGACTGATCGTCAACGGCTACGCCCGCGAGGTGCTGGCCAAACTGCCGATGGAATTTGCCGTCGAGGCGCAGAAGCTGCTTTCGATAAGCCTCGAGGGTTCGGTCGGATAACCGGATATAAATAAAAAAGGAAAGATATGTTAAGCGTAAAAAATCTGCATGCGTCCGTCGACGGCAAGGAGATCCTGCGGGGCATCGACCTCGAGGTCGGAGCCGGCGAGGTGCATGCCATCATGGGCCCCAACGGTTCGGGCAAGTCGACGCTCGCGGCGGTGCTCGCGGGCAATGAAAAGTTCACCGTCACCGAAGGTTCGGCGACGTTCCTGGGGCAGGATCTGCTGGACATGCCGATCGAAGACCGGGCGCGCCTCGGCCTGTTCCTCGGCTTCCAGTACCCGGTCGAGATACCGGGCGTCACGATGGCCAATTTCATGAAGCTGGCCGTGAACGAACAGCGCAAGTTCCGCGGCGAGGAGCCGCTGACGGCCGCCGAGTTCCTGCGCCTGATGCGCGAGAAGAGCGCTGTCGTGGAGCTCGATGCGAAGCTCACTTCGCGTGCCGTGAACGAAGGCTTCTCGGGCGGTGAGAAGAAGAAGAACGAGATTTTCCAGATGGCGATGCTCGACCCGAAACTGGCGATCCTCGACGAGACCGACTCGGGACTCGACATCGACGCCCTTCGCATCGTCGCCACGGGCGTTACGAAACTCCATACGCCCCAGAATGCCACGGTGGTCATCACGCACTACCAACGCCTGCTGGATTACATCGTGCCCGACGTGGTGCATGTGCTCTACAAGGGGCGCATTATCCATACGGGCGACAAGACGCTGGCCCTCAAGCTCGAAAAGGAGGGCTACGACTGGCTGATTAACGATTACAGGGAATGACGGCGCTTTACGATATAATCCGCGGGTTCCGCACGGCCGAGGGTGAAGTGTTCCGGGTTGCCGGGGCGGAGAGCGAGCCTTTCGCTGCGGTCGATCCCCGGCGTATGCGTGTCGAGGTTGCGGCGGGGGCTTCGCTGCGGCTGGCCGTGCTCCATACTTCGCCCGAGGTGTCGGCCCTGGAGATCGTGCTGGAGGAGGGCGCACGCTTCGTATTGACCGAGTTATTCGTTTCCGAAGCCTTTGCGGAGGTGACCGTGAAACAGGCTGCCCGCAGCCTTTGCCATATCACGGCGGTGCAGCTTTCGAGCGCCAACGCCTCCTATACGGTCGATCTCGACGGGCCGGGTGCCGAAAGCCTGTTGGGCGGGGCGTTCCTCGCCGCCGGGCAGGAGCATTGCGTCGTCAGGCTGCGGACGAACCACAACGTGCCCGACTGCCGCAGCAACTCTTATATAAAAGGTGTCGCGGGCGGTACGGCCGTAGGGGAGTTTTGCGGACTGGTCTATGTGGCGCCCGACGCCCAGCGCACCGATGCGCAGCAGCAGAACCGCAACATTCTGCTCAGCGAGACGGCGCGTATCACGACCCAGCCCCAGCTGGAGATCTATGCCGATGACGTGAAATGCTCGCACGGCGCGACGGTGGGGCAGATGGATTCCGAGGCGATCCTCTATATGCGGCAGCGCGGCCTGAGCGAAGCCCAGGCGCGGGGGTTGCAGATCGAGGGCTTCGTGGGCGATGTCGTACGCCGCTGCGGCATCGAACCGCTGTGCGAGGCGGCGATGGAGGCGGTGGTTGCCAAACTGGAAAAATCATAACGATGTTCGACGTTGAAAAAATACGCGGGGAGTTCCCGATCCTGGGGCGCGAGGTCTACGGCAAGCCGCTGGTTTACCTCGACAGCGGCGCCACGGCGCAGAAACCGCTGGCCGTGATCGAGATGGTCGATTACCTGCAGCGCGGACTCAACGCCAATATACATCGCGGGGTGCACTACCTTTCGGAGGAGGCCACGACGCTTTACGAGGCGGCACGCGAGCGTATCGGCGCTTTTATCGGCGCGGCCGAAAAGGAAGAGGTCGTCTTTACGGCCGGCGCTACGGCTTCGCTCAATACGGTGGCCTATGCCTGGGGTGAAAAGTTCGTCCGTGCGGGCGACAATATCCTTGTCAGCGAGATGGAGCACCACTCCAATATCGTGCCCTGGCAGATGCTCGCCGAACGCAAGGGGGCGGAAATCCGCGTCCTGCCCTTCGACGACGAGGGGCGCCTGTGCACCGAACTGCTGCCGTCGCTGCTGGATGACAAGACCCGCATCGTCGCCGTTACGCAGGCTTCGAATACGCTCGGAACGCGTCCCGACCTGCGGCCCGTCATCGATGCGGCACATGCCGTGGGGGCGATCGCCGTGGTGGACGGATGCCAGGGTGTCGTGCACGGCGGTGTCGACGTGCAGGCTTTGGATTGCGACTTCTATGCCTTCTCGGGGCATAAGCTCTTCGGCCCGACGGGCATCGGCGTGCTGTATGGCAAACGTGCGCTGCTCGAAGCCATGCCGCCGTTCCTCGGCGGGGGCGATATGGTCGATACCGTGACCTTCGCCAAGACCACCTATGCCCCCGTGCCGCTCAAGTTCGAAGCCGGTACGGCCAATTTCACCGGGGCCATCGCCCTGGGCGAAGCCGTGAAATTCGTCGGGCGTTTCGACCCGGCCGAGGTCGAAGCGCACGAGGCGGCACTGCTGCACCGTGCGACCGAACGGCTTACGGCCGTTGACGGGCTGCGGATTTACGGTACGACGCCCGGCAAGTGTGCCATCGTGTCGTTCAACGTCGAGGGTGTGCATCCCTACGACATGGGCATGATCCTCGACAAGCTGGGCATCGCCGTCCGTACCGGGCAGCACTGTGCCGAACCCACCATGACGCATTTCTCCACGACGGGGATGTGCCGCGCTTCGTTCGCGCTCTACAATACGCTGGCCGAGGCCGATGCGCTGGCCGACGGCGTGGAACGCGCGGTGCGGATGCTGCGCGGATAGCGGGCCGGCCGACTTATTGAAGGATAAAAACTTAAATAATCAGGAATTAACCTATGTTCATAGTACTCGAAGGATTGGACGGGGCCGGTAAATCGACCCAAATCCGCATGTTGCGCCGTTTTTTTGCCGACAGGGGCGTCGAGAGCGAGTATGTGCACTTCCCGCGTTTCGATTCGCCCATCTACGGCGAGCTGATAGCCCGTTTCCTGCGCGGCGAGTTCGGCGGCGTGGGTGAGGTCGACCCCTATCTCGTGGCGCTGCTCTTCGCGGGAGACCGTGCCGATGCCGCCCCCCGGATCAGGGAGTGGCTCGCGCAGGGCAAGGCGGTCATCCTCGACCGCTATGTCTATTCGAACGTGGGTTTCCAGTGCGCCAAGCTGCCCGCCGGAGAAGAACGCAACCGATTGGCCGACTGGATCCTATACCTCGAATTCTGTCATAACGGCCTGCCGCGTCCCGACGTGTCCTTGTTCCTCGACGTGCCGTTCACCTTTACCGAGCGCAAACTTTCCGAACTGCGCGAGGGCGACGACCGCGAGTACCTGCAGGGCGGACAGGACATCCACGAGGCGTCGCTCGCCTTGCAACAGGCCGTGCGCAGCGTATACCTCGAAGCCGCGGCCAAAGACCCCGCGCTGCGGGTCGTCGATTGCAGCAATCCTGCGGGGGCGATGGATTCCCCGGAGGGTATTTTTGCTAAAATATGTGCCCAGCTGGCACCAATACTCGAAGCCGATGCGGAAGTCCAGGGCCTTTAAACTGCTGGCCAATGTCTGCCGGCTGATCCTTGCCTGCACGTTCATCGTGTCGGGCTTCACGAAGGTCATCGATCCGTGGGGCACCGCCATGAAGGTCAACGAGTATCTTTCCATCTACGGGATGGAATCCCTCCAGGGGGCGAGCATGGCCTTTTCGATCTGGTTGTGCGGTGCCGAGATGATGATGGGCTGTATGCTCCTCTTCAAGGTACGTATCCGCCTGATCTCGATCTTCGCCGTGCTTTCCATGCTCTTTTTTACCGCCCTCACCCTGCTCAGCGCTACGGTGATCCCCGTCGAGGACTGCGGTTGTTTCGGCGAGGCGCTGAAGCTGACGCCGTGGCAGACTTTCTACAAGAACCTGGCGCTGCTGCCGATGGCCCTGGTGGTCTGGTGGCGTTACCGCCCCGACAAGATCTTCGCCTTCAACCCCCTGGAAATCGTGCTTACCGTCACCTTTTTCTTCCTCACGATGTATCTGGGATACTATTGCTACCGCCACCTGCCGCTGATCGACTTCCTGCCCTATAAGGTCGGGGTCAATATCTGGGAGGGGATGCATGCCCCGGTCGTCGAGCCCGGCGAAACGGAGACCGTACTGGTCTACCGCAACATCAGGACGGGCAAGCTGCGCGAGTTTTCGCTCGACGACACGGCCTGGCAGGATGCCGAAAAATGGGAGTGGGTCGATACCCGGACTACGGACGAGATGCCCGCCATCCGCCCGCTCATGAGCGAATTCTCCCTGCGCGATGCCGAAGGGGATGCGACCGAGGAGATCGTGACCGCTCCCGGGCGCGTGTATATGCTCTGCGTTACGTCGTTCGACCGCCTGCCGCGCGGTTGCGCCAAGCGGTTCGCCAAGGTCGTGCGGCGGGCCGCGGAGGAGGGGGCCCGCGTCGTCTGCCTTACCCCGCAGCCGTTGTACGGGGTCACTTACCACGATTTCGGTTCGGGGGATGTACGGTGCTATAACATAGACGCTTCGACCATGAAGACCATGCTGCGCGCCAACAACGGCATGGTGGTGCTGGAGGACGGCGTGATCCGTGCTAAAAAGAATTGTCGCGATATTCGTCCGTAGGGACATTTTGCGGCATGTGGTATGAAAGTTGACCCCGGGAACGGAGTCAACTTTCTTATTATGCGAACTTTCCATGTTTTAATCGTAGTCTTTCTCCTGGGCGCTTGCGCCCGGCGCCAGCCTGTGCCCCAGACCGTGCGTCCCGTCAAAGTCACCACGGCAGCCGGTGCGGCGGTCATCGACAAGGACTTCGCAGGGCTGGCGACGCCCGATGACGCCGTGAACCTCGCCTTCAAGCTTCCGGGGCAGGTGCTCGATGTCCCCGTCGCGCAGGGCGAAAGCGTCAAGAAAGGGGCGCTGCTGGCCGAACTCGATCCCCGGGATATCGAATTGCAGGTTTCGGCCGACCGGTCGGCTTTCGAGGAGGCCCGTTCGCAGATGCAGCGTATGCAGCGGTTGTTGGAGCACGAAGCCGTATCCCGCCAGGAGTTCGAAAGCGCCCAGACCCGTTACGCACAAGTCAAGTCCGCCTATGAGAACTCCCTCGGCCTGCTCAAGGAGACCAAGCTCCGTGCGCCTTTCGCCAGCGTCGTGGAACGCAAGTTCGTCGACAACTACGAACGCGTGCAGGCCGGGCAGTCCATCGTTCGCGTCGTGAACCCGGTGACGACCAAAGTGCAATTCACCATGCCCGAAAGCGGCCTGTCGCTCCTGTCGTCGCCTTCGACCCGCTTCGAGGTCGAGTTCGACAACTACCGGGGCGTCAAGTTCCCCGCCGTGCTGAAGGACTATGCCAAGACATCGTCCGATGCTTCGGGGTTCCCCGTGTCGCTGCGCCTTACGGATGTCGACACCGGGCGTTATTCGATTTCGCCCGGCATGTCGTGCATGGTCACGATGCAGAGCGCCGATCCCGTCACGGATGCGGTATCCCTGCCCGTCTCGGCCGTTTATGCCCCGGCCGAAGGCGGCACTTACGTCTGGGTGGTGATCGGCGGCGACCGTGTCGAGCGCCGGGCCGTGACCCTGGGCGAGTTGTACGGCCGTGACCGGGTCGTGGTCGACAGCGGGGTGGAACCGGGTGAGCGGGTCGTCACGGCCGGGGTTTACCAGTTGCGGCAGGGCGAACGGGTGAGAATCTTAAACTGATGCGACGATGAGCCTGCCCGAATATTCATTGAAGAACAGAAAAGTCGTTTGGTTTTTCCTTTTCATCCTGCTGGCGGGCGGAGCCTTGGGCTTCGTTACGCTGGGAAAAAAGGAGGACTCGGTATTCGTCATCAAGAGTGCGTCGCTGGTCTGCTCCTACCCGGGCGCCACGCCGCTCGAAGTCGAACAGCTTGTGACCGAACCGATCGAGCGCGAGGTGCAGTCGATGCGCCTCGTGCATAAAATCACGTCCGAATCCTATTACGGACTGTCGAAGATCCTGGTCGAATTAGACCCTGCGACCCGTGCTTCCGAGATACCCCAGTTGTGGGATGAACTGCGGCGCAAGGTACTCAACATCCAGCCCCGGCTGCCTGCCGGGGCTTCGCCCGTGACCGTGGCCGACGATTTCGGCGACGTCTACGGTATCTATTACGGCCTGTCGGTCGACGGGGGTTTCACCTGGGCGGAGTTGCGCGACTGGGCACAGCGGATCAAGACGGCGCTCGTGACGGTCGACGGCGTGCAGAAGGTGAGCCTTTTCGGCGAGCAGACGCCCGTCGTGAACGTCTATGTCAACCTTGCAGCGCTTGCCAACTTCGCTATCCGCCCCGAGACGATCGTGGCGACCATCGGCCAGCAGAACACCATCGTCAACAGCGGCGAGAAACAGGCCGGGGCGCTCCAGATACAGATTCTCGAGGCCGGAACCTACAAGGGCCTCGACGATATCTCAAACCAGATGCTGACCGCTGCCTCGGGCAAACAATACCGCCTGGGCGACATCGCCCGCGTCGAACGGGGCTATGCCGACCCGCCGCAGACGCTCATGCGCGTCGACGGCCGCCGTGCCGTGGGCATCGGCATTTCGACCGAGGCGCAGGTCGACGTGGTGAAAACCGGGGAGAAGATCATCCGCGTGCTCGACGGCCTTACGCGCCAGATGCCCGTCGGCATGGATCTTACGGTGCTTTATCCCGAGAACCGCATCGCGCAGCAGGCCAATGCGACCTTCGTGCTGAACCTCGCCGAGTCGGTGGCCATCGTCATCCTGATCATCATGCTCGTCATGGGTTTCCGCGCCGGGGTGCTGATCGGCAGCTCGCTGCTGTTCTCCATCGGGGGTACGCTGCTGCTGATGCAGTTCCTGGGCGAGGGGCTCAACCGTACGTCGCTCGCCGGGTTCATCATCGCCATGGGTATGCTCGTGGACAATGCCATCGTGGTGACCGATAACGCGCAGCAGGCCATGCTGCGGGGTGTCGCGCGGCGCCGTGCGGTCGTCGACGGGGCGAATGCCCCGCGCTGGAGCCTGCTCGGCGCGACGCTGATCGCCATTTTCTCGTTCCTGCCGCTCTACCTGGCGCCGTCGTCCGTGGCCGAGATCGTCAAGCCGCTGTTCGTCGTGCTGGCCTTGTCGCTGTTGCTGAGCTGGGTGCTGGCCCTGACGCAGACGCCGCTTTTCGGCGACTTCATGCTCCGCGTGAACCCTGCCGCGCACGATCCCTACGATACGAAATTTTACCGCGCTTTCGACCGCCTGCTGGCTGCCCTGCTGCGATGGCGGTGGGGCGTCGTGGCAGGCGTCGTGGCGCTCTTTGCGGCGGCATTGGCGGTAATGGGTCTTATGCCCCAGAATTTCTTCCCGTCGCTCGACAAGCCCTATTTCCGTGCCGACGTGCTGCTGCCCGAGGGGTACAATATCCGGGACACGGAACGCAACCTGCGCACGATGGAGGAGTGGCTTCATGCGCAGCCCGAGGTGAAGACCGTCTCGGTGACGATGGGTTCCACGCCGCCGCGCTACTACCTGGCCAGCAGCAGCGTTTCGCTGCGCCCCAATTTCGGGAACATCCTCGTCGAACTGCACGACAAAGGGCAGACCGAAGCTGTCGAGGCGCGTTTCAACGCCTATGTCCGGGCGATGTGCCCCGACGTGTGGCTGCGCTCGTCGCTTTTCAAACTCTCGCCCGTGCCCGATGCGGCGATCGAATTCGGGTTTATCGGCGACGATATCGACACGCTCCGCCGCCTGACGCAGGCCGCCGAAGAGATCATGTGGCGGACGGCAGGCACGGTCAACATCCGCAACAGCTGGGGCAACCGCGTCCCGACATGGCTGCCGCTCTACTCGCAGATGAAGGGGCAGCGTATCGGCGTCACCCGCAGCCAGATGGCGCAGGGCATCACCATCGCCACGCAGGGTTACCGCCTCGGCGAATACCGCGAGGGCGACCAGTTCATGCCGATCCTTCTGAAGGACGAGAATATCGACACCTACAACCTCACCAACCTGCAGGCACTGCCGATTTTCACCCCCGCCGGCAAGGTCTACTCCATCGAGCAGGCGACCGACGGCTTCCGCTTCGAATACCGCGTCGGAGTGGTGAAACGCTACAACCGTCAGCGGGTCATGAAGGCGCAGTGCGACCCCGGCCGCGGGGTCAACACCATGCGGCTCTACGCTGCGCTGCGGGATTCGGTTCTGCGCGGCGTGGTGCTCCCCGAAGGGTATTCGATGAAGGTTTTCGGCGAGCAGGAGAGCCAGCAGGAATCCAACTCGGCCCTGGCCAGGTATATGCCCCTGACGATGGTGCTCATCTTCATCGTGCTGCTCCTGCTTTTCCGCAACTACCGCGAGCCGACCGTTATCCTGCTGATGATCCCGCTGATCTTCATCGGCGTGGTGCTCGGACTGGCCGTCACGGGCAAGGTTTTCAACTTCTTCTCCCTGCTGGGACTGCTGGGGTTGGTGGGCATGAACATCAAGAACGCCGTGGTGCTGGTCGAGCAGATCGGCGTGCTGCGCTCCGAAGGCAAGGGTGCCTACGAAGCCCTCACGGCGGCTACGCGCAGCCGAATCGTCCCCGTGGCGATGGCTTCGGGTACCACGATCCTCGGTATGCTGCCCCTGTTGTTCGACTCGATGTTCGGCGCCATGGCCGCCACGATCATGGGCGGCCTGCTCGTCGCCACGCTGCTGACGGTCTGCGTGCTGCCGGTCGTCTATGCCATTTTCTACAATATCCGCAAGTCATGAAGAATTATCTGATCCTATCCGCACTGTTGGCCTTCGTGCCCGTCGCCGCCCAGACCTCGCTCGGCGACTACCGGCAGGCCGTAACCGAATACAGCTGGGAACTGAAGGTCGCCGCATCGAAGAGCGATGCCGCTTCCCAGACCATGGGACAGGCTCGTACGGGTTCCCTGCCGCGGCTGTCGCTCGACGGCAGTTTCACCGCCACGGTACACCACTACGACGGGGTGGAGCGGTGGAATTTCAGCGTCCTTCCGCAACTCGTGCAGACCGTCTACGGCGGCGGGGCCGTACGTGCGGCCTACAAACAGGCCGAGCTGGGCTACGACATCGCCCTCTGCGACGAGGAGTTCACGCAGCTCGACGTGCGTTATGCGGCCGAGTATACCTACTGGAACCTCTCCGCCATGGAGTTGTATGCCGCATCCATGCGCCAGTATGTCAACATAATCCGCTCGCTCAAGGAGGTCGTCGACCGCCGTTTCGCCGAGGGCTACATTGCCAAGGGCGATGTGCTGATGATCGACGCCCGTCTGAGCGAAGCGCAGTACGGGCTGGTGAGTGCCGAGCAGAATTATACCGTCGCGCTGCACAATTTCAACATCCTGCGCGGCACGGATCCCGACCTTGCGGTGGAACTTGCCCAGGGCATCCGCGATTCGCTGCCGCAGCCTGTGCGCGTACTGCCCGACGAGGTGCTGGGGCGCCGTCCGGACTATATGGCTGCCCGGTTGCGCAGCGAACAGGCCGACGCGGGTATCCGGGCGGCGCGCGCGCCGTTCAATCCGCAGCTGAGCGTGGGTGTCGGCGGCATGTGGCAGCCCTATTACCCCAACAGCACGGGTGCGACCTACGTCGACGGATCGGCTTTCGTGAAACTCTCCGTGCCGATCTTCCACTGGGGCGAACGCCGCCGGGCCGTGGGGGCCGCGCGCGCCGTGCAGTTGCAGCAGGAGTGGAACGCCGCGCTCGTGCACGACGACATCGTGCGCGAGGAGATGAACGGCTGGACGGCCCTCGTGCAGAGCCGCGCGCAGGTCGACGCCTCGGAAGAGAGCCTCCGCATCGCGGGCGAGAACCTCTCCATCAGCACCTATTCCTACGGCGAAGGCCTGGCGACGATCCTCGACGTCCTGCAAGCCCAGTTGAGCTGGATTCAGCTCTATTCGAACGCCATCCGGGCGCACTACAACTATGCCGTGGCGGTGTCGGACTACCAGCGCATCACGGCGCAATAGAAAAACGGCGGAGAATCTCTCCGCCGTTTTTTCCTGCCGCCGGGCGTTCTACGCCTTCGCCGGCTGGGTGCTGACCACCGCGATCTCGCGCGACACGGGTGCGATCCTGCGCAGCATCTGCACCATGCCGCAGTACTTTTCGTGTGTCAGTTCCAGTGCGCGGCCGACCTTCGCCTGGTCGTCTTCGGAGCTGCATTCGACGTTGTAAACCACATGGAACGAGCGGTATACGCTTTCGGATTGAACCGTCTCGGCGGATAAATCGCCCGAAAAGCTGATTTCGAAGCGTTTGGGCGTGATGCGCTCTTTCTGCATGATCATCAGCGCCGTCTGGGCGGAGCATTGCGCCGCGGCGTAGAGCATCAGGGTCTTGGGATTCATCGCGTCGCATCCGGTGCCGTTTTCGGTCCGGAATTTCCCGTTTCCGGACATCTGTAAAGTTACTTTTTCAATCATGGATTTCGGTTTTTGTGTTCAACAATAACCCGGGGGCAAATTCCGTTCCTTTGGTAGTGTGCGGATGGGCAAAAATTCGTATATTTGCCCGTATTTAGTGAAACAATGCATATGCGAAAATTCCGGATTTCATTGCTGACCCTTGCCCTTGCGGCGTGCGCCTTCGGCGCGCAGGCTGCCGGGCCTGAAATAGAGACCCTCGCGGGGCGCGCCCGCGACCTGTTCGATTACGGCCGCTGGAGCGACGCCCGGCAGGAATTCCTGCGCGTCAGGGCGGTGCTGACGCCTTCGGACCGCCTGCTGGCCCAGGAGGCGGATTTTTACCTGGCCGCCTGCGCCGTGGAGCTGGGCAGCCCCGATGCCGAAGGGGCCTTGCGCGAATTCGCGGAGCGTTATCCCGAATCGGTCTACGCCAACGACGTGCATTTCGCACTCGGTTCGTTCTACTGCGCCGCGGGGAACATGGAAAAGGCCCGCGAGGCTTTCGCGCAGACCGATTACAAGGCGTTGAGCGCGCCGCGCCGCGAGCAGTACGACATCCGCATGGGCTACGTCGCGTTCGCCGGGGGCGACTACCGGAAGGCGTACGACTATTTCGACCGCATCGGCAGCCGCAGCGAATACGTCGATCACGCCCGTTACTACAAGGCCTATATCGACTATGCCGAAGGGCGTTACGGCCGTGCGAAGCAGGCCTTCACGGCGCTTCTGCGCAGCGACGCCTACCGCGACGTGGTTCCCTACTACCTCATGCAGATCGAGTTCCGCGAGGGCAACTACCGCTATGTGGTCGAAAACGGCGAGACGCTGGCCCGCCGGGCCGTTC
>OGRN01003011.1_pt1 | contig 12332 bp, 10 predicted proteins | sample 1553401 | NCBI WGS metagenome assembly OGRN01 (sample SAMEA2580096, study PRJEB22360) | human gut metagenome | biome: human gut; feature: human-associated habitat; material: faeces | place: Denmark | collected 2008/2010 | reverse complement strand
CCATGCTGAAAAAGTGGTTCCCGCAGATGGAGAATTTCTCCGGGCAGTTGAAAAAGTACAAGGTCACAATCAATGACCTGCTGGCGGAGAATGAGAAGCTGGAAGCAAGGGCAAAGGCCAGCGAAAAAGGAAAGATGAAAGATACGATGGAACGGGCAAAGCTGAAAAGCGAACTGGACAATTTACAGCGGCTGGTTGACCGTATCCCGCCGGATATACTGGCGGAACTGAAACGGCAGCAGCGGCACACGGTAAAGGAAAGGTGATAGATATAAGCAGAAATTTTCGCCGCCCCTGTGCGGCATTGTACCTTGAAAACTGAATATGGAGGACACTGGATGGCAAAAAGCGAAAGCGATATTTTTACACCCCGGACAGGGCAGGTCATACAAGCAGAGAACGGCACGCAGTATTTTGTATGTGGGAACAACCGTATAAAAATCTCCGAACACTTCGCCGCAGGCGGGAAGCCCCTCGGTGATCTGATTGTAGATGTGGTGCGGCATACCGCAGAAAAAGCCGCTTCAACCTGATAGCCCATCATTGATAACACGCCCACGCTTATGATATAATTGCCATAGAGCAAAAGTATTGTAAGCGTGGGTTGTTTCTTTAGAAGGAGGATTTTTAACGGTGAAACAACCTTACAATACTACGATTTACAACACGGCGCTTTATATGAGATTGAGCCGGGACGATGAACTGCAAGGAGAAAGCGGGAGTATTCAGACACAACGCATGATGCTCCGGCAATATGCCGCCGAGCATGGCCTGAATGTCATAGATGAATATATCGACGATGGATGGTCTGGAACGAACTTTGACAGGCCGGATTTTCAGAGAATGATTGATGACATTGAGGACGGGAAAATCAACTGCGTTGTTACGAAGGATTTATCCCGCTTAGGCAGAAACTACATTCTGACCGGCCAGTACACGGAAATCTACTTTCCCAGCAAAGGCGTCCGCTATATCGCTGTCAATGACAATGTGGACACCATCAACGGAGAGAATGAGCTTGCCCCATTCCTCAACATTCTGAATGAAATGCACGCCCGCCAGACCAGCAAAAAGGTAAAGGCGGCCATGCGGACACGGTTCGCAAATGGCGCACACTATGGAGCCTATGCTCCGCTTGGCTATGTCAAAGACCCAGATAAGAAAGGCCATCTTCTGATTGACCCGGAAACAAGGTGGATTATCGAAAAGATTTTTGACCTTGCCGTTCATGGCCGGGGAGCCGCCAGCATTACACGGATTTTGGTCGAAGAAAAAGTACCTACTCCCGGCTGGCTGAATTTCCAGAGATACGGCACTTTCGCAAATATCTATGCCGGAGCGCCGGAGGAAAAAGCCTATGCGTGGACGATAGCGCAGGTAAAAAGTATTCTGAAAGAGGAAACCTATATCGGACACAGCGTCCACAATAAGCAGACCAACATTTCATTCAAAAACAAGAAGAAAGTACGCAAGCCAAAAGAGGAATGGTATCGTGTGGAGAACACCCACGAAGCGATTATTTCCGAAGATGTGTTCCGTCAAGTACAGGAGCAGATTTGCAACAGGCGCAGACGGCAGAAGAACGGCACAACGCAGATATTTTCCGGGCTGGTAAAATGTGCGGACTGCGGTTGGTCGCTGGCCTATGGTGTGAACAGTCAGAACAAAAATCCCTATGCCCACTACCATTGTAGCAAGTACGGGCAAGGATTGCACCAGTGTTCCATGCACTATATCCGCTATGATGTGCTTTACGCCTATGTCCTTTCCCGTCTGCAATACTGGTCTGTGCTGGCACAGCAGGACGGGGACAAACTTCTGAAACGGCTACTTAACGCCAGCGACAAGGAACGCAATACTGCAAGGAAGCGGCAGACAGCCGAACTGAAAAAGGCGGAAAAGCGCAAAGCAGAAGTAGACACCCTGTTTGCAAAAATGTATGAGGACTGGTCTGCCGGACGCATTACAGAATACAATTTCAATATGCTGTCCGAAAAGTATCAGGGCGAACAGCGAGAATTGGACGCAAAAATTGAACGGCTTCACGAAGCGATGGAGGTCGCCGCCCAGACAGCGGTTGACGCTGAAAAGTGGATAGGTCTGATGAAACAGTATGTCAATCCCACAGAATTGACGGCTGAACTTCTGAATACGCTGATTGAAAAAATCCTTGTCCATGAAGCGGTCAAAAGTGAGGACGGAAGCCGGGAACAGGAAGTGGAAATCTTCTACCGCTTTATCGGCAAAATCGAATGACACATCTTGAGATACCCAACAATATCTTTAACTAAGGGAGACTGGCAAGGGCCTGCCGGAGGTCTCGCTGATGCTGCCGCTGTGTAAGGCGCTGCAAATAGGCGTCAACGACCTGCTTTCGGGCGAGCGGCTCTGTGAAGACAACTATCGAAAGAGAGCGGAGGAAAACCTGATGAACCTGATCGAGGAAAATCGCGAAAACAAAAACCGGATGCTGTATTCCGTTCTGTGCGGTGGGGTCACGGTGGTGGCAGTATCGGCGCTGGTGGCGCTCGCTTCGTTTCTCACAATCCCCATCCCCGCGCGGATTCTGCTGTTGCTGCTGGCGGTGCTGACCGGCGTGACGGGTATCTTTGTGGCGGCCCAGCTGGAGTGGCGGGCCGGATATTACGAGTGCCCGCACTGCAAGGCGCAGTTTGTGCCGTCGATGCGGGATTATGTGAAGGGCTACCACACCCTGACCCGCCGCAGGCTGACCTGCCCGCACTGCGGGCGCACCGGGATGTGCCGCCACCGGATTGTGCGATAGGAAAAGGGGAGGACGACAAAGGGGCCGCAAACGATTTTCGTTTGCGGCCCCTTGCTTTTTTATCTGGCGGGAACGTGTGGGAATTGAACCCACCTATGCAGCTACTAACTGCAATTACTGGTTTTGAAGACCAGAGGGCACACCAGCACCCATCCGCTCCCAAATGCTTATCTAGTATAGCACAGAAAAATCCTCTTGGCAAGGAGTTTTGTTTTGGGGAGTGGATAATCGTCGAATTACACAAAAACCGTGGGGAAGGCTGTGGAACTTTGTCCCCTTGAAGGGGGAGGGAGAAGCTGGCAGTGGCGGAGATTGCTCGGATGTTGTAGAAACTTGGTCCCGCGAGGCAGGAGGTTGTGTTCTGTACGCAACCGATACGCGGATTGGGTGCAGGCTCAGCCTGCCGCCGGGGAAGGCGCTGCGCTGTTCCCCGTGGGGGGCAGGAGAGGCGCTTCGCTGTCTCCTGCTGCGGACCGCGGAAAAGGCGCTGCGCTGTTTTCCGCTGAGGGGGGATTTAACTTGGTGTCGCGAGGTAGGAAGTGGGGCTTTGTACGTAACCGATACGTGATTTGGGTGCAGGCTCAGCCTGCCAGAAAAACCTCCCACCGGGAGGTTTTTCTGGATTGTGCGAATCGGTAGTTAGCTGGGAACTTTTTCTCTTACAAAAAGTTCCCCAAGCCGCAAGACAATTTGTCTTGCGGCTTTTCCCTTCAAAAGGCGCTTGAACGATAAAGGTGTTTCGAGCTCTGCGGAGCTCGACCAGCAGGCGCTGCCCGCTGGACACCCGCCACCTTTTGAAAAAGGTGGACGAAAACTTTTTCTTTATTTAAAGGTTCTCGCGTCGCCGACCTTCTTAGTGATGCCGCGCTTATCCCAATACTCCAAAATCGCCACCGCAAATTTGCGCGAGGCGCCCATCAGGTCGCGCATCTCGGCCAGGGTGATCTGCCCGTTTTTGGCGACGTGCTCCTTGGCCATCTCCAGTGCCTTATTGTAGTAGTCGGCGTGCAGCAGAATCTTTTCCTCCACGCGCACCAGCTTGCCGGAGTTGATCAGCGATTCGATCACCGCTTTAAAGTTTTTGATCTTGGGGAAGCGAGCGGCGATCTGGTCAGGGGACTCCGGAGCAAAGCCACCTTCACGGAAGGCATTTTCAATCTCGTCGAGACTTTCGTCCTGCTGGACCTCGAAGTCATAGAGGGCGACGCAGTTATTGACATACTTGAGCACCTTGCGGTTGACCAGCGAGTCGGTGATGCGGTCGACGATGGACATATCCTCATACTTGATGAGCTTGTTGCGGAACTCGTCCTTCTTCATGCCCTCGCGCAGCGGGTTTTCCTGGTGGTAGGCGGTCAGCAGCTTGACGGCGCTGTCCTTGAGCTTATTGAGGTAGTCGGCGTGGATGACGATGTTATCGCTGACCTTAAAGGCGGCCTTATCCTTGACAAGCTTCTGCACCTGCTGGTCAAACTGCTCTTTTGGGATGCCGGTCTGGATCTGCAAAAAGTCCAGCGTCTCAAAGCGGGAGGAGTAGTCGCGCAGGGCGGCGCTGATCTTGTCGCGGTCGCTGCCGTTCTCCTTAATATCCAGCGACTGCAGCACCGCCGGGTCGTTGCGCTTATGCTTAAAGGGATTGGAGTCGAGAATCACGCCGCCGCCGATGGTCTCCAGCGGGGAATAAAAGCGCAGCACAAAGCGGTCGCCGGTCTTGACGGCGATCTCCTCCTCCAGACGCAGCTGGGCGTAGCAGCTTTCCCCGGCGCTGACCGAATCGCGGTCGAGCAGCACCACCTTGCACAGGATGTCCCGCGCGCCGTGGTAGAGGTGCAGGCGGGTGGCGTTTAAAATTTCGCGCTGGCAATCCTTGAGGATGGTGAGCTTGATGTCGATCATCATGGTGGTGTGCATCGAGTTTGGCGCAGCCACCACGTCGCCCTTATTGAGGTCGGTCTTCTTTAAACCCGCGAGGTTGACCGCCACGCGCTGGCCGGCATAGGCCTCCTGCACGTCGTGGGAGTGCACCTGCAGGTTGCGCACGCGGGTTTCCAGCCGGGAGGGGTAGACGGTGACCGGATCGCCGACCTTTAAGGTTCCCTCGATGAGGGTACCGGTGATGACGGTGCCGAAGCCCTCCACCGAGAAGATGCGGTCGACCGGGATGCGGGGCGGGATGTCCAGCTTTTTGATCTGGGAATTTTTATCGATGAGGGCGAAGATGGCCTGCCTCAGCTCCTCGATGCCCTCGCCGGTGTAGGAGGAGACAGGGATCATCTGGGCGTTTTCCAAAAAGGTGCCCTTGACCTCCTCGCGAATCTCGTCGCAGACAATCTCCAGCCAGTCCTCGTCCACCAGGTCTTTTTTGGTGACGACGATGATGCCCTCGGAGATGTTGAGAAGCGACAGGATGCCCAAGTGCTCGCGGGTCTGGGGCATGAAGCCCTCGTCCGCGGCGACGACCAGCAGCGCCAGGTCGATGCCGCCCGCGCCGGCCAGCATGTTTTTGACAAACTTCTCGTGGCCGGGCACGTCGATGATGCCGGCCTTTTCTCCGTCGGGCAGGTCGAGGTAGGCGAAGCCCAGTTCGATGGTGATGCCGCGCTTCTTTTCTTCTTTAATGCGGTCGGTCTCGATGCCGGTCAGCGCCTTAATCAGGGCAGTTTTGCCGTGGTCGACGTGGCCGGCGGTGCCGATGATGATATTTTTCATGCAGTGACGCCTCTTTTCTGGGTTGATGGATCAAGCGTTTGGGTGAAAATTACTGCGCGCAGCAGTCCCGGATGCTCTGCGCGATGTAGGCAAAGTGGCGTTCCTCGATGGTGCGCACGTCCAGCAGCAGCCGGTCCTTGGAGATGCGGGCGATGATGGGCAGCGGGGAGCATTCGCGCAGCCGCTTTTCCAGCAGGTCCAGCGAGACGCGGTGCGGGGTGATGGCCGCCACCGAGGAGCGGATCATCTGGGTGGGCACCGAGCCGCCGCCGACCTGGCCGAAGTCCTCGTCCAGCGCAACGCTGTAGCTGCCGTCGCAGGCTGCCTGCAGGCAGTCCACCAGCTGCTGGCCCTTGGGGACAAGGTCGTCCATCGTGGCGGTGATCATGCGCAGGGTAGGATTATCTTTCAGCACCTGCTGCGGGTCGAGGTACTCGCGCAGGGTGGCTTCCAGCGCAGCCAGGGTGAGCTTGTCGATGCGGAAGGCGCGGGTCAGCGGGTTTTTCTTCATCGCGTCGATGTAGCTCTTTTTGCCGACGATGATGCCCGCCTGCGGGCCGCCCAGCAGCTTGTCGCCGGAGAAGCTGACGACGTCTGCGCCGGACTTGACCGAATCGAGGACGTTCGGCTCATCCTGGATGCCGTAGTCGGACAGGCGGATCATCGCGCCGGAGCCGAGGTCGTAGATGACCGGGATGTTTTTCTGATGTCCCAGCTCCACCATCTGCTCCAGAGTGACCTCCTCAAAGAAGCCCATAATCTTAAAGTTGCTGGTGTGCACCTTTAAGAGCGCGCCGGTGTTCTCGTTGATGGCGTTGACATAGTCGGAAAGGTGGGTTTTGTTGGTGGTGCCGACCTCCACCAGGGTGCCGCCGCTCTGCTGCATGATTTCCGGCACGCGGAAGGCGCCGCCGATCTCGACCAGCTCCCCGCGGGAGGTGATGACCTCCTTGCCCTTGACCATTGTGCTGAGCACCAGCATGACGGCGGCAGCGTTGTTGTTGACCACCATGGCTGCCTCGGCGCCGGTGATTTTGGCGATCAGGCCTTCCACGTGGGCGTAGCGGCTGCCGCGCGCGCCCTTTTCCAGGTTATATTCCAGGGTGTTGTAGTCCTGCGCCACGCTCTGGATGGCCTCGACGGCCTTGTCGCTGAGCTTGGCGCGGCCGAGATTGGTGTGCAGCACAATGCCGGTGGCGTTGATGACCGGCCGCAGGCTCATGGTCGTCTTTTTCTGCACCAGGCGCAGGATGGCAGCGCAGATGCTTTCAGAGTCTAAAGAGGGCGTTTCACCGGCGAGGATCTGCTGGCGAAGCTGTTCGATGGTTTCGCGAACCGCCTCGGTCAGCACCGGGTGCGGGCAGTCCAGCCCGGAGAGCTGCGGCAGGCGTAGCAGGTCGTCTACCTTGGGGATTTGTCTTAACAGTTGAGAGTTGACGCTCATTGTATTCATCGTACCTTTCCTGATTGTTGAAGAAAATGAATTCTGCCAAAGTGCGGGCAGGGAATTTGCATTGACCCTATTGTACCAAAAAAAGCGTTTTGGCGCAATGCGGGCGGCGGGTTTCTGTGAAGAAAATGCGCCTTTGCATTGAGTAATAGCGCCGAAGATGGTATAATAAAGGAAAGCTTACAGCAACACTACGGCTGCGCGCCCGCCGGGCGGCGCCTTTCAAAAAGGATGATGGTTATGTTAAACCGACTGATGACCTCCAGAAGGGTCAGGGGCTTTTTGCTGACGGTTGTAATTCTGTCGGCGATTGTGGCGATTGTCTCGGTGTTCATCCCGTTCAACCGCAGGCGGGACGCGATCAATACGCTGGGCGAGCAGTCGCTGTCCGAGGCGACCTCGCTTGCGCTGTCACTGGAATATTATAACGGACTGCGCATCCAGTCGCTGATCGACTACCCGAGCGAGACGGCCTTTTACCAGAACCTGTGCGCTTTCCTCTCCCGCGCCAAGGACACCCTCTCCTATGACCGGGCCTATATCCTCTACCGCGGGCTGGAGGGGCGGATCGCCTACCTTGCCGACGCCGACTACGGCGCAAACCTGCAGGAAGGGGTGGACTACCACGGCATCGGGGCGGAGTACAGCGACGACCGATACACCAGCCAGTGCCGTTCCATCCTGGAGAGCCAGTTTGACGGCAGGCGGTCGGCCAGCTTTGTGCCGGACATTCTGGACGGTAGCTACATCACCACCTACCTGCCCATCCACGACACCCAGGGGCAGGTGATTGCGGTGCTGGGCGTGGACGCAAGGCTGGGGTATTCGGACTTTGCGCAGTACGGTCCGATCAACTTTGAGCGGACGGCCACCATCGCCGCGCTGCTGTTCTTAATCAGCCTGGTGCTGTTTGTGCTGTGCATGGACAAGGGCCTGACCGAGGAGGAGAAGGAAAACCGCTGGCGCCGCCGCCGCGGTCTGCCGCCAAAGCCGACCAAAAAGGACAACATTGTGGTGGATACGCTGGATGACATCGATCCAAACGATTATTTATAAAGAGAAGGGGGAAATCCAGGATGGAGAAAAATCAGGACCAGGTCATCGAGCAGACCGTCAACCGGATTGTGGAGCTGTTTCACCCCAGCCGGGTGATCGAGTACAACACCAAGTACGACATGGACGGCAATATCTCGGCGTTTAAGCTGTGCATCGTGGGCGACATCCCCGACAAGCGCAGGATGCTCACCCGCATCTTTGACGAGGTGGACAGCGACATCCCCTACGACGTGCTGCTGTACACCGACGAGCAGTTCCGCGAGCTGACCGAGGACGACGGCGCGTTTGCCAGCCACGTCAACCAGAAGGGCAGGGTCCGCTATGAGAAATAGCCGCTCCAGGGCGCACAACGGCCGGGACAGCAGGCGCTACTATGACTGGCTGGAGCACGCCAGTCAGGATCTGATCGCGGCCAAAATCCTCTCGGAGGACGACCGCTGCTACCGCCTGAGCGCCTTTCACTGCCAGCAGGCCATCGAGAAGGCGCTGAAAGCCTACATCCTTCTCAAGTCCGACGTGCTGGTGGACGGCCACAACCTGACCTGGCTGTGCCGGCAGGCAAAAAAGTACGACAAGGGCTTTCACCAGTGGTTTGACGAGAGCGCGGATTTAAACCAGTGCTATGTCGAGACGCGCTACCCGGCGGACATCGAGCGGGAGTATACTTATAAGATGGTCAAGAACTTTTACCGGATGGCCAAGGAGATGTACCAGTACATCTTTGCGGAGATCGACCGGGAGTTTGACCGCCGCGAAAAGGCGGAGGAGGACGCGCCCTTTTATAGACCATGAGCCTTTATTCAAAAGTTTTCGTCCACCTTTTTCAAGCGGCATGATGCCGCACCCAATTCACGTATTGGTTGAGTGGGTGGCTCAACCTTCTACCTCGCGGCACCGAGTTTCAGTAAATAAAATTTCACCCACCTTTTGCAAAAGGTGGCGGGCAGCACCTGCCCGTGTTTGCAAAAAAAGTTCAGCCCAACGCAGGAGGTGTACTCATGCCGGCCTTTTGGGAAAATCACAACTACATCCAGTCGGTCCGATTTGTGCCGCCGTCGCCCGACGCGCAGCGGCAGTATCCTTTTAGCATCCCTGCCGTGCGCGAGTGCGGGGCGTTTTCGCTGCAAAGCCCGGTCACCATCTTTACCGGTGAAAACGGCAGCGGCAAATCGACCATCCTCGAGGCCATCGCCATCGCGGCGGGGTTTAATCCCGAGGGCGGTTCGCGCAACTTTTCCTTCTCCACCGAAGATTCCCATTCGGGATTGTTCCGGTTCACCGAGCTGACCCGCGGGGTCTATCGGCCAAAGGACGGCTACTTTCTGCGGGCGGAGAGCTTTTACAACGTGGCTAGCAACATCGACCAGCTCGACCGCGCGCCGGGGCTTGGGACCTCCATCATCGACGCCTACGGCGGGCGGTCGCTGCACCGGCAGTCGCACGGGGAATCCTTTCTGGCGCTGGTGGAGCACCGCCTGCGCGGGGAGGGGCTGTACCTCTTTGACGAGCCGGAGGCTGCCCTTTCCCCGACCAACCAGCTGGTGCTGGTGCGGCTGATGCATCAGCTGGCGCGCAAAAACTCGCAGTTTCTCATCTGCACCCACTCGCCCGTTCTGCTGTGCTTCCCCGGCGCCGATGTGTACGAGCTGAGTACCACGCCGGGCGAGGCCTTCCGGCAGCTGCCCTTTGAGCAGACGCAGCTGTTCCGGCTCTACCAGGGTATCCTGCGCGCGCCGCAGAAGGTGATGCGGGAGCTGCTAAAATAAAACAGCAGGCGGAAATTTTCCGCCTGCTGTTTTTTGCCTAAAGTAGATTGTCGTAGAGGTACTGAATCTCCGGGTCTTCCCCTTTGGCGTACTGCTCGAAGGTCTGCGGCACAATATAGTCCGGGACCAAGGAACCCTTCTGCCCGAGAATCACAAAATAGTCGAGGGCGCAGGTCACCGCGAAGGGTACGCTGTCCATCGAAATTTCCAGCAAGTTCCCGCCCGTCTGCAGCGAGCCTCCGCTGGGCTGCCCCACAAAGGTGGTGTTTTCAGCGTTCGACGTTTGGAATCCGGCAGCCGCATCCACACCGGCCGAAAAGGTGTTGCATCCTGTCAGCACATAGAGATGGCACTTTTCTCCCTGCTTGTTGCGCGCATTGACGACGGCGTTTTTCAGCGGAAGGATGATCTGGTCATTTCCGCCATTGTTGTAGCGCAGGTCGAAGATGATGTTCTGGTAGCCATTTTCCAGGTCTGCCAGAACCTGCTGGGCAAACTCCGGCATCGACGGGTCCCCACCAGCGCAGACGTTGTACTGGATGAAGTAGGTGTCCTCGTCCAGCTCGGCCGACCAGTAATAGTTGTTCTGGTAGCCCGTCTCCGGGACGGTCTCGCGCTGGAAGGAAATCATCTGGCTACGCTCGTCCCAGTCGTCGGTGGCGGTCAGCTCGAAGGACTGCTCTGCGCCGTCCTGCATCTCCACTGTCACCGTGACCGGCTCTCCCTCCTTTACAATTTCCAGATATTCCAGCGCGCCGCGCCACGCCAGCGTTTGCGGCACAAGGTTCCAGAACCAGCTGTCGGTTTCGTAGGAGATGACCTGCCGCGCCCGTTCCACCACCTCGTCGATGGGGAGGTCATTGATGGCAGTTACCCGCGTGCCGAGGTACTGCTCATGCGCCTTGTCCAGGACCAGGATGAACCAGCCCTCATCAAACTTTTTGATGTTCCATGGCAGCACCGACATGAAGTAGTCTCTGGGATAGACGGTAGTATGCGCGTCCCCGACCAGCGAGAGCAGGTGACGTACTGACCAGTAAAATCCCGCATCGGTCATGTTGAGCGTCTGCCTGGCAATTTTTTCCCGCTCGGCCTGAAATTCTTCCTCGGAGATGTTGGCGTACAGGTCATAGTGTCCGGTTTCCAGCGTTTCGCAGAGCGTGTTCAAATCGTCCAGCTTGGGGTTGGGCTGCGGCTGGCCGCACCCGCCAAGGCAGAAGGAGAGAAGCAAAACAATGGCTAACAAAAAGGACCTCTTTTTCATACAGAGCACCTCCTATGATTTCTGCACATATTATAGTTTATATAATATAGTTTTGTCAACAGGAAATGCGAACATCTTCTCTTAAAATAAAAAGAATAGCGAATAAAGGCCCCGCTCCTCTCCTTGATTATACGGCAGGAGGGAGCCAAAATCCACCAACCAAAACGGACAGTTTCGCCCGTTTTGCTGACATCTTGAAGGGAAGGAGAAAAGGCTTCGTCACTTTTGTGCACTCCATCTTGTTTTTGTTGCACAACCTGACAAATTTTTTGTAAAAAAAGAAAAAAGAATGTCCATTTTTGCAAAATGGTGGTAGAATAATCTCAGGTAAAGCACCTGCACTATTTTTGAAGGAGTGATTGATTGTGAACACCAATATTACGATGGAAAATCTCAGCCAGTTTGAGCAGGCCTTCGACCAGAACCCGGTCAACGCCGTCGCCATGAACGCGGTCACCGCTAACGGCATCAACGCCTGCGCGCAGAACTACCAGATCCCGCGCAAGGACGTGCATGAGTTTTCGGTCAGCCTCAAACAGGGCAAGGTTACCAATCAGAAAAAGAGCGGACGCTGCTGGATGTTCGCCGCGCTCAACTGCCTGCGCTTCTCGGTGATGAAAAAGCTCAATCTCGATACCTTCGAGCTTTCCCAGAGCTACACCCTCTTTTATGATAAACTGGAAAAATCCAACTACTTCCTGGAGAGCATTCTGGAAACGCTCGACGAGCCGACCGAGGGCCGCCTGATTGCCCACCTGCTTTCCGCCCCGCTCAACGACGGCGGCCAGTGGGATATGCTGTGCAACCTGGTGGATAAATACGGCCTGGTTCCAAAGACCGCCATGCCGGAGACCGCTGTCTCCTCCGCCACCCAGGAGATGAACGGCTACATGACCGAAAAGCTGCGCGAGTTTGCCTGCCAGCTGCGCAAGGCACACAAGGAAGGCGCCTCGATGGAGCAGCTGCGCGCCAAAAAGGACGAGATGATGGCTACCGTCTACAACATGCTGTGCATCTGCATCGGCAAGCCGCCGAAGGCCTTCGACTTCGAGTGGAGAGATAAGGACGGCAACTTCTACCGCGACTGCGGCCTGACCCCGAAGCAGTTCTATGACAAGTACATCGACACGAAGGTGGACGACTACATCAGCCTCATCAACGCCCCGACCGCGGACAAGCCGTACCACAAGAGCTACAGCGTTAAATACCTGGGCAACGTCAAGGAAGGCCGCCCGGTCAAATACGTCAACCTCCCGATTGAGGAGCTCAAAAAGGCAGCTATCGCGCAGATGCAGGCGGGCG
>OGRN01003008.1_pt1 | contig 12347 bp, 10 predicted proteins | sample 1553401 | NCBI WGS metagenome assembly OGRN01 (sample SAMEA2580096, study PRJEB22360) | human gut metagenome | biome: human gut; feature: human-associated habitat; material: faeces | place: Denmark | collected 2008/2010 | reverse complement strand
AATATTTATTGGCGATCGGCATTACCCCCCGCCGCTTTTCATCATTCGGTGCATGAAGAGACACAGCCAGTGTCATCTGAAGTTTTTCTTCTGCCAGTTCATAAATTTTCGGAACCAGGCCACAGGTAGAAACCGTAAGATTTCGCTGGCTGATATGGATTCCTCCGTCTTCCGTAAGAATATGAATAAAACGCAGCAGGTTGTCATAATTATCCAGTGGCTCACCGGTTCCCATTACCACTACATTGGAGATACGTTCTCCGATAGATGTCTGAATACGGTAAATCTGATCCAGCATCTCTGACGGAAGAAGGTTTCTGGTCAGGCCGCCAATCGTAGATGCACAGAAACGACACCCCATACGGCATCCCGCCTGAGATGAAATACAGACGGAATTTCCATATTTATAACGCATGAGAACACTTTCGATCATATTTCCGTCAGCGAGACGGAACAGATACTTTCTGGTTCCATCCACCTTTGAGATCTGAACATCCAGAGTTTCCAGTGCTGTAATCGGATAATCAGCCAGTTTCTGTTTCAGATTCTTCGGGAGATTTGCCATCTCATCATAAGAAGTTACCAGATGTTCATGCAGCCAGCTGTAGATCTGCTTTGCACGGAAAGGTTTTTCTCCAATCTGCGTCATGAGTTCTTTTAACTCATCTATCGTCATTGATTTGATATCTGTCATAATTATTTCCTTCTGAATCTTGCAATAAAGAACCCATCTGTGCCATGCACTCCCGGAAGCATCTGCAAATATCCAAGTCCGGTCGTTTCTGAGCGAAGTTCTTCCGGTATGAATTCATCAATACTTTCCAGTTTGAACGGATGATTGTTCATAAACCACATCATGTTCTCTTCATTTTCTTCTTTTGCAATCGTACATGTACTGAATACCAGTACTCCTCGCGGTTTTACATATTCTGCTGCTTTGTCCAGGATCGTTCTCTGGAGGATCACAAGTTCTTCTTCCTTCTGTGCTGTCGAACGATATTTGATTTCCGGTTTTTTGCCGATCACACCATATCCGGAACACGGCACATCCGCAAGGACAATATCTGCTTTGCATTCCGATTCCACATCAAATATGGTTGCATCCTGTACCTTTGCCTGTACATTGATGGAATTCAGTCTCTGAATGTTTTCTTCAATCAGGTTTACCTTATACTGACTGATGTCGCGGGCGTCTACCGTTCCAAAACCTTCCATTTTATCTCCTATATGGAGGCTTTTTCCTCCCGGTGCTGCACACATATCGATAACATAGTCACCTTTCTGAGGATTGGCAATCTCGGCAACCAGCATAGAACTGACGTCCTGTACAACCATTTTCCCCTGAATAAATGCATCCAGTGCAAGAATATGATTATATCCTGAAATACGTTTTGCATAAGGAAGATATGGTGCCTGTTCTACTTTGACTCCCTGATTTTTCAGACTTTCACAGATCTTATCTACGGAATTAAGATATGTACGGCAGCGTACAGTCACCGGTTTTTCCTCCAGAAAATCCGCAAGCATTTTTTCTGTTGTCTCTTCTCCATAATCGGCAAGCCAGCGTTCTACCAGTTCTTCCGGCATGGAATAGCGAACCGAAAGATAACGTACAAGATTCTCTTCCCTTGGAGGATATTCCAGTTCATCCATCTGCCTAGCCACCGTGCGAAGTACACCGTTTACAAACGGTTTCAGATTATAAAAGCCTTTTTTCTGTGCCAGTTTCACCGCTTCATTGCAGACTGCACTGTCCGGCACACGATCCATAAATTTCAGCTGATATACTGCACTTCGCAGAATCTCGCGGATCGGCGGTTTCATTTTATCAACAGGGATCTTCGAAAAAGAATCGATGATATAATCGATCAATATCCTGTATTCCAGTGTTCCCTCACAGACTCTTGTGATAAAAGCTCTCTCCTGTTTCGGCAGAAACTGATATTTGGAAAGCGCATTACGAATCGCAATATGACTGTGTTCTCCCTCTTCATCAATCTGAAGAAGGATCTCCATGATCATTTCTCTTGTATTGATTCCACTAGTCATCTCGTCTTCTTCCTCCTGCAAGTATCAAAAGTCTCAGAAGCTGCAGTATGGAAGCAGCCAGTGCAGCTACGTAGGTCATTGCCGCAGCTGTCAGTACTTTTCTTGCACCTTTTGTCTCATCACTCCCAAGAATTCCTGTACTCTGAAGCATTTTCAAAGCTCTGGAAGATGCATTGATCTCTACGGGCAGTGTCACCAGCTGAAACAGAACCGCAAGTGAAAAGAGAACGATTCCTGCTGTTACCAGTGGGCGGATTCCTGAAAAAAGTCCGATCAGAAACAACGGCCAGGAAAGCGTGCTCCCAAAATTCGCCACCGGAACGATCGCGCTGCGAAATTCAAGTGGTGCATAGCCGATTGCATGCTGAATTGCATGTCCGCACTCATGCGCAGCTACTCCAACTGCTGCCAGTGAAGTTTTATCATAGATATCCTCGGAAAGACTTACAGTCTTTGTCCTTGGATCGTAATGATCTGTAAGGCTTCCGGAAATTGCTCTTACATGTACATCTGTAATCCCTGCCGCACGAAGGATTCTCTCTGCTGTCTCCGCTCCGGTAAGACCGGATGCACTTCTGATTCTGCGATAATAGGAAAATGTACTTTTCAGCCTTGTAGATGCAGCAAGTGACAGCAGCATTCCAATGATCAGCAGCACATAGGTCCAGTCAAATCCATAATATCCGTATCCATATCCGTACATCCGCATCACTCCTTATGATCTTTCAGCATCGTCCCTGCAGTTACCTGATATCCGCGAAGAAACGCGTCTGTTTCCATCCGCTTCTTTCCTTCCAGCTGCACTTCCTTCAGAATCAGTGCATCCCTTCCGCATGCAACATGAATGCCGGATTTATCCACACCAATGATCGTTCCCGGTGCTTCTTTTCCACATTCTGCACGCTCAACTGCACATTTCCACACCTTCAGCGTCTTTCCATTAAGAAACGTATATGCACTCGGCCACGGATTCAGTCCACGCACCAGTCTTTCCAGTTCAACAGCACTTTTTGAAAAATCCATCAGACCCATTTTCTTGCTGATCATAGCTGCATACGGTGTCGGGCTCTCTTCCGGCTGTTTTGTATAAACAGCAGTTCCATCTACAATTGAAGGAAGCGTTCTGATCAAAAGAGCGGCACCTTCCTCTGCCAGTTTGTCAAAAAGGCTTCCACCTGTCTCATCCTCTGCAAGTGGTACGACTGCCTGAGAGATCATATCTCCCGTATCCAATCCAACCCCCATCTGCATGATCGTTACACCGGATTCTTTTTCTCCGTCGATCACGGCCTGCTGGATCGGTGCCGCACCTCTGTATTTCGGCAGAAGCGATGCATGAATATTCAGGCATCCATACTTTGGCATATCCAGGATCGTCTTTGGAATGATCTGTCCAAAAGCGGCTACGATGATCATATCCGGTTCCAGTTTTTTTAAAGTTTCCACAAATTCCGGTTCACGCACTTTGAGCGGCTGATAAACCGGAATATCGTGTTTCATTGCTTCTTCTTTGACCGGTGTCGGCAGAAGTGTCTTGCCTCTTCCCTTTGGTTTATCCGGCTGTGTTACAACTGCAGTCACCTCATATCCATTCTGTACAAGTGCCGCAAGAGGCGGTACCGCAAAATCCGGCGTTCCCATATAAACAATTTTCATATAGTAGTCTGCTCCTCTTTTCTCCCATTATACATGGGGCTGTTTCATTATTTAATCTGTGATCACCTTAATTGCTCTTTATTGCAATCAGTCTTCCTCATAGCTGGTTCTGTGGAGTTCTCCCTCAACCAGATCTGTGTACATTTTTCCGTCAAGATGATCGATTTCATGGCAGAATGCACGCGCCAGAAGTTCGGTTCCCTCATAGATCACTTCATTCATATCTTCATCCATGGCTTTAACTTTGACATAGTTTGGGCGAGTCACCTGACCTGCCATTCCCGGTACGCTTAAGCAGCCTTCGTCACCGGTCTGTTCTCCGGAAGTTTCAAGGATTTCCGGATTGATCAGTACGATCGGGCCTTCTCCTACATCAATGACTACAATTCGTTTCAGAATACCGACCTGTGGTGCTGCAAGTCCGACACCCATTGCCTCATACATGGTATCCAGCATGTCATCGATCAGTGTTATGATCTTTGGAGTTACTTCTTTTACCGGCTTGCTGATTTTTCGCAAAACCGGATCTTCTTCTGTTCTGATTACTCTGATTGCCATATTATTCTTCCTCTCTTTTTCTTCTTTTGTGGTGCATATAAATACTGCGGATTGCTCCACAACAAATTGTTCTCGCGATCCTGATATTTATGTATAGTCAAACTGAATATATAATTTCCGGAATCCGGAATTTACTTCAATGTATTTCTCTGTTTTATTCTTTATGTCCTGAAGTACACGTTCATCTTTGTGTTTCAGATACAATACCTTTCGGTAGATATCATTTACCTTTCCCACGGATGCATATGCAGGGCCGATCACATGTACTCTGTACTTTCCGCTAATGCGCTCTACAAACTTCGCAAGATAGTCCATTCCCTGCTCCAGAAGCTTCTCATCTTCTCCGGATGCCAGCACAGACAGCATATGTGCCGCCGGTGGATAATCCATCAGCATACGGTATGCCATCTCTTCCTGATAAAAAGCTTCGTAATCCTGCTTTGCAGCCGCCTGAATGCTATAGTGATCCGGATGATAGCTCTGTATGATCGCCTCACCGGCTTTTCTCCCTCTGCCAGAACGGCCGACGGCCTGTGTCAGCAGCTGAAATGTACGTTCTGCACAGCGATAGTCAGCAGCATTCAGCGACAGATCTGCCGCAATCGCACCGACCAGCGTCACATCCGGAAAATCATGTCCTTTAACGATCATCTGCGTACCTACCAGAATATCTGCTTTGTGTTCTGCAAAAGATGACAGTATTTTCTCGTAACTTCCTTTTGTTCTCGTTGTATCGTAATCCATTCGAAGAACGCGTGCCTTTGGAAAAGTCTTTCGAAGAACCTGCTCAATCTGCTGTGTCCCGGCTTTAAAACCGCCGATATACGGAGAACCACACATCGGACATTTTTCCACCTGTGGCTGTTCATAGCCACAATAATGACAGACCAGCTTTCCGTTGTTGTGTTCTGTCAGCGCCACATCACAGTGTGGACATTTCAACGCTTCCCCACAGGAACGGCAGGATACAAAACCGGCATATCCCCTTCTGTTCAGAAAAAGTACTGACTGTTCTCCTCTCTCCAGTCTCCTCTCAACTGCAGTCTTCAGACTACGGCTTAATATGGAACGGTTGCCGTTTTTTAATTCCTCGCGAAGGTCTACAACAGTAACTTCCGGAAGCGGCCGGTCCTCATAGCGTGCTTCCAGCTTTACCAGACGATATTCTCCGTCTTTTGCCTTTGTATACGCTTCAAGTGATGGAGTAGCCGAGCCCATGACAAGGCGGGCATTTTCCATCTGTGCACGATATTCTGCCGTTTCTCTTGCATGGTATCTTGGGCTGTTTTCACTTTTATATGTCTGTTCATGTTCCTCATCAATGATGATCAAACCCAGTCTGGAAAAAGGTGTAAACAGAGCAGAACGGGGGCCAACCATAATCTGGATCTCACCACGTTTTGCCCTCTTGAACTGATCATATCTCTCTCCCTGTGAAAGTCTGGAATTCAACACAGAAACTTTATCCCCAAACCATCCATAAAACCTGCGGACTGTCTGATAAGTCAGGGCAATCTCCGGAATCAGTACGATAACCTGTTTTCCTTCATTCACTGTCTGTTGAATCAGTTTCATATAAATCTGCGTCTTTCCACTTCCAGTCACTCCATGGATCAAAACCGGACGTGGTGTTTCCTGCTTCCACTCTTCCTGAATCTGCAACAGCGCAGCTTCCTGTGTCTCTGTAAGCATGGACAGTTGTTTCCGTGGAATATCAGAACCGTCTACCGGCATTCGATAGACTTCATCCTGTGTCACCAGCACTGCACCCTGATCCACCAGCGGCCTTATAACAGATGCTGTCATCCCAAGTTCTCTGGACGCTTTTGTATAATCCAGTTTCTTCTCTTTCAGAAGCGCCCGAACCAGTCTTGCCCTGGCTTTGCATCTGCCACTCTCCAGTTCCGCTTCCAGCTGCTCTGCCGCTGCCACATCCATATTCAGTACTATATAACGTTTTTCTTTTGCTTTGACCTTTTCCCTGACCGGAAGAACCGTTTTCAGCGCCTGCACCATTGTAGAACCGTATCGGTTCTTCATCCATGCTGCAAGTGCGATCAGGCGTTCTTCTGTGGTCTCCTCACTGCTGCAGATTCCATGAAGTTCTTTCATTTTGGATATATCAAATGCCGGTTTGTCAGAAAGGCCTGTCACATATCCCTTTCTTTCATGATTACCGTTTCCAAAGGGAATGGTCACTACCATTCCCAGTTGAATCTCTGCTTCCAGTTCTTTCGGAACTCTGTATTGAAAACTGCGGTCAAGCTTTTCGTGGGATATATCCACAATGATATCCGCGTAGATCATTTATCTGCTCTTTCTTTATCCTCCTGAAGAATCTCTGCGATCAGGACTCTTTCATCCATAGGATACTTCTTACCTTTGATCTCCTGATAATCTTCATGTCCTTTTCCTGCCAGAACAATGATATCTCCGGGTTCTCCATGATGGATTGCATAGGCAATCGCTTCTTTGCGGTCACAGATCTCGACATATTTTCCATCCGTCTTACTGATGCCGATCTTAATATCATCAATGATATCCTGTGGCTCTTCAAATCTCGGGTTATCGGATGTGATGATCGTCAGATCTGCCAGTCTGCCAGAGACCTCTCCCATCTCATAACGGCGGGATTTTGCACGGTTTCCTCCACATCCAAACAGGCAGACCAGTCGATGCGGATGATATTCTCTTAATGTAGTAAGCAGACTCTCCAGTGCCATTGCATTATGTGCATAGTCGATCATCAATGTAAATTCATCAGAAACTTTGATCACCTCGATACGCCCCTTGACTCTCGCCACTTTCAGTGCCTTGATGATGTTTTCCTGTGATACATTGAAATGACGACAGATTGCGATTGCAGTCAGTGAATTATAAATACTGAATTTACCCGGAATATCAATTTCAACCGGGAATTCCATCAGTCCTTTCAGCTGATAAGAGATACCGAGATATCCTTTGCCGCCTACCATATGTGCATCTTCTGCACGCAGATCAGCTTCCGGAGAAAATCCGTAAGTTTCCAGCTGACAGGTATGCCCTTCGATAATTCTCTCAAAGTGTTCATCATCTCTGTTGACAATTCCCACACGACACTGCTGGAGCAGCATAGATTTGCATCTGAGATAATCATCAAAATCCTTATGCTCGTTTGGTCCGATATGATCTGGTTCAATATTGGTAAAGATACCATAATCAAAAACAAATCCCTGTGTACGGTGAAGCATCAGTCCCTGTGAAGAAACTTCCATAACTACACAGTCACATCCTGCATCTACCATTTTACGAAAATATTCCTGCACCAGATAAGATTCCGGAGTTGTGTTGCTTGCCGGAATGGATTCTTCTCCAATGATCGCTTCGATGGTTCCGATCAGTCCAACTTTGTATCCTGCATTTTCGAGAATGGATTTTACCATATATGTTGTGGTAGTTTTTCCTTTTGTTCCGGTAATTCCGATCGTTTTCAGTTTCTCCGCCGGATGTCCAAAATATGCAGCGGAAATAAAGGCCATCGCATAACGGGTATCTGCAACTTTGATCACAGTTACATCTTCCGGTGCTTCTACCTCTTCTTCAACAACGAGTGTTTTCGCACCTTTCCTGATCACATCCGGTACAAATTTGTGTCCATCTACAACCGCACCGCGAATGCAGATAAACAGGGAATTTTCTTCTACTTTTCGGGAGTCATATACAACTGTAGAGACTTCCTGTTCTGTGCTGCCCTGACAACAGATATATTTCAAACCTTCCAATAATGTTGATACTTTCATATTGTCCTCCTCTGCCTAGGGATATATACTCCATTACAGAATAGCACAAACAGATTCTCTTTTCAATGTTTGTAGATTTTGTCTTCCTTTTCTGCTTTTCTGCTTTTTACAAAACATCACTGAATATAGTCTTGCCATCTTCTTTAACTGGCAGTATAATAGGAAAGTAAAATTACAAAACAGGGGAGCTGGCTGAAGCCGGCTGAGAGGAAACTGATTGGTTTCGACCCTTAACCTGATTTGGATAATGCCAACGTAGGGAAATACCAGACACATTGAACGAAGGTACCCCTGCGGTATCTTCTTTTTTGTTATCAGATTTTTAAGAAGCTGTCAATGGCTCATCCCTCATCAGGTAGAACAGGAGGTTTACTCAAAATGAACACAAAAGAAACAACATCCACTCAGAAGCTGGCCATTGCAGGTGTACTGACAGCAGCTGCTGTTGCCGGAAGTCTGATCAGCGTTCCTGTTGCCGGAAGCAAATGTGCTCCGGTCCAGCATATGGTCAATGTCTTTGCAGCAGTCATGCTTGGCCCATGGTGGGGAATCGGCATTGCTTTTTGTGCAAGTCTGATCCGCAACCTGCTAGGAATCGGCAGTCTTCTTGCCTTTCCCGGAAGCATGGTTGGCGCCTTATGCTGTGGTCTGGTCTTCCGACTCACCCGCAAATTAAGTCTTACCTGTGTTGCAGAAGCACTGGGAACCGGAATCCTTGGAGGTCTTGCAGCCTATCCGGTAGCCAAACTTCTCATGGGACTTGCCCCGGCCGGATTCACCGTATACATGATCCCGTTTTTTATCTCAACATTTACCGGAAGTGTACTGGCCTTTATCCTGCTTCGTGTTTTTGAAAAAAGCCAGGTATTTCTTGCCGCCAGGAGATAATTTATGTCACTTAATAATATAGAAGAAATTTCTTTCTGCATTCACCAGAATGCTCCCAAGATTCATTGTCTCACTAATCCGGTAACCATGCAGGATGTTGCCAATCTACTGCTTGCAGCCGGCGGAAGTGCCGTAATGGGACAGGATGAACAGGAAGTCGAAGAAATCACTTCTTTCTGTCATGGAACCCTTCTGAATACCGGAGTACCGGACATTGCCAAAATACAGGCCTGCATCCTTGCCGGACAGAAGGCAAATGCCCTTGGCCACCCGGTCGTCCTGGATCCGGTCGGCGCCGGTGCCAGCACATTTCGAAGAAAAGAGCTGCAAAAACTTCTTCAAACCGTTCATCCGACTGCTGTTCGCTGTAATCAGGAAGAAGCCGTTGTTCTATGTTCTCTTCTTTCAGATACCGACAGTCCCGAGAAACACGGCGGTGTAGAAAGTTCCCTGCAGATGGCGGAACGTGATGTCTGTCTGATTGCAGGGCAGGCGGCATCTCTTCTCAACTGCACAGTTCTGATCACGGGCAAAGAGGATGTGGTATCTGATGGAAAGCAGACACAGATTCTGACCGGCGGTGACTCCAGGATTCGACGAATCACCGGTGGCGGATGTATGCTTTCTGCACTCTGCACATTATTTCTGTGTACGGACACTTCTGCATTTGATGCGGTCCGTGCCGCCGGAGCACTCTGGCGTGAAACTGCCCTTGAAGCAGGCAGACGAACAGACGCAGAAAAATCCGGCATTGGAAGTTTTCATGTACATCTTTTTGATGTACTGGAAGAGAAATTAATGTACACCTCGAAACATAAATTCTGATCAGATATTGGAGAAAGACCTATGAAAATATCACCAGAACAGCTGAAACTGTATGCTGTTACAGACCGAAGCTGGCTGAAACCCGATGAAACACTTGCATCCGTTACCGAGGAACTCCTTCGCGCAGGTGTCAGCTGTGTCCAGCTTCGTGAAAAAAATGCTTCTGACGAAGAAATCCTTCAGGAAGCCGCCCTTTTAAAAGAAATATGTGAACGTTACAATGTTCCACTGATCATCAATGACCGCCCGGATCTTGCACAGAAAGCAAATGCTTCCGGTGTTCATGTCGGACTTTCTGATATGGGCATCCAGAAAGCACGTCAGCTTCTCGGGCCTGACTTTATCATCGGCGGAAGTGCCCATAATGTCGAAGAAGCACTTGCAGCCCAGAATGCCGGAGCAGACTACATAGGCTGCGGTGCAGTCTTCGGAAGCACCACTAAAACCAACGTCACACAACTTCCTGTCGAAACTCTGCGAGCGATCTGTCAGGCTGTAGAAATTCCGGTTGTTGCAATCGGCGGTGTTACTGCTGACAACCTTTATCTTCTTGCAGGAAGTGGGATTTCCGGTGCCGCCGTTGTCAGCGGACTTTTTAAACCTGATAACAAAGCCGAAGCCGTCAGACATTTTCTTACGGAACTGCAAAAACTGTAAATCTCAACAAAACAATAAGGAATAACACGATTATGAAAACAGTATTAACGATTGCCGGAAGCGACTGTAGTGGTGGTGCCGGCATTCAGGCAGATATCAAGACCATGATCATGAACGGAGTCTATGCCATGAGTGCGATCACAGCTCTGACCGCCCAGAACACAACCGGTGTTTACGGAATTCAGGAAACCTCTCCGGAATTTCTTGACAACCAGCTGGACTGCATCTTTACTGACATTTTTCCTGATGCAGTTAAGATTGGCATGCTCTCATCCGCTGAGATCATGCATCACGTTGCTGTCAAATTACAGCAGTACCATGCACACCATATCGTACTGGATCCTGTTATGATCTCCACCAGCGGACATCGTCTGATGGACAAAGATGCCGAGCAAACACTTCAGAAGGAACTCTTTCCTCTTGCAGAGATCATCACACCCAATATTCCAGAAGCTGAAGCGCTCACCGGACTGCAGATCACAAATGCTGACTCTATGGAAGAAGCTGCTCACAAACTTTATGAAAGCTTTCACATTTCTGTCCTTCTGAAAGGCGGCCATCGCATCAACGATGCAAATGACCTTCTTTATACAAACGGACATGGCATCTGGCTGCATGGTGAACGCATCAACAATCCAAATACTCACGGCACCGGCTGCACACTTTCCAGTGCGATTGCCTCAAATCTTGCCAGAGGATTTTCTCTTGAAGATTCTGTGCGCCGTTCCAAGCAGTATCTGACTGATGCCCTGAAGGCACAGCTGGATCTCGGACATGGTTCTGGTCCACTGGACCACACCCTTGGAAAAACACAATAAAAATTATCATTTACATAGAAGGAGAATATACCATATGACAACTTATACAACACAGATGGATGCCGCACGCAAAGGCATCGTAACCCCTCAGATCAAAACTGTTGCAGAAAAAGAACACATGCCGGTTGAAAAAATGATGGAACTGGTTGCCGAAGGTAAAGTAGCGATCTGTGCCAACAAACATCATACCTGCCTGAACCCGGAAGGTGTCGGCAGCATGCTGCGCACCAAGATCAATGTAAACCTTGGTGTATCCAGAGACTGCAAAGATTATGATATCGAAATGCAGAAAGTTATGAAAGCAGTAGATCTCGGTGCAGAAGCGATCATGGACCTCTCCAGCCACGGCAATACACAGCCGTTCCGCCAGAAACTGACACATGAGTGTCCTGCAATGATCGGAACCGTTCCGGTATACGACAGTGTCATTCATTATCAGCGTGATCTCTCTGAACTGACTGCTCATGATTTCATCGACGTAATTCGCCTTCATGCTGAGGACGGTGTTGATTTTGTTACTCTCCACTGCGGAATCACAAGAAAGACCATCGAGCAGATCAAAAAACACAAACGTAAAATGAACATTGTAAGCCGTGGTGGAAGCCTTGTATTTGCATGGATGAGCATGACCGGTGAAGAAAATCCGTTCTATGAATACTTCGATGAGATTCTGGACATCTGTGAAGAGCATGACGTTACTATTTCTCTTGGAGATGCATGTCGTCCTGGCTGTCTGGCTGATGCCACTGATGTATGCCAGATTGAAGAGCTGGTACGTCTTGGAGAGCTTACCAAACGTGCATGGGCTCATAACGTACAGGTCATGGTTGAGGGACCAGGTCATGTGCCGCTTGATCAGGTTGCTGCCAACATGAAAGTTCAGCAGACCATCTGCATGGGAGCGCCATTCTATGTACTCGGACCTCTCGTTACAGATATCGCACCTGGATACGACCATATCACTGCTGCAATCGGTGGTGCTGTTGCAGCCATGAACGGAGCCGCATTCCTCTGCTATGTAACACCGGCAGAACATCTGGCTCTTCCGAATGTAGAAGATGTCAAACAGGGAATCATTGCTTCTAAAATTGCCGCTCACGCTGCCGATATTGCAAAA
>OGRN01002981.1_pt1 | contig 12423 bp, 12 predicted proteins | sample 1553401 | NCBI WGS metagenome assembly OGRN01 (sample SAMEA2580096, study PRJEB22360) | human gut metagenome | biome: human gut; feature: human-associated habitat; material: faeces | place: Denmark | collected 2008/2010 | reverse complement strand
TTTTGGAGCCGATGGGTCTGCGCCTGCCGCAGATCACGTCCATCATGCGCCGTTTGCGCAAAATGGGTCTGCCGGTCAGCGAGACGGTTTTAAATGTAGACGAAGCCGTTATGGAGCTTTTGCCGCTCCTCAAAAAAAGGAAAGAGGAGGACAAAAACCATGCTATCTGATGTCACCATGGGGCAGTTTTTCCCCGGCAAGTCCGTCATGCACCGGCTCGATCCGCGCATTAAAATGTGCCTGACCGTGTATTTCATCGTGCTCATTTTCTGCTCGAAGAATTTTGTCACGCTCGGCGCGACGATTCTTATGAGTCTGCTTGGCGTGGTGCTTTCCAAAGTACCGCTGAAGCTCTATTTAAAAAGCATGAAGCCTATTTTGTTCATCGTGGTGTTCACCGGCGTATTGAATTTGTTTTACGGCACCGGCGACCCGATCTTCACGCTCGGGTTCATTCACATTACGCGAAACGGTATCGTGAACAGCATCATGATCGCCGTGCGCATCGTGGTGCTCATCCTCATCAGCTCTATTCTGACGTTCACAACGTCCCCGACGCAGTTGACGGACGCCATTGAGCGCCTGCTAAAGCCGCTTTCCGTGCTGCATGTGCCGGTGCACGAGTTCGCCATGATGATGACCATCGCGCTGCGGTTCGTGCCCACCTTGCTGGAGGAGACAGACAAAATCATGGCCGCCCAGAAAGCCCGCGGCGCGGACATGGAAAGCGGCGGCATCACCCAGCGCATCCGGGCCTTGGTGCCGGTGCTCATCCCCCTGTTTGTGTCGGCTTTCCGCCGGGCCTTTGACTTGGCCACCGCCATGGAGAGCCGCTGCTACCACGGCGGTGAGGGGCGCACGAAAATGAAGGTGCTGCACCTTTCAAAAGACGATTATATTACGCTTATCGTGTGCGTTTTGTACCTTGCGGCGTTCATCACAGCGAACATTTTGCTGCCTGCCGCCATTGTGCGATAAAATTGAGGAGAAGCTATGGAACGAAACCTGCTGCTGAAAATTCAATATGACGGCAGCGCGTACCACGGCTGGCAGGTGCAGGAAAACGCCCGCAGTGTGCAAGGGGTGTTTCAGGAGGCGTTAAAGCAGGTTTTGCATACGCAGCCGGACATCAAAGCGTGCAGCCGTACAGATACCGGCGTGCACGCGCGGGAATTCTGCCTGAGCATGAAGCTTTCGCACAATATCCCGCCGGAGCGCCTTTTGGGCGCACTCAATCATTTTCTGCCGCCGGACATTGCTGTGCTTTCCTGCGAAGAAGTGCCGCTTGATTTTCACGCACGGTACTCCTGCTGTGGAAAACGGTATGTGTATGAAATCTGGAACAACCCCATTCGCAGCCCGTTTCTGCACGGGCGCGCGCTGCACTACTACCACCATATCGATGAAAAAAAGCTGAACGAAGCCGCGCAACACTTTTTGGGTGCGCACGATTTCACTTCGTTCTGTACACTCGATAACCGTGACATGGGGGACTTTACCCGCACGGTTACGGAAAGCTCCGTCACGCGCGAGGGCGACATGGTGCGCTTTACCGTGGCGGCGGACGGGTTCCTTTACAACATGGTGCGCATCATGACGGGCACTTTGCTCGCCGTGCAGCAGGGGCGCTTTGTCCCCGAGGACATCCCGAAGATCATCGAGGGGAAAAACCGCAAGCTTGCGGGGCCGACCGCCCCGGCGTGTGGTCTGTATTTAGAAAAAGTGTTTTATAAACCGCAAATATAATGCCTGCGGTTCGGTTGGATAAATGTTCTGTATTCCGATTTTATAACGCGGAATAAGGGAGAAAAGTATGGCAAGAAAAAAGCATGAAGCGGAAAAAAAGCACGCGCTGCGCAAAAAAGAAGCACCGCCTGTGCAGGATATGCCGGATGAAACGGAACACCCCGCGCTTTCGGAAAAGAAAAAGCCGCGCGTATCGAAGCTTTTGTACCGCATCATTGCGGCGCTGCTCATCGCGGTAGTGCTGCTTATCATTTTGGAAAATAAAGATAATTTAACGCCGGAAAACATCGGCAACTGGATCCGCACAAAGGCATTCGGCTTTGGCGACGGCTATCCGGCGGAGCTGACCGGCAGCACCGCGCTTGTAGGTAATTTCGGCGCGGCTGACGGCAATTTGTACGTTGTGAGCGACACGGCGCTGACGGTTCTGAACGGCTCCGCAAAGGAGATGTTCTCTGCGCGCCACAGCTACAACGACCCCGCGGTCTCCGAAGCGAGCGGACGCTACCTTTTGTATAACGCCGGCGGCACGGGTTATCGTGTGGAGACGTCCTCCGGCACGGAGATTTCCGGCACGAGCGACAGCAGTATCACGACCGGCGTCATTTGCGATTCCGGCAAATTTGCGCTGGCGGTGCAGCCCTCGGACTACGCCTCCGAGCTGCGCGTATATAACAAAAACGGCAGCTTGCAGTATAAATACAGCTTTGCGGATTCCTACATTACGGCGGTGGCACTGAATACGGACGGCACAAGAGCCGCGGTGGCAAGCACCATCACGCACGCAGGTACGCTCATTTCGCGCATTACGGTGCTGGATATGTCCGAAACGGAACCGATAGCGGAGTACGAAAGCGACGGCAACCTGATTTTTGCCGTGCAGTGGAACCGCAGCGGCCGCGTGACGGCCATCGGCGACACGGAAACGCTCGTCAGCGATACGAGCTATAACTTCACGCCGTATGCGTATGACGGCCGCACCGTGACGGCCTACACGCTCATCCCTTCGGGCGCGGTGGTCTCCGTTTCCAACTATGCTTACGGCGGCGACAGCACGCTGCTCATTTTCCGTGACAGCGCAGAGCCCGTGGAAAGCGACCTTTCCGGCCGCGCCGTGTGGCTTTCCGCAGCGGGCAATAAGGTGGCGGCGCTGCTTTCAAGCTCCGTTGTGTCCACGGACCTCACGACCGGGCGGCAGGAAGCCGCCTGCAATGTGCCGGCCGATACAAAAAGCATCGCCATGGCGGACGAAAGCACCGTGTATCTGCTCGGCGTGCGCGAGATTCGGAAAGAAAATCTTAAGGTGATCGAGGCCGATAATACATTGTCGCAAACAGAGTAATGTGGTATAATCACTGTATCGCACAAGGCGCGCGGCAGGCGCGCCGGAAAAAGGAGAGTGTTTTTATTGGGATGGATATTTGACATTGCCGTTGTGGTGCTCGTCATCATCGCGGCCGTCATCGGTGCAAAAAAGGGATTTTTCAGAGCATGCTTTGATTTCTGCGGCGCGCTCATCGCGATGATTGCGGCGGGGCTTTTGAGCAGTCCTGTTGCAGAGTGGATCTTTACAACGTTCTTTCGCCCCTCGCTTGTGGAGAAGATCTCTGCGGCGGTCATGGGGCTTGGCGCGGGCGATGCCGTGAACACCGTTTTCGATGCCTTCCCGGAGCTTATCCAGCGCGCGCTTGAGGCTGCCGGCATCACACAGGGCAGTATCATGGCGCAGGTGCAGGATAAGACGGACAGCATCGCAGAGGCCATTACGGATGCGCTCAGCCCCATGCTCATCAACGTCATCGGCGTGTTTGTCATGCTGGTGCTATTCGTATTGTTCATCGTGGTACTGAGAGGCGTTGCAACGCTTTTAACGGGCATTTTCTCGCTGCCGGTCTTAAGCGGCATCAACGGTGCGCTCGGCGCAGTATTCGATGTGTTGATGCTCGTGCTCATTTTGTGGGTCGTCCTCGCGTGTACGCAGGTATTTGTGCCCATGCTGAGCGCAGCGCAGCAGGTAAAGGTGCAGGCGTTTGAGAATACTTCCATGCTTTTGAAGCTGCTTGGCAGCTTTAACCCCGCTTACCACTTAATGCAGTGAGCAGCGGCTAAAAGGAGATTCGGAAATTCGTAAGGGAAAGGAACTACACTATGTCTGATGCCAAAAGCCAAAAGACAAAGAAACCCATCAATCAGAATTTAACGGTGCCGAACGCCATGTCTGTGTTCCGCATTTTGGTCATTCCGTTTTTTGCGTATTTTTTTCTGAAAGGCAACCTCACAGCGGCCATCGTCGCACTGGGGCTTTCCGGCCTTTCCGATGCGCTGGACGGCATGATCGCGCGGCACTTCAACCAGATCACGGAATTAGGCAAAATGCTGGATCCGTTAGCCGATAAGCTGACGCAGGGCACGGTGGCCATCTGTATCGCCGTGCACTACCCGTCCATTTGGCCGCTTTTGGCGCTGCTCGTCTTAAAGGAGCTCGTCATGTTGTGCGGCGCATGCTATCTGCTGAAAAACGGCAAAAAGCCGTGCGCGGCAAAGTGGTACGGCAAAGTCTCCACAACACTGTTTTATATCGCCATCGGACTCATCGTCGTCATGGACGGCTTTATGAAGGTTTCCGAGAGCACGTTCAATATCGCGTCCACTACGGCGCTCGTCATCACGGCGGGCTTCATGGTGTACACGTTCATTCGATATTTCGGCGTGTTCCGCGAAATTTTGAGATCGACCGACGGCAAATACGATTTGAACCTGCCCGAAGAAATGCGGGCAAAGAAAGAGCGCACACCGAAAAACTAACGGTCTGCGCCGGAAAGGAAAATGTCTATGATGATGTGTACACGCTGCAAGAAGCGGCCTGCGGTTGTGTTCGTTTCCCCTTCAACGGATATGAACGCCACGCAGGGCTACTGTCTTGTCTGCGCAAAAGAACTCGGCATTAAGCCGGTGAATGATATTATGGAGAAAATGGGCATCACGGAGGAGCAGCTGGAGGCGATGACCGAAAGCATGAACGATTTGATGTCGATGTCCGACGACGGCAGCTTTGAGCCGGGCGGCGCGGTGCCGTTCCCGTCCGAACTGCTGGGTCAATTCGGTATGAACGCAAACGGTGACGGCACAGAGCCGGCAACCCGCGAAAGCCAGCCGAATGACAAGAAAAAGAAGGAGAACTTCCACAAATCGAAGCGTAAGCACATTGCGGCGTACTGCACCGACCTCACCATGAAGGCGAGAAACGGCGAGCTGGATGCCATCATCGGCCGCGAGCGCGAGATTGAGCGTGTGGTGCAGATTTTGTCCCGCCGCACAAAGAATAATCCGTGTCTCATCGGTGAGCCGGGCGTCGGTAAAACGGCCGTTGCTGAGGGGCTTGCCCTGCGCATTGCGGCAGGCGAAGTGCCCGCGAAGCTGCGCAAAAAAGAAGTGCAGCTTCTGGATCTCACGGCGCTCGTCGCCGGTACGCAGTTCCGCGGCCAGTTTGAAAGCCGCATCAAGGGACTTGTGGACGAAGTGAAGCAGGACGGCAACATCATCCTCTTCATCGATGAGGTGCATAACCTCGTCGGCACAGGCGATGCAGAGGGCAGCATGAACGCGGCGAACATTCTAAAGCCTGCGCTGTCCCGTGGAGAAATTCAGGTCATCGGCGCAACGACGTTCTCCGAGTACCGCAAGTACATTGAAAAAGACGCCGCACTGGAGCGCCGCTTCCAGCCCGTCACCGTGACAGAGCCGTCCATCGACGACGCAACGGATATCATCCGCGGCATCAAAAATTACTACGAAAAATACCATAACGTGCGCGTTTCCGACCAGATTGCGAAGCGCATCGTCGTGCTTTCCGAGCGATATATCAGCGACCGTTACCTGCCGGATAAGGCCATCGATTTGTTGGACGAAGCATGCGCCTGCGCTGCGCTGCGCAACAAAAAGCTTGCGGATTATGAAGAAGCAAATTTGAAGCTCGAAAAGCAGCGCAAGGCGGAAGCCGAGATCGAGGGCGCAGAGAATGTCGATTACGAAGCGCTTGCCGAAGCAAAATATAAAGTCGCGGCGCTCGAAAAAGAGCTTGCCGCGTTTGACCCGAACGAAGTCACCGCACCGGTAACGGAAGCGGATCTCGCGTATGTCATCGAGCTTTGGACGGGCATTCCCGCTGCAAAGATTGAGCAGAGCGAGCTCGGCAAGCTTGCTCACCTGGAAGAAAAGCTGAGCGAGCACATCGTGGGGCAGGAGGAGGCCGTCAAGGCTGTTTCCGCCGCCATCCGCCGCAGCCGCGTGCAGATCAACCCGCGCCGCCGCCCGGCCTCGTTCATCTTCGTCGGCCCCACCGGCACCGGCAAGACCGAGCTTGTGCGCGTGCTTTCGAAAGAGCTGTTCGATTCCCCGGAGACGCTCATCCGCCTCGATATGTCGGAGTTCATGGAAAAGCACTCGGTCTCGAAGATCATCGGTTCGCCCCCCGGCTATGTCGGCTACGATGAAGCCGGTCAGCTCACCGAAAAGGTGCGCCGCCGCCCGTATTCCGTTCTGCTCTTCGATGAGATCGAAAAAGCACACCCGGATGTTATGAACATCCTGCTGCAAATTCTCGACGAAGGCCGCATTACGGATGCGCACGGTCGCACGGTCAACTTTGAGAACACCGTCATCGTCATGACCTCCAACGCGGGCAGCAACAGCCGTGAAGCGCTCGTCGGCTTCACCCGCACCAGCGCGGACATCAGCCGCGAAAAGGCCATGCGCGCGCTGTCTGATTTCCTGCGTCCCGAGTTCCTGAGCCGCATCGATGAGATCGTCGTCTTCCGCCCGCTGAATGAGGAGGACTACAAGAAGATCGCGGTGCTCATGCTGAACGAGTACGTCGGCACGCTTAATGAGCGTGGCATCACGCTGCGCTGGACGGACGAAGCCGTCGCGAACATCGCGCACCGTGCCGCAGGCGGCAAGAGCGGCGCCCGCGACATCCGCAATACCATCCGCCGCACCGTGGAAGACAAAATCGCATCTCTCATCGTCGAGAAAGGCGAAGGCAACGTCACCGGTATTCTCGTCACCGAAAAGGACGGCGAGATCGACGTGGAGTCAATTTAAGCTTATAAACCGCAAATCCCCGCACAGCGCTGTTCATTAAAAGCCTGTGCGGGGATTTTTGTATGCGGAGGAAGTAAGTCCGGTGTATTCAGTTTGTCAGGATGATGGCCTGCTCGAAAAGGGCGGTGTAGGCGACCTCTACGCTGTCTTTGCCGTAGTAGATGTCCTGACCGGCGAGAGGGTCACTGAAGTAGTAGCCGTTTTCGTCATAGCCCGTAAGGATGAGCGCATGCATGGGGTAGACCCACGTAATCTCCCGGCCGGTCTCCGGCACCGTCCAAATGTCGCTTTCAATCGGTGGCTCCATGCAGATAGTCGCCCAGATCATCACCGGGGTGTTGTTGTCAATATAGCTTTTTAGGCGATAAAGCGGCACGCCGCTCAGACGCTCGGCGTGGTAGCCGGTGTTTGTGAGAAACTCGTTCATGGCGCGTTCAATGACGGTGGAGTAGCATCCCCAGCCGGTTTCCGAAAACGGGTCGCCGGGGAACGCCTCCCATGGGTCGCAGCCGACAAGCTCTCCGTTTTCGTCCGTGTGCGGCGCGTCGCCCGTCGGCAGGTAATAGGAAGCAAATTCCTCCGCCGTGACGGTGCAGCCGTAGTAGTTTAACAGCATGGCGGCGCTGGCGCTTTCGCAGCCCGTGGGAAGCGTTGGCAGCTGCGAAATGTACGGCACGTCTTTAATGCGGCGGGTGGGTGCCTGCGCGGGGAAAATATCGGCGTAGGCAAGCGCGGGCGTAAAGCGCAGCAGCGCCGCGGCGAGCACGCCGAACACGAGTATCACCGGCAAAAGGCACAAAATGCGTCTGCGCCGCCGTGCGCGGTGCTTTAGGCGGCGCAGCACAGTGCTGCGCCGGAAGCTTTCGGGTGCCAAATTTGCATTTTTGCGCGTTTGCATAAAGATCCCCCTTTTTAAAACTTCTTTATAAACGGGTGAAAATTTCTCTTAGCAGAGTGAGCACAAGCAGGTGAGCGGGGTAAAACAGGTAGTAGCCCCACTGCAAAACTTTGCTTCGGCGACCAAGCGTGTGGTTGTAGCATAAAAGAAGCGGTACACACAGCAGTACGAACGGCCTCAGCCACACGGGCAGCGTAGAGCCGTAGACGAAATATTGCAAAACATACAAAAGCGTGACGAGCCCGAAAAACGCCCATTGCTTTTTGGGGCTTTCCCGAAAGACTGCAAAGCCGAAGATCCACAGCACGGCGATGTAATTCCAGTTTGCGGGGTAGGCGAGCAGGCAGCACAGCCCGAGCAAAAGCAGTCGCACCCAAACGGGTGCGCGCAGCCGTTTCCACAGCGTGACGGCGAGAAGCCCCAAAAAGAGCCCCCACAAAACGCCCGTCACGTACCAGAACTCCCAAACCGTGAATTTAAAGCACAGCGCATACGGCACATGGGAGATGACCGCCGCAATAAACAGCCGCAGCAGGTACTTTTTCAGATTCGACGTGTACGCGTAGCCCTCCGCGATGAAAAAGCACATGATGGGCGCGGCAATCTGCCCCACGGCGTGGAAAAACAGCGCGGCGGGCGCGGTATCTGCCAAAAAGACGGTGGCGGCATGGTCCAGCACCATGGCGAGGACCGCAATGAGCTTTAAGGTGTTTGCGTTCAGCGCGGGGCGCGAAAATGTGCACGCGGTTCTGTTTATATCGGTCATGCATTCGCCCCTCTCCTCTTTCTGCTTTAACTATACCGAAAAATACGCAAAAAAGTCCCCCGCAAACTGCAAAAAAGTTGCAAAATTTCGGGGGACGGGTGTTTGGCTTTTAGATTTTTAAGAGTAGAGGGGGTCAGCCGTCATAAACGTAAGCTTCTTGATAGGTGCTTTCACCGGATAAAAAGGTCTCCGAATGGTAAACGTCGGGGTTGGAAGGATCCAAACCGTAACCGGTGATGCTCTCGGAAATGGCATCGTAAAAAACCGTCATGGTGTAGCCGATCTCATTGCGCAGAACGATCAGAGATTCATCGCGGTAATCGATGGAGGAGGCGGAATCAATACTGTATACAAAGTTGTACAGCATGTCATACATGCTGTCTCGTAAATCCACAAGCAGTTCAACTCGCCAATCTTCTTCCGGGGTCGTATCAGGCGGAAAAGAGAATAAATGCGCGGGAAAATCATAGAAAGAGGCAAGAAGAGAGGTGTATTTATCCGACGTATAATAGCTTTCAACCTGACTTGTGAATTCGTCTGCATCTGCTTCTGCGTGCGTAGCGACGAAGAGTGCAGTAACGACAAGATTGAAAAACTCGCTGTCCTCCGGGAAAGCAGCCGTTGCGGCATCTATTTCCGTAGCATGTACATACAGCGGAATGCCGGATATGGGGGTGAAGACGAAATCCACAAGGAAATCTCTACCCTCTTTGGTGTTTACCGTTACATTCTGCGCGTAAATGTATTTTGGCAGCGTGGAAAAATTATCGTTTGGATCATACGTGTGCATATAGCCGGAAAACTGCATGTTGTCATTGATGGTGCATCCCTTTAAAAAAGGTTCAATAATGCTGCGCACGTAAAGATCGGACATATCAATATAAACATAAGGGTCTTGCAGTTGGTTGTTATAGGTATAGAAACGACTGTCGCCGGTGCTTTCGGCATATGTTTGTAGGTCGTCTGTAATGCGCATTTTTATGGAGTACGGAACAGACTGGTTATCGGAAGCGTACATCTGTGATTTAGAATCATCAATATCATTCCACGGCGGCAGGACAAGACTGGAGGGGTCTTCCAAATACAGCGGGCTTTCCGCGCCGGTAATCTGCGCGGCACTTTCCTTGTTTTTAAAGTTTGGCATCACGCGGCTAAATAGCATGGGGGAGAAATAGCCGAGCGTCAAAATGGCGGCGCAAAGGAACAAAGGCAGAAAAACAGAGAGAAAAATGTTGCGTTTCATATCGTTCTGCCTCCTTTGTAGCGGGTTTCGCGCTGCTTTTTGCGCTTCTGGCGTTCTTTTTCACGCGCCTTATCGCGTGTTTTCTCGCGCGGCGGGCGCTTCTGCAAAAGCGCTTCCAGCTCGTCGCCCTGACTTTTCGGAATGGGCGCTACATTCATGTGAATGATAATCGTGGTGCCCTTCTGGTAGGTGGAGCGAATTTCAAGCCGCGCTCCGTGGCGGCGGCAGATGTCGTCGCACAGCGCAAGGCCGAGGCCCGCGCCGCCTGCCTTGCGGCTGCGCGCTTTGTCTTCCATGTAGAACGCTTCCGTTGCGCGGCGCACGGTATCGGGCTTCATGCCCATGCCGCGGTCGATGACGGAGACCACCGTGTGGCCGTCCAGCTCGGACTGAATGAGCCAGATTTCGGAATTGTCCGGGGAAGCCTTCGCGGCGTTATCGATGAGGTTATAAAGCAGCGATAAAAACAGTTCGCGGTCAATGTGCAGCACGGCGTTTTTGTGCAGCGTTGTCAGCTTGATGCCGCGCCGCCCAAGCACCGGCGCCATGGTGGCGTGCACATCAGAGAAAAGCTGTGCCACGGGAATATCCGCAAAATCGAGCGGGGTGTTATCGGTAGAAGCCAGCGTCAAAAGCTTTGCGGAAAGCCCGCGCAAGCGCTTGGCTTCCTCCACAATGGCAGAGGCAAAGTCGCGCCGCTGCTCGTCCGTGACAACGCTTTTGATGCGCAGAATATCCGCAAAGCCCAAAATGCTCGTCAGCGGCGTTTTCATCTCGTGCGCCATGGCGTCCGCAAAGCGCTTGCGGCTTTCTGCAATACCGCGCAGCTTTTCCTCGCGCTCGTTGATGGAAGCGGTCATCTCGTTGATGCTGTGCGCAAGCGTTTTCAGTTCCGAGCTGCCCTTTTCCGGCATACGCACGGTGTAGTCGCCCGCGGCCGCCGCGCCGATGGTCTTTACGGCGCGTTTTAACGGGCGCAGAAACCCCAATACGGAAATGAGCAGCAGTACGGAAATACCGCCGCCGCAGCAAAGTCCCCACATGCGCGCGTTGTTCAGGTTGGCGTCGTGCTCGTCGTACACATTCGTAACGTCATACACCGTGCGCAGCTCATACGATATGGCTTCCAGCTTGATGATGGAGACCACCATGAGGTACGTCTTTTCTCCGGCGTCGAAGATCACCGTTTTGCCGTCCGTAATGGCATCGTTCGGCTTGACGGAAGCTAAATCATACGAAGCGCCGTTCAAGACCTCGGTGCCGACCGCCGTGATGGTCTTGCCGCCCTTTTTCACTTCTATCACGTCTGCGGTGGAAATGTCTGTCGTAATGGTATCCTTCAGCATGTCTGTCAGCTGATCGGTGCTCAAAAACAGCGTGTTCGCCTTTAAACGCTCATACGCCGCGTGGTTGGAAAGCGAAGCCGCCAATGCCGAATGTGCGGAAGCGGCGGAGTTGACCTCGCGGGCTATGGCACTGCGAAAGTGACTATCCAGTATGTAAAACTGCGTGAGCTGCACGGCGAGCGTGACGAACACGAGCGCAATGAGCGATATTTTTTGCCATAGCTTCATAAAAGACTTCCTTTACGCTTATCGGCGCTCTAAGCGGTAGCCGAGCTTCGGAATGGTGATGAGCTTGCCCTGCAATCCCATTTTGCGGCGCACCTGCTGCACGTGAATGTCCACACTGCGCGATTCACCGGTGAAATCAAAGCCCCAAATGTTTGAGAGCAGCTGCTCGCGCGTGATGGCAACGTCCGGATTGCGCATGAAAAAGACAAGTACGTCAAACTCCTTCGGTGTCAGCGCCACGGGCATGCCGTTTTTCAGCGCCGTGTGCTTTTCAATGTCCACCTGAATATCGCCGTAGCGCAGGTGCATTTCGCTTTTGCCCGCGCGGCGCAGCACCACTTCAATGCGCGCCAAAAGCTCCACGGGCTCAAACGGCTTTACAATGTAATCCTCTGCGCCGCCGCGCAGACCCTTTACCTTGTCCGCCACCGCGCCGAGCGCCGTCAGGAAATCACCGGCGTTTCGCAGCCTTCCCCGCGGATGTGCTCCAAAACGGCAAAGCCGTCCATGCCGGGCAGCATCACGTCGAGCAAAATGAGGTCATACGTGCCGTTTATAATGGTCTGTACGGCCTCTTCGCCGTCTGCGCAGCGGTCGTATTCGTAGTCGCCGATCGAGAGCGTGGCGGCCAGCATTTTCGAGATATTTTCATCGTCTTCCACAATCAGAATGCGGATCATACAGTCTTCCTCTTTTCCCCTTTTCGCCGGCACCCATCCGACGATTATGTTAACCCTATTGTAGCATAGAAAAAAGCGGGCTTCAAGGAAAGAAGCCCGCCGGTAACGGTGTGTAAATTCAATTTTGCAAAAATTTTGCAGAAAGGGAAAATTTAGCTTTCACCGTTCTCCGCTTTTTCGCGGTGGATGCGCAGCAAAGTGAAGCCGAACGGCGGCAGCTTGAAATCGCCGCCTGCGGGGTTCGGGTACGGCGCGCCGAAAATAAACTCTGCATTGTCAAGATGCAGCCCCAGAATGACCGCGTTTTCCATGCTGCGGTTCACGGCAACGAACAACGCGTCCTCGCCGCCTTCCGTTTCCACATAGCGCTCAAACGAAAGCACATTGTCGTGTGCATAAACACTGCGTAGGCC
>OGRN01002979.1_pt1 | contig 12428 bp, 12 predicted proteins | sample 1553401 | NCBI WGS metagenome assembly OGRN01 (sample SAMEA2580096, study PRJEB22360) | human gut metagenome | biome: human gut; feature: human-associated habitat; material: faeces | place: Denmark | collected 2008/2010 | reverse complement strand
TACATGATCCTGCATTACGGCATCCTGCGCCGCGCCGAGCGCGCCGCAGCCGCCGGAGATACCGCCACCGTGGAGCAGATCGTGAACCAGCATATCCCCCGCTGGAGCCGTGGCATCTTAAAGGTGACCGGTGTGTCCCTGTTGGTGGAAGGGCTGGAGAACATCCCCAAAGACCGTCCCTGCGTGTTTGTGGCGAACCACCGCAGCTACTACGACATCCCCTTGCTGCTGGCCGGGCTGGAAAAGCCCCACGGCATCCTTGCCAAGGAGGAGCTGGAAAAGATTCCCCTGCTCAACCGCTGGATGAAGCTGCTGGGCTGCGTATTCGTGCAGCGTGACGATGTGCGCGCCTCGGTGCGGGCACTGAACGATGCCACCGCCATCGTGGAGGGCGGCCGCAGCTTTGTCATCTTCCCCGAGGGCACCCGCTACAAGGGTGAGGAGGGCGGCGCGGGCGAGTTCAAGGCCGGTGCTTTCCGCATTGCGGTCAAGACCGGTGCCCCGGTGGTGCCGGTGGCTGTGACCGGTGCCCGCGCCCTGTTCGAGACAAACGGCAACCGCTGCCGCCCGGGCAGTGTGCGCATCAAGATCATGCCCCCCATCCAGACCGCCGGCATGAGCAAGGCCGAGCAGAAACAGCTGCCCGACGCCGTGCGCCAGAGCATTCTGGCTGCACTGAAGTAACAGCCTTTCCCGCTCGTTTCATCACACAGGAGAACTATTTTATGGCAAGCTACCGTTACGAACGCGACATTGACCCCAAGGACCTCAAGCCCCGCAAACAGCGGCAGTACAGCCGCAAGGAGCGCTGGGCAAACTGGTGGGACTACAACCTGAAATGGGTGCTCATCTTCGGCATTGCGGGTGCGTTCGTGGCGTACTGCTTTATCGGGCAGTATTTCCTGACCACCCACCCGGATTACAACGTGGCGGTGGTCAGCCCCTACTACCTGCCCGAAGCCACCGTCACCGCCCTGCAACAGCAGCTTGCCGCCTACGGCGAGGACTGCAACGGAGACGGCAAGGTGGTGGTGAAGCTGAACCAATACACCATGGCCTTCAACAGTGAGGACTCGGACGCTTATCTGGATATGGCGGGCACCACCAAGCTTTCCACCGATATCCAAAGCTCCCTCAGCTCCATCTTTATCCTGTATGACCCCGCTGGCTTCCAGCAGACCACCGGCACGTTGCGGTATCTGGACGGCCACCTGCCCAAGTCCGACGCCGACAGCGACTGGTGGAACATGGTCTACCGCTGGACGGACTGCCCGGTGCTGACCGGGATGGAGCTGGGCAGCTACACCTCGGACGCGGTGCAGAGCGCAAGCGGCGACAGCCAGCAGCTGCTGGCAGATTACTATATCGGCATCCGGGGCGCATGGCTGAAGGAATCCGCTTCCCTGCTGGAAAACAGCGAGCCCCTTTGGGCAAACCTGACCGCCGGGGCGGTTTCCACCGCCGGGGAGGGACGCTAAGGATGCGCTTCCGCATCAAAGCCGGCGGCCCCGCTGCCCGGTTCACCTTTGACCGCACTCCAAAACCCCAGCCGCCCGCGCCGCCTGTCCCCCGCGCCGCAGACCTTGATAACCCCTATGGGCGCTATTATGGCCGCGTCCGCAGCTGGGAGGATATTTTGAAGAATAAAACAACAGATTGAGCCGGGCTGCCGCACAGCATTTTGTGCGGCAGCTTTTTTGCAAGGTACGAACCCTCTCAGTCAAAGCCTTGCGGCTTTGACAGCTCCCCCGAAAGGGGGAGCTTTTGGCGCGCCCGGAAGTTTTCTCCCTGCATTTAACGCTTTAGAAAACAAGGCTGACTGCGTGCGCCCTCTCCGTCATCGCTGCGCGATGCCACCTCTCCCAAAGGGAGAGGCAAGAACACTACCGGAAACTTTCTCATTTCACCTAACACTTTAGTGTTGAACTTTACGGCTTGGCTCTCCCTTCGGGAGAGCTGGCGCGGGAGCGCCTGAGAGGGTTCGTCTTTTCTGTTTTCTATTTTCGTCTTTTTACCCATAGCTGATTTGAAATTTTCTCCACCCTCAAATAAAGAGCGGTTTGTTGTTTCTCTGTCCCGGTTATGGTATACTTACTAGGTATCCCCGCAAAAACCGACCAAAAAGGATGTGACCCCCATGGACGCACTGGAACAAGCCCGTGCCGAGATCGACACGGTGGATGCGCAGCTGGCTGCGCTGTTCGAGCGCCGGATGGCTGCTGTTTTACAGGTGGCCGAATATAAGCGGGCGCACGGCCTGCCCATCTACGATGCCGCCCGGGAGGCCGCCGTGCTGGAAAAGGCCGCAGCCCGCATTCAGCAGCCCGCGCTGCGCCCTTACTATAAAGACCACGTCCAGCACATGATGGATCTTGCCAAGCAGTACGAAGCCGCTGTGCTGGGACGCAACCGCGCTGCCTATCAGGGGGTGGAGGGTGCGTTTGCCCACATCGCCCTCAAAGCGCTGTTCCCCCACGCCGAGGCCGTGAGCTACTCCACATGGGACGAGGTGTTCGAAGCCGTGGCCTCCGGCGAAGCTGCCCACGGCGTAGTGCCCTTTGAAAACAGCCACGCCGGGGACGTTTCCGCCGTGCTGGACCTGTGCTATAACCACCCGGAGCTGTGGGTGGTGGACGTGTACGACCTGCCCATCTCCCAGAACCTGCTGGTGCTGCCGGGCACCCAGCTTTCCCAGCTGCGCACGGTGTACAGCCACCAGCAGGCCATTGCCCAGAGCGAGACCTTTTTAAAACAGTGCCCGCCACCGCCATGGCAAACACCGCCATGGCTGCAAAGTTCGTGGCTGAAAGCGGAGACGCGACAAAGGCCGCCATTGCCAGCGCCGAGACTGCCGCCCTGTACGGGCTGGAAATTCTGGTGCCCAACATCAACACCGACGGCGACAACACCACCCGGTTCATCGTGCTCAGCCGCGAAAAGCCCACGGCGGGCAACCGGTTCTCCCTGCTTTTCACGGTGGACAACAAGCCCGGCAAGCTGGCGGAGGTCATTCAGGTCATCGGTGCAAGCGGCTTCAATATGGAGTCCATCAAGAGCCGCCCCATGCCGCACGTCCCCTTTGAATATTATTTTTATGTAGAGCTGGTGGGCGATGCCGCCGCCGGCGAGACCGCCGCGCTGCTGCGCGAGCTTGACCGCACCTGCCGGACGGTGCGGCTGTTAGGAGTGTATACAAAATGAGTGATTTTATCGGAACCAAGCTGACCATGAACTTGGGCGAGCGCAGCTACGACATCATCGTCAAGCGCGGCTCGCTGGAAAACCTGTACCAGTTCGCCCGGCTGGACCGCCGGGTGGCGGTGGTCACCGACAGCGGTGTGCCTGCACAGTACGCCCAGATGGTAGCCGACCAGTGCAAGGATGCCACCATCATCACCGTGCCGCAGGGCGAGGCCAGCAAGAGCTTTAAAATCCTTGAGACTGTGCTGCGGCAGATGCTGGACTTCGGCATGGGCCGGGGCGACCTTGTGGTGGCCGTGGGCGGCGGCGTGGTGGGCGACCTTGCCGGGTTTGCCGCTTCCATCTATATGCGCGGCATCGACTTTATCAACTGCCCCACCACCACCCTTTCCATGATCGATTCCTCCATTGGCGGCAAGACCGCCGTGGATCTGGGCGACACCAAGAACATCGTGGGTGCCTTCTGGCAGCCAAAGCTGGTCATCGTGGACCCGGACACCCTGTCCACCCTGCCCCGCCGCCACTTCATCAACGGTCTGGCCGAGGCGGTCAAGGCCGGTCTGCTGGCCGACCCGGAGCTGTTCTCCATCTTTGAAAAAGAGGACGTGGATGACCGCATCGGCGACATCATCTGCCGCAGCCTGCGCTTTAAAAAGAGCATCGTGGAGCAGGACGAGACCGAGCAGGGTATGCGCAAGGCGCTGAACTTCGGCCACACCATCGGCCACGGCATCGAGGCCGCGAGCGACTTTGCGCTGGGCCACGGCTCCTGCGTCGCGGCGGGCCTGTGCTGCATGCTGCGCGCCTGCGTGGCCCTCGGCTGGACCGACCCCGCCCTCGCCCAGAGGGTCGAGAGGTGCGTGGAGGCCCACGGCCTTCCCACCGACACCCAGGAGGACCACCAGACCCTCATGTCATACATGACGCACGACAAGAAGCGCCACGGCGACTCCATGAACGTGGTCGTCGCGCGCGGCGCCGAGGACGTCGTCGTGCGAAGGGTCTCCCTTGACGAGCTCGCGCGCATCGTGGAGCTCGGCTGCGGCACTAAGGAGTAGCGCTTGAACGTCACCATCACGCCGGCCCGCCTCGAGGGCACCGTCAAGGCGCCGGCCTCCAAGTCCGAGGCGCACCGCCTCCTCATCTGCGCCGCGCTCTCGCCCGAGACCTGCGACATAGACTGCGACACCACCTCCCAGGACATCGACGCCACCGCAGAGTGCCTGCGCGCCCTTGGCGCCCAGGTCACGCGCACGCGGCTGGGCTTTCGCGTCGTCCCCATCCCGCGAGACGAGACGGGCAGGCCCAAAGCCAGGCGCGGTGCGCTTCTGGACTGCGGCGAGTCCGGCTCGACGCTGAGGTTCCTCCTGCCCGTGGCGGCGGCGCTCGCCTGCGACGCGAGGCTGACCGGCCACGGACGCCTTCCCGAACGACCCCTCTCCCCCCTCTACGAGGAGCTCGTTGCTCACGGCTCAGAGCTGGGCCCCAAGGGCGTCATGCCCCTTTCCGTGGGAAGCGGCCTCTCCGCGGGCCGCTTCACCATCGCCGGAAACGTCTCTTCCCAGTACGTGAGCGGCCTCCTGATGGCGGCACCCCTGCTCGACCAGCCCACCGAGGTCCTGGTCACGGAGCCCGTCGAGTCGCTTCCCTACATCGACCTCACCATCGCCGCCCTGAGGGAGTTCGGCGTCGAGGTGGCCCGCAAGAAGGTGGCCACGCCCGACGGAGGCGCGCTCTCGCTCACGGTGGGTCCCAGGCCGGAACTCGTCTCGCCGGGAGGCGTCACAGTGGGCGGTGACTGGAGCAACGCGGCGTTCTGGCTCTGTGCGGCCGCGCTCGGAAACCCCGTGCGCGTCACGGGGGTCAACCCCGACAGCGTCCAGGGAGACCGCGCCGTCCTGGGCGCCCTTGCCCTGCTGGGCGCCCGAGTCTCTCGCCAGCCGGGAGCCGTCGACGTCACCCCAGACGAGCTACGGGGGACGCGCCTTGACGTCCGCAGCTGCCCCGACCTCGTGCCGCCCCTGGCCGCCGTGGCCGCCTGCTCGGCGGGCACCACCACCGTCACCGGCGCGGCGCGGCTTCGCATCAAGGAGTCCGACCGCCTCGAGACGGTCTGCGCCTGCGTGAACGACCTGGGAGGCAACTGCAGCACCACTGAGGACGGCCTGGTCATCCAAGGCGTGGAGAGCCTCGCCGGAGGCACCGTCGACGCGGCCAACGACCACCGCATCGCCATGATGGCCGCCATCATGGCCACCCGCTGCGAGGGACCCGTCACCATCCTGGGCGCGCAGTGCGTGGCCAAGTCCTACCCCGCCTTCTTCGAGGACTACGCGTCCCTGGGCGGAAACGTCGCCAAGGAGGCGTGAGAGATGCCCTCGACCATTGGAACCGCCCTCAAGGTCACCGTCTTTGGCCAGTCCCACTCCGCCGGGGTGGGCTGCGTCATGGAGGGCCTGCCCTCGGGCTTCAAGGTTGACCTGGACGCGCTGGACGTCTTCATGGCCCGGCGCGCCCCAGGAAACGCCTCCTGGACCACCCCACGCAAGGAGGCCGACTCCCCGCGCATCCTCTCGGGACTCAACCCCGACGGCCGCACCTGCGGGGCACCGCTTGCTGCCGTCATCGAGAACACCAACACGCGCTCCCAGGACTACGGGAACATCATGGGCGTGCCGCGTCCCGGCCACGCCGACTTCACCGCCTGGGCAAAGTGGCACGGCAACCAGGACATTCCCGGCGGCGGCCACTTCTCCGGCCGCCTGACGGGGCCCCTGTGCGTCGCCGGCGGCATCTGCCTGCAGTGGCTTGCCGCCCAGGGCATCCGCGTGAGCGCCCACGTGGCCGAGTGCGCAGGCGTGGCCGACGAGCCCTTCTGCGTGGCCGACAACTCCCCCGAGGCAAACGCGCTTCTCGCCAGGCAGATGGACGCACTGGCAGACGGGCGCGACTTTGCCGCCATCAGCGGCGACGCGGCAGCCCGCATGACCGAGGCCATCATGGCCGCCAAGGCAGACAAGGACTCCGTCGGCGGCGTCATCGAGTGCGTGGCCACGGGCCTTCCGGCAGGCGTCGGCTCTCCCATGTTCGACGGCCTCGAGAACGTCATCGCACGCGCCGTCTTTGGCATCCCCTCGGTCAAGGGGATCGAGTTCGGCCTGGGCTTTGAGAGCGCCCGCGTTCGCGGCAGCCAGGACAACGACCCCTACGAGGTGCGCGAGGGCGCGTGCGTCCCCCGCACCAACAACGCCGGGGGCATCCTGGGCGGTATCTCCACCGGGGCGCCGCTGCACTTCCGCTGCGCGCTCAAGCCCATCTCGAGCATAGGCATCGAGCAGGACTCCGTGGACCTCGAGCGCATGGAGCCGGCAAGGCTCGCCGTGCGCGGCCGTCACGACGCCACCGCCGTGACGCGCGCCGTGCCCGTCGTGGAGGCCGTGTGCGCGCTCGCCGTGGCGGACTCCCTGCTCGCATGGCCCGCAGAGCCCCTGAGGTAGGGCGATCCCGCCGCGCGACCCCGCGACACCGCACACCCAAGGCAAACGTAAGGAACTAACAGGCAAGATGGCAGACCTCTCCCAGCTGCGGTCCGAGATTGACCGCATTGACACCCAGCTCTTCGAGCTCTTCTCCCAGCGCGTCGACGTGGCCAGAAGGATTGGCGATTACAAGCGCGAGCGCGGGCTTGCGGTGTTTGACCCAACCCGCGAGCGCCAGAAGGTGGCCGACGCGGGCGCCCGCGTGCCCACCGAGCTCTCAACCTACGCGCAGGTCCTCATGGAGCTTCTCATGGAGGCCGCCCGCAGCCAGGAGGTGGACCCCACGGCCCCCGCAGACGCCGACTTCGCGCCCATCGAGCGCGCCGTGGAGCAGACGCCCGCGGTCTTTCCTTCGACGGCACAGGTGGCCTGCCAGGGCGTCGAGGGCGCCTACTCCCAGATTGCCGCCGACCGGTTCTTCCGCCACCCCTCCATCAGCTACCTCGACAGCTTCGAGGGGGTCTTCCGCGCCGTCGAGCAGGGCCTCTGCCAGTACGGCGTCCTGCCCATCGAGAACTCCACGGCCGGCTCGGTCAACAAGGTCTACGACCTCATGATGGAGCACGACTTCCACGTGACGCGCACCTCTCGCGTGCGCATAGACCACAACCTCCTGGCCAAGCCGGGGACGCGCCTGGAGGATGTGCGAGACGTCTACTCGCACGAGCAGGCCATCAACCAGAGCCAGGCCTTCCTCTCCACGCTGCCCAACGCACGCGTCCACGTGGTTGAGAACACCGCGATGGCGGCCAAGCGCGTCTCGGAGTCCGACCGCGCCGACGTGGCCGCCCTCTCCTCCCGCCCCTGCGCGAGCCTCTATGGGCTTGACGTGCTGGCAGAGTGCGTGCAGGACCGCGACAACAACTACACGCGCTTCGCGTGCATCTCCAGGGACCTCCAGATCTTCCCCGGCGCGGACCGCACGAGCCTCATGGTGGTCCTCAATCACGAGCCGGGCTCGCTCTACAAGATGCTCGCCAAGTTCTACGCGCTCGACCTCAACCTCCTCAAGCTGGAGAGCCGCCCCATCCCCGAGCGCGAGTTCGAGTTCATGTTCTACTTCGAGGTGGCGGCCCCCGTCGCCTCCCCCGAGTTCAAGACCCTGATGACCACCATCGGCCAGCACTGCCAGGAGTACCGCTACCTGGGCAGCTACACGGAGGTTCTCTAATGACGGAGCAGACAAGCCGGGACACGGCCCCGTTCGGCCTTCTGGGCCGCAAGCTCGGCCACAGCTGGTCGCCGCAGATCCACGCCCGCCTGGGAAGCGTGCCCTACGAGCTCCACGAGCTGGAGCCCGAGGAGCTGGCCGGCTTTGTCCGCGGGGGCTCGTGGCGCGGCCTCAACGTGACCATCCCCTACAAGCGCGAGGCCGCCCAGCTTGCCGACGAGGTGAGCGAGCGCGTGCTGCGCCTGGGGGTGGCAAACACGCTTGTCCGCCGTTCCGACGGAACCATCTACGCCGACAACTCCGACGTCCTGGGCTTTGCCTGGATGCTCGAGCGCTTCTGCGAGCGTCATCTCGGCGGCTCCGCGCCCGAGGCGCTGGGGGCGAGGAAGTGCCTGGTCCTGGGCTCCGGAGGGGCCAGCCAGGCCATCCGCGCCGCCCTCGAGGACGCCGGAGCGCGCGTGGTCACCATCTCGCGCACCGGCGGCGAGACCTACGAGACCCTGGCCGAGCGCCACGCGGACGCCGCCCTCATGGTGAACACCACCCCCGTGGGGATGTACCCCAACTGCCCCGCCACGCCCGTCTCACGCGAGGTCGTGGCGCGGCTCGAGGGGCTTACCGGCGTGCTGGATATCGTCTACAACCCCGAGCGCACCGAGCTCTGCCTCATCGCCGAGGAGCTGGGCATTCCCAGTGAGAGCGGCCTTGCCATGCTCGTCGGCCAGGCCCGCTTCTCCAGCGAGCTCTTCCAGGGACACGCCATTGAGGACGAGCTTCTGGAGAAGATCGAGGACGAGCTGCGCTCGCTCACCAGGAACGTCGTGCTCATCGGTATGCCGGGCGCGGGCAAGACCAGTTGCGGCAAGCGCCTTGCGCGCATGCTGGGACGCCCCTTCGTCGACATCGACGAGACCATCCTGGCAGACACCGGCCGCAGCGCCGCCCAGATCATCCAAGAGGACGACGAGGACGCCTTCCGACGCGTCGAGACCGAGGTGACCGCCTCCTACTGCAAGCGCTCCGGCATGGTCATCGCGTGCGGCGGCGGCGTGGTGACGCGCCCCCAGAACCGCGACCTGCTGCGCCAGAACGGCCGCGTCGTCCTTGTCGACAGGCCACTGGACGAGCTCTCCGACAGGGGCAGGCCCGTCTCTCAGGCAAAGGGCGTCGAGCGCCTGGCCGCCGAGAGGATGCACCTCTACCACGAGTGGGCTGACGTGATCCTCAGGTGCACCGGCTCGGCGCAAAGTGATGCAGAGCTCGTGAAGGAGCTGCTGCGTCTCTAGCCGTCCACGGAAATGATGGGCGCGCCTGCGGACGTACCCGCCGCCGCAACAAGACGGCAACAAGGCGAAACGTATACTCACGTCTCGACATTTACCGGCGTAAGCATGACGTACCAGAGAGGACCCTCCCGTGAACAAGACCATGCAGATAGCACGTGACGTCCTGGCCGCCGTCGGCGGGGCAAAAAACGTCACGGCCAACGACATCTGCATGACGCGCCTGAGGCTGCAGACCGAGGACCCCTCCCTCGTCGACACCGAGCAGCTGAGCGGCACGAGCGGAGTCCTGGGCATCGTCAAGCGCGGGACCAACGGCGTGGAGGTTGTCTTCGGGCCCGGCAAGGTGGATGGCGTGCACGACGCCATAGCCGGGCTCACGGGGCTCGACTCAGACGCCGCGGGCTTCTCACCCGATGTGCCCGCGGACGCCGACGCCCTGAGGGTCACCATCAGCGACAAGGGCCTCCCCTCCTCCGATGACGCGGAGGACGACAAGGACGCCATGGACCTCGATGACATGCGCGAGCTCATGAGCATCCTCGACGCCGAGGACCAGAAGGACGAGCCCGCGGAGGCCGAGGACGGCGCCGCGGAGGAGGAGCCCGAGGGTGCGCGCGTGCTCGTCATCAACGGCCCCAACATCAACATGCTGGGCATCCGCGAGCCCAAGATCTACGGTAGCCAGTCCTACCAGGCGCTTCTCCAGCTCTGCCAGGAGGCGTCCAAGGATGCCGGCTTTGCGGAGTGCTCCTGCTTCCAGTCAAACCACGAGGGAGACCTCGTCGACGCCATCCAGGATGCCTACGGAAGCTACGACGGCATCGTGATCAACCCGGGCGCGTACACGCACACCTCCATAGCCATCCTTGACGCCGCCAAGGCCGTGGGCCTGCCCATGGTGGAGGTCCACATCTCCAAGGTGGACGAGCGCGAGGACTTCAGGCAGGTCTCCTACATCAGGTCCGCGTGCTTTGAGACCGTCTGCGGCCTGGGCATCGAGGGCTACCGCAAGGCCATCTACGACCTTGCCGAGAAGATTGGCCTGTAGCCAAACACGTTTTGGGTTCGACGCTTTGGGCCCCACGACAACTCTATTTTACAAAACCGCAGGTAGAGCGTTTGTTTGAGGAGAGGCGGTGCTTGTCACAGCTCAGCCAGTCGATAAGAGCTCTACCTGCGGTTATGCAAATCTCGATGAGAGAAGGTCCTCGGACCCCGAACCCAAAACGTAATGGGGGCCTCGAGGCGGTCCGCTAGGCCAACGAATTGGTGCGGAGGACGCCGGCCTCGGTCACAACGAAGTCGACGGAAACGTCCATAGCGTCATGCGGGAGCTCGGCGCAGCTCAGCTGGAGGCTGCGGCAGAGACCGACCTTGTGACCGGGATAGAAGGCCAGGAAGCGGTCGTAGTACCCGCCGCCATAGCCAATGCGTCGGCCGGCAGCGTCAAACGTGAGGCCGGGAACCAGGCACACGGACCCCACCATCTCCGACGTGCCGAGAGGACAAGAGGCCCCAAGCGGCTCCAGGATTCCATGGGCGCCAGGCGCGAGCTCGGAGAGTGCCCCGATCTCGTAGAAGGCCATGGAGTGAGCCGCCTCGTCGCAGCGCGGGACCGCGACGCGCCTGCCCGACGAAAGAAGAGAGCGGATGACCCCCAGGGTCTGCACCTCTGAGCCGAAGGAGACGTAGGAGAAGACGACCGGGGCGGCCGCCACCTCCGGCATGCCCATGACCCGGCGTGCGATTCCCTCGTCCGCGGCATCGCGCACAGAAGAGGGGAGGCGCTTGCGAAAGGCGAGGTAATGGGACCTGAGGGAGCCCTTGTCGGCATCCGTCCCGCACGAGCTTGCCATGGTCTTCTCCCCTCCCCCGCAAATTGGCGCCGCAGCGTAGCCCAACCATTCTAGCAGCGAGCGAGCCGCCTGCGGGGACGGGGCTTTTGCCGTAACATGGAAGCCTGCGAAAACAAGCCGCTCCCGACAAAGGAGAGAACATGCCCAACGAGGGAAGCTACGACGCCGCGCTCGAGCGCAGCAACCGCGTCCACGAGGACCTGAAGGTCAACCCCGGCAAGTACACCATGCTCACTGGAGACCGCCCCACCGGCCGCCTGCACCTGGGCCACTACTTCGGCACGCTCGTCGACCGCGTGCGCCTGCAGGAGATGGGCGTCCACACCAACGTCATCATCGCCGACTACCAGGTGATCACCGACCGCGACACCACCAAGGCCATCCAGGACAACGTCTTCAACATGGTCGTGGACTACCTTGCCTGCGGCATCGACCCCGAGAAGACCATGATCTTCACCCACTCCGCTGTGCCTGAGGAGAACCAGCTCATGCTGCCCTTCCTCTCGCTGGTGTCCGAGGCCGAGCTCGAGCGCAACCCCACGGTCAAGGCCGAGCAGGAGGCCTCCGGGCACGAGCTGACGGGCCTGCTTCTGACCTACCCGGTGCACCAGGCCTGCGACATCCTCTTCTGCAAGGGCAACATCGTCCCCGTCGGCCGCGACCAGCTCCCGCACATCGAGGTCACCAACAAGATCGCCCGCCGCTTCAACAAGCGCTACGGGAAGGTCTTCCCCGAGGTGACGGGCCTTCTCACCTCCACGCCGCTGCTGCCCGGCCTTGACGGCCGCAAGATGAGCAAGTCCTATGGCAACGCCATCTCCATCTCCATGACCGCCGAGGAGACCGCCAAGCTCATCAAGAAGGCAAAGACCGACTCCGAGCGCAACATCACCTTTGACCCCGAGAGCCGCCCCGAGGTTTCCGCGCTTCTGACCACCGCGGGCATCTGCTCCGGGCGCGACCCCAGGGAGCTCGCCGACGAGATCGGCATGGGTGGCGGCGGCCAGCTCAAGAAGGTCGTCACCGAGGCGGTCAACGGTCGCTTTGCCGAGATTCGCGAGCGCCGCGAGAAGATCGTCCAGGACCCCGACTACATCCACGACATCATCGCCGACGGCAACCGCCGGGCCAACGCCATCGCACACGAGACTCTCTGCGAGGTCCGCGAGGCCATGGGCATGGTGTACTAGGACCGCGCAACCTCAACCCCGCTATAACAAGACGAGGAGAAGTTCATGGATGACAGGCAGACCCTCATAGACGAGGAGAACGAAGAGCGCTTGGAGACGGGCGCCCCTCCCATTCCGGGAGGCTCGGCGGAGGCGAGGTCCCATGGCGGAGCCGTGGGCGCCCCCCTAAGTGCCGTGGAACTCGC